>MKWU01001068.1_pt1 | contig 49653 bp, 39 predicted proteins | sample 809101 | NCBI WGS metagenome assembly MKWU01 (sample SAMN05860141, study PRJNA318959) | sponge metagenome | host: Aplysina aerophoba | place: Slovenia: Piran, Adriatic Sea, Gulf of Piran | collected 2013-05-07 | reverse complement strand
CCCGCACCCCTCGGGTCTACATGACCTACACGGGCGGGGCGAGCGACGTCATCACCCTCGCGCACGAGCTCGGCCACGCGTACCACACGTGGGTGATGCGCGATCTTCCGGACTGTCAACGCCGGTATGGAATGTCGCTCGCCGAGACCGCGAGCACGTTCGGCGAGACGATCGTGCGCGACGCGCTCGTGCAGCGGGCCGCAATGCCGGCGGAGGAGTTCTCCGTCGTTTGGGAGGAGGCGAGCGCGCTCATCGCATTCATTCTCAACATCCCGGCCCGTTTCGACTTCGAAAGGGACTTCTGCGAGGCGCGCGCGGAGCGACCGCTTCGCCCCGTGGAGCTGAACGAATTGATGCGCGCGGCGTGGGAGAAGTGGTACGGCGACAGCCTCAGCGAGCCGGATCCGCTCTTCTGGGCCAGCAAGCTCCACTTCTACATTTCGGGGTTGAGCTTTTACAACTTCCCGTATCTCTTCGGGTACCTCTTCAGCCTGGGGGTGTACGCACGCCGCGCGGAATTCGGCGACGAGTTCTTCCCGCGCTACGAGGCGCTGCTGCGCGACACGGGCCGGATGACCGCCGAGGACCTCGCCGCGAAGCACCTCGAGGCGGACCTCACCCGCCCTGATTTCTGGCGCGCCACGGTGGCGATGCTGGAGCCGCGGATCGACCGCTTCGAGGAGCTGGTCGACCAGATGGTGCCGGGCTGACGGGAACGCGCGGCCGCCCCGTCTCGGCGCGGTCTACCGGACCCCCCGAATGCAGCGATGCGCGGTGTCCCGATCAAACCGCGGTGTCTCACCAAACGCTTGGCCGGGAGTTGGAACTTCGCGGGAATCTCTTTGAGAGGTACCGGATTGCCACCGGCGACCTGCGCCTCGCCGGCCTTCCGGACCGCGACCCGCGCCGCGGGTTCAATGCTCGGGCGCTGACCACCCGGGTCACGCAGGCCTGCCAGCCACCCAAGTCCTCGTTGCACTCCATCTCCGCGCGCTGCCCCCGGACCCATTCGACGAGCCAACTGCGGCCCGCGCGAATCGCATTCCGACCGATGCGATCCTCGTCGCATCCCGGATCGCGGCCGGGCTGATCATGCAGATGCAGTTTCGAAAATCACGCCGGCGCGCGATCGGCTCCTTGACTCGCGCGCGAAGGGGCGACCACACTCGCAGTCGGGTCGGCGGGTGCGCTTTCCCTGACTTCGGTCGGTTTCCCGTCTTGCGCGAGGGAGGAACGGGCCGGGAGGAACGATGTCGGGCAACTATCCCTGGACCTTCTCTCCCTGGCGGATCCGGAGGACCGAGATCCGGAACCGCGTCGTGTTTCCGCCGACCTGCCCGACCTGGGTCGACGGCGCCGGGCTCCTCACCGACATGGCGACCGAGTACTACCGCGAGCGGGCGCGCGGCGGGGTCGGGCTCATCATCATCGGCGCGTCGCACGTTCACCCCGACTCCCTGGCCGCCCCGCTCCTCACCCCGCAGCTCTACGACGACGACAGCATCGAGCCGCTCGCGCGCGTCGCCGAAGCGGTCCACGCGGAGGGGGCGAAGCTCGCCATCCAGCTATGGCACTCCGGGGTGCGCGGGCTCCCGTTCCCGAAGCAGGACCCGGGCGCCCCGCTCGACGCCACCTGGTACACCATGTCCCCGAGCCAGGTGCCCCTCGGCGAGTTTCCGGGCGGGTCGACCCCCAAGGCGATGAGCGAGGAGGAGATCCTCGAGCTCATCGACGCCTACGCCGCCGCCGCCCGCCGCGCGATGGGCGCGGGCCTCGACGGGGTCGAGTTCCACCTCAGCCACGGCTACCTGCCGTGGCAGTTCCTGTCCCCGCTCTACAACAAGCGCACCGACCGGTGGGGCGGCTCGCACGAAGGGCGTCTCCGGTTCCCGGTCGAGGCGATGGCCGCCATCCGCGACGCGATTGGCCGGCACGCCTTCATGGGATACCGGATCAACTCCACCTCCTTCTGGCCGGGCGATCTCGAGATCGAACAGGTGAAGGAGATCGTCCGCGACCTCGAGCGCAAGGTCGATCTCGACTACGTCAGCGTTTCCGCCGGCGTTCACCACTCCTTCATCCACACCCCGATGCACTTCGAGGGGGGCTGGGAGAAGGACTACGCGGGCGAGGTCCGCAAGGTGTCGTCGAAGCCGGTCCTCCTCGTCGGCCGGATCACCACCCCCGACGTCGCGGAGCAGCTCCTCAAGGACGGCCACGGCGACGCCATCTGCCTCGCCCGCCAGCTCTTCACCGATCCCGAGTGGGCGAACAAGGCGCGCGAGGGCCGGGAGGAGGACATCCGCCGCTGCGTCGCCGCGAACCTGTGCTGGCGGAACGCCTCGACCGGGCAGCGGGTCCAGTGCATCTACAACCCGACCATCGGACGCGAGGGCAAGTGGGGGGTGACCACCCTCGACCGGGTCGCGGAACCGAAGAAGCTGCTCGTCATCGGGGGCGGGCCCGCCGGACTCGAGTGCGCCCGGGTGGCGGCGGCGCGCGGCCACCGGGTCCGGGTGTACGAGCGCGAGGCCGAGACCGGCGGACACGTGCGAGTCCAGTCGCTGCTCCCCGACCGCGGCGAGTTCGCCTCCGCCTGGACCTGGCTCGACGGCCAGGCCCGGAAGAACGGGGCGGTGATCCTGGCGAAGCATCCCGTGGATGCGGACAACCTCGACGAGGTGCTTGCCCGCGAGGACCCGGAACATGTCGTCGTCGCGACCGGGTCACGCGTGTGCGTGGACGGATTCCAGGGCTGGACGGCCGAGGCTCTCCCCGGGTGGGAGACCGGCCGGTGCGTCGGCTGGGACGCCGTCCTCACGGGTACCGCGGTCGCGCGCGGGGAGGTGCTGGTCGTCGACGACGTCTCGAACGCGATCGCGCCTCTCACCGCGGTCAAGCTGCGCCAGAACGGATTCGCGAAGGTACGGCTGGTGACCCGGTGGCCGATGGTCGGCATGGAGACGATGGCCGACGTGTACCACGACTGGATCCTGCCCAAGCTCTTCGAATCCGGGGTCGAGATCATCGTCCACCACTTCGTGCGGAGCATCCAGGGCAGCTCCGTCGAGATCTACAACGTGCACCACGCGGAGCACACGCGCACGCTCCGGGCGGACACGATCGTCATGGTGACCGGGCGTCAGTCCGACAATTCGCTCGAGGGCCTGGTGCGCGCCCGCGGGGTGTCGGTGGAGACCGTCGGCGACGCCACCGCGCCCCGGGGCACCTTCGAGGCGGTGTTCGAGGGGCATCGGGCTGCGCGCGCAATCTGAGCCGCGGTTCGCCCGCCCCTTCACACGTCCGGCCGGCCGGCCGGGCGGCGCCCGGGGGGCGGAGGGCTAGCGTTCTCCGTCGCGATACGGTGTATGCGGAGTCGGCGGCGCGCGCGGTGGCGGACGCGGGTTCGACCGGCAGCAATTGGCCCGTCGCCGTGACGCGGTCGTCGGTGCGACCCGCGCGCCGGTGCCGCCGGGCTCGTTTCAGCTCAGTGAGGCCGTCATGATCGAAGTCAACGGAATGGCGCACGTCATCCTCACCGTCAGCCGGTACGACGCGGCCAAGGCGTTCTACTCGCGGCTGATGCCCGCCCTGGGGCTCGAGTGCGTGTTCGTCGGCAGCAACATGTGCTACTTCGTCGGCGGGCGCACCGCGCTCGGCCTCCAGCCGTGCAAGCCCGAGCACGCCGGGGAGCGCTTCGTCCAGGGCCGGGTCGGGCTGCATCACATCTGCTTCCGGGCCCGCTCGCGCGAAGACGTCGACAAGGTGGAGGCGCTCCTCTCGGAGATGGAAGCGTGCATCGTCAGCCCGGCACGGGAAGGATCGTGGGCGCCCGGCTATTACTACGTCCTTTGCGAAGATCCGGACGGAATCCGAATCGAGGTGTGCTTCGTGCCCGGACAGGGCGTGCTTGCCGCGGACACGCAGTTCAACCCGGGAGACGACTGGAAGCGGTAGGCCGACCGTGAGGCGGGGGACCCGAGGGCGAAGTTCCGGATCCGGATCCGGATCCGGAGGCCTGGTCGTCCGCGACCGGGCCTTGAGGCGCGGGCATGCCTCTGTTGCAATCGGGCTTTGAAGCGAGGAACGAAGCGTGAACGATCACATTCTCGTCACTGGCATGAGCGGCCTCATCGGCGGTGCGGTGCGCCGGCGGCTCGAGCCGCGGGCACGGCTCTCGGCTCTCAATCGCAGCGAAGTGGCCGGGGTGACGACAGTGCGTGCCGATCTCGCGGACCTCGATGCGATCCGTCCCGCCTTCGAGGGCCGGGACACCGTCATCCACCTCGCGGCGAAGGCGGGCGACCGCCATTCCTGGGAGGCGCTGCGCGACACGAACGTCATCGGCACCCGCAACGTGCTGGAGGCGGCGAAGCTTGCCGGCTGCCGGCGCGTGGTGTTCGCGAGCTCGGGAGCGACGATCGCCGGGTGGGAGCGCGAAGAGCCCTACCGGGCACTCGTCGAGGGACGCTACGACGACGTCCCGGAGGACTGGGTGCGGATCCGCCACGACATGGCCACCCGCCCGAACGGTCCGTATGCGAGCACGAAGGTCTGGGGCGAGGCGCTCGCGCGGCACTACGCGGACGCCTTCGGTCTGTCGGTGATCTCTCTTCGCATCGGCTACGTGAACGCCGTGGACCGACCCACCGATTCGCGGACCCGTTCGGTATGGTGCAGCCAACGCGACATCGTCAACGCGATCGAGCTCGCCGTCGACGCCGACGAATCGATCGCGTACGACATCTACTTCGTCCAGTCCGACAACCGCTGGGGCTATCGCGATCTCTCGCACCCGCGCGAGCGAATCGGCTTCGTGCCGCAGGACGCCGCAGAGGACCGATTCGGTTAGCCGCGAGGAGGTCCTTCCGCCGGACCGTTCCCGCGTTTGCGCTCCCTTCTGCGTCGGGCTCCGCGCGGGGAGCGCGGGAGCGAGTCGGCCCCCGCTCAGGGCCGGTAGCGGATAGCGCGGACCGGGGTCGGGCCGGCTCCGGTCGCCGGGTTGAGCGCCTCCGGGCAGTTCGAGATCACCACGAGGACGTCCATCTCCGCGCGCAGGGTGACGTGGTCGCCCGGTCTCGACCATCCGTCCTCGATCCGGGCGCTCCCGTCCGCGTTGACCGGCACCCGCATGAAGAAGTTGACGTTCGGCACCACGGCCGCCGCACCGAGCCCGTGGCGGGCGAGCTCGGACTCGAAGTTCTGCTGGCAGGCGCGCGGGTTGCGTGCGCCGTAGCGCACGTCGTCGAGCTCGAACGAGCAGCATCCGAAGATCGTGTCGTGCCCGCCGCAGGTGTCTTCGACGATGGTCATCATCTTGCGGGCGCGCACGGACCAGAGCACCGAGTCCTCACCGAGGTAGATGTTGCCCTGGAGCTTGATCGTGTTCGGAGCGTGGTAGCGCTCCGCGGGGTCGTCGGCGTTGTAGCAGAGGAAGTCGATTGCCTGCTGGCCCTCGAGGTCCACGAGCACGAGACGTTCACCCCGGGCAACCCGCCCGCTCCACGGCAGTCCGGCCCCGACGATGGTGTCCTCGATGGCGGCGGTCGCATCCGCCGGCACGTAGGGATTCGGTTCGTTCATCCGGCCAGCCTCCTCGTGCGGACGGAGGGAGAATAGACGGCGCCACGGGTCGGTGCCAGCTCCGCTCCCTCCGCCCGCACCGGTCCGGCCGGCACGGTTCAGTGGCCAGGCCGATTCGGTCTCACGCCTGCCAGAAGGGCTTGGTCGCTTCGGCCCGGCTGATTCCGACATCGGCAAGCACGTGGTCGGTGAGGGTCCGCAACTCGCTGCGGGTGCGGGCCCGTGCGTACCAGGTCCGCAGGGTGGCCATCGTCCATCCGATTCCGCCGTGCATTGCCGTGGCGACATCGGGGTGCGCGAGGTGGAGCCGCGGGGCAGCATTTGCAGTGAATGTTCCCATTTCGATCTCCCTTGTTCCGTTCCCTATCGACTGGCCCGGGCCATCTGAGTTCGGCGGATGACCCGAGACCCAGTCTCGTGGGGAAAAGTCCGTTTGACTCTCGAAAATGCGAAATCGAATTGCCAACACACGACGCGCGCAACGACCCGTCTTCCCGCGCATCGCCGCACGCCGCGACCGGCCCGTCGACGCCTCCCGGACCGAAGCGGCTGCCGACTGTCGCGCCCCCCGAACCGGCATGGACGCATTCAGCCGCGAGATGCAGCGCCCGGCCGAGCTCCAGTCCGACGAACGAATTCACGCACGCCGCGCGCCCTGTGGATATGTGGACAACTGCTGGCAGTTCCTTACATACCCGCAGGCTCGACGACAACAGGAGAATTCAAGATCTTCGACCCTGCCTTCGGGAACCGTCCGACCGGCAATTCCAATTGTCGTCGCCGGAAGAGACAGTTGACGCTGACCACGGGCCCGGACGATGACCTCGAACGGCCCGTGCGCAGCTTCTGCGGAGCCCGCTCGCCAACCACCGTGCCTCAGGGCTGGTTCAGCGCGGAGCTCGAACACGTGGTCGACGAGGAGAGAGCCGCCGTCGAAGTCCGGAAGGCCGTCGCCTGTCCGGACCGTGAAGGGCAAGTCACGATGACCGCCCGACACCTCGCGGCCCAAGGGTGGGTACTCACTACCGATCCGTTTTGACGGTTCGCCGCACCACGCGTACGATTGGTCGAGTCGGATGCTCTGACCGAGCCGTCCGCCGGCCGAATCGCGACTCCCGGCGATCGGCACCGCGCCGCCTACGCAGGCACAATCGACCGATGGCACAGCCCGACGCCCGACCATACGTCATCGAACGCCGCGAGGTGGTGGCTGAAACCGATACGCTGCGCGTCGCCATTTTGACCCTCGCGCCAGGGCAGGAGGTGCCCTGGCACTACCACAGCCGGATCACCGACACATTCTATTGCCTGGAAGGTGTCCTTTCGGTGCAGACTCGCGCTCCGGATGCGCGCCACCTGCTGACGGTGGGCGAGAGCTGCGACGTGCCGCAAATGACCGCGCACCGAGTCACCGGATACGATGGCGGTCGCGCCCGCTTTCTGATCGTCCAGGGAATTGGTGCCTACGACTTCTGCCCGACTACCCGAGAGGGGAAGGCCAGCCCCTAGAGTGCATTTCCACACGAAGGTTGTCGGTACCCTTCGATATCATCCAAGGCGTTGCCGATGGCGTCACTCGACCAGGTTCAGACGCAGGGCCGCCGCGCGCTGCTGATCGGCGTGTTCCAGGGCGGACCGGGAGAGCGTTGGGCCTGCCGTCGAAGTCACGCTTCACCGTGTGCCGAAACCGGTTTCAAGGTTTCGCCGGAACTCGCAGTGATACTCTGGCGCTGTGCGCAGTAACGGAAGATTCGATAGTCAAGATGCCGCGGCGAGAGGACGCGCTCGTAGGCAGTCTGACACACGAGATGCGCTGCCCACGACGCCGATACGGTGGGGTGCCCGGTCGCCTCGGCCACGAAGCGCCGCACATGGTCATCCGCCACAACGAGGTCGTCGTCGCCAGCGTACGTCAGGATCATGCGAGACATGGATCCGACCGATCCCAGTACGCTGCTCCGTACCGCGTCGAGCACCTGCACGGACCGGTGTTGCATGTCCTGAAGCACATCGACCCCGATATGCCGCAGCGCTTGCGCAATCTGCACGACCGTCTCCGCCCTGCGCATCGCCGTCCCGGGAAAGCGGCACGAATTCTCGAACACCTCGTTCGTCATCCCCGCCTCACCCAGTTCGTCGTAGTGTCCGATCAGATCCGCCAACGTCTCCTGCTCGTCGATCGGAGGCAGCTCGAACTTGCTCCGGCGCATGCGTACGAGTCCGAGGCGGCGACAGTAGCGCTGCGCGACTTGCGACGACTGCTCCTCCGACTCGGGCTGGAAACGGAACACCGCTTCGATGATGGCGACCGAGAGGTGGGCGGGGAAGAACTCGTTGGGCAACTCGGCCGTATCGAACAGGATGCAGCGTCCAACGGCTTCGGCGAGCCGGCGTACCTCCGATGCTTCGGCCACTGCGGTTCGCTTGCTTGATGTCCAAGGCGAACGGACCTCGCTTCGAGGCCGTGGCGATGAAAATTCGCGCTGGTGCACGACGCGCGGTACTTCACCCTTCATAGTGATTTCCTTGATGGTGGCTGGTTCGTCGTGCCGAGGGCATGCGACTGCAACGCGCGCCGTGTGCATGGCGGGGCAAGTCTCGACATCGACGTCCAGGGAATCGTGAGAGCAAGGGTCAAATCGCGAGTCCGAACATGAGGGGTCGGAGTATAATTGCAAAATTGCATCGTACAAAAAATAGTTTATGCCGAAAAGAATGAATATATGCTTGTCTGAATTGCAAGTTGCCACATGAGGGAATTGGAACCGTGTCCCAGACAAAGCACTGGCACTCCGTGCGGGACTACGAAATCCTGAGGGCCATGATTGCCACCGGTACAACCGTGGCAGCATCCCAAAGGCTGGCCGTGTCACAGTCCACGGTCAGCAGAGCGCTTGCGACGCTCGAGGGGAGGGTCGGATACAAGCTGTTCAACCGCGATGGCAACCGGTTGCAGCCCACGGCTGAAGCATTGCGCCTGAACGCTTCTCTGGACGGTCTCTTCAACGTTCTCGGCGATATCGAGGGACGAATTCAGCCCGAGCCGGAAAAATCGTTGAGGATTGCCGCGACCACGACCTTGGCGCACATGCTGCTCCAGCCGATGGTGGTGACCTTTCTCCGCCAGATGGGAATGGGTGCGGTGAGTCTGGACGTTGGCTCCACCGACGTGCTTCTGGACGGCGTCGCCGACGAACGGTTCGACATCGGCATTTCAGATCGCGACATTCAGCGCGCCGGTATACGGGTCACGCCATTTCGTCGTTCGCACGTCGCCTGCGTGATACCGGCCCGCCACAAGCTTGCGTCGAAGACCGAGATTCGGCCGGACGATCTGGCCGGGACGAACTTTGTGGCCTCGACCAAACGCCTCCCGCTCCGGCACGCCACGGACCAGATTTTTCGATCGGCGGGGGTCGAGCCCAACGTCGTCGTGGAAACATCGTCGTCGTTGGCAAGCCTCGAGTTCGTCCGCACGGGGATAGGTCTGACATTGCTCAACCCGTTCCCGATCTCGGCCGGGCTGCCGGAGGGTCTGGTGCTGCGGCCGTTTCGCCCGACGCTGGTGTTCAGAACTTCATTCTGGACCCCCACCGGCAAGGTGCCCGACGCCAGGACCCGGGCCTTCATCCAGCACGTGAAGGGCTTCGTTTCCGAGGACCCCTGGTCCGAGGCAATCTGACCGGGGCATCGACGCCTCGTATCCGGCGCCCCCCATCGCGGCAGCCCCGGACGAGGGCCGGCGGACGACGCTGGAGCACCCGATCCGGCTGTTCCGCAAGCACGGAACCGCTTTGCGGCTCCTTCCCTTCGCTACGGCCCTCGGGCGGCCCGGACGGCCGGGGCCACCTGACGGGCCCGGGTTGCGCCGCTGAAACGTCCGCGCCGGGAACGCTCCGGCGGGCATCGATACCGCGCGGCGGTAGTATTCGCCGCGCCATGGCCTGGTCTCGTACTCCCCTCGGCATCGCGTTCGGCGGCCTCTTCGCCCTTTCCGGAGCGCTCGGGATCGGACGGTTCGTCTACACCCCGATCCTGCCGTTCATGGCCGAGGCGCTCGACCTGACGCCATCCGAGGCCGGGGTGGTCGCGTCCGCCAATCTTCTCGGCCATCTGGCGGGCGCGCTCGCCGCCGCGCAGTTGCGCATGCCGGGCGGTCCCCGGCTGTGGCTTCTCGGTGGCCTCGCCGTCGGCGCCGCCACCACCGCGGGGATGGGGCTGACGGCGGCGATGCCCATGTTCATTGCACTGCGCTTCGCCAACGGCGTGGCCGGTGCTCTCGTAATCGTGCTCGCGGCGGCGCTGGTGCTCGATCGGCTTGCCGCCGCCGGACGCCCCGGGCTGTCGTGGATGCCGTTCGGCGGCGTCGGCGCGGGGATCGCAGCCTCGGCCGTGCTCGTATCCGGGGCTTCCGCCCACGGCGCCGGGTGGCAGACGCTCTGGCTCGCGAGCGGCGCTCTCGCGCTGCTCGGTCTCGTCGCGTGCGCGTGCCTCGTGTCCGAGGCCCCGGACTCGCGAGGGGCTCCGCGGCGGGCGGCTCCCGCCGGGACGCGCCCTCGTGGTCTGTCCGTCCTGGTCGTAGCCTACGGCCTGTTCGGATTCGGCTACGTGATTACCGCCACCTTCATCTCCCAGATCGTGCGGACGACCCCGGAGGTCGCCCCCCTCGAGGGAGTGGTGTGGCTGGTCGTCGGGCTCGCGGCGGTGCCGTCGGTCGCCTTCTGGGTGTGGCTCGATGCCCGGCTCGGCAAGTGCACGGCGCTCGCTCTCGCCTGTCTCGTCGAAGGCGCCGGGGTCGCCGCGAGCACGTTCGAGACGAGCGCGATCGCGGTCCTCGCGGCCGCGGCCGTGCTCGGAGGCACGTTCATGGGCATCACCGCCCTCGGGCTCATCGCGGCCCGGCGCGTGAGCACCGGCAATCCCACCCGCATCCTCGCGCTGATGACCGCCTCGTTCGGACTGGGGCAGATGGTCGGTCCCACGTTCGCGGGCTACGCCTACCGCATCGGAGACAGCTTCCAGGCGCCGTCCCTCGCGGCGGCCCTCGCGCTCTTCGTCGCCGCCGCGCTCGCCTTCCGGCTTCGGGCCTGATCGGGATGGACCCCGGGTCTCCCGGCCGGTGCCCCGAGGGTCGGGGCTCCGGCGTCCCCGTCTTCAGTCGAAGTCGATGCGCCGTGCCGCGAGGGCGTCCGGGTCGATCTCGAGTCCGAGCCCGGGGCCGTCCGGTGCGACGACGAATCCGTCCTCGTCGAGCTCCAGTCCTTCCTGGACGCCGACGTCGAGACCGCCGATCGGGACCGGCAGCTCGAAGAAGTCGCCGTTGGAGATCGAAAGCGCAACCTGCAGATTGGCCGCCTGTCCGAGGGCGGACCCGAAGCTGTGCCCTTCGCACCGCAGCCCGAGGGCGGCGGCAAGGTCTGCGAGGGCGCGCAGCTCGGTGATGCCGTTTCGCGCCGCGTCCATGCGCACGATGTCGAAGGCCCCGGCTGCCGCCGGCCGGCCGTAGTCCCGGACCGTGAACCGGACCGAGTCCGCTCCGGCGATGGGGGTGGCGAGCAGCCGCCGGAGGTCCCGCCAACCCTCCAGGTCCTCGTCCGAGAGCGGGTCCTCGTACCAGCGGAAGTCGAGGTCGTCGAGGACGTAGCCTAGCGAACGGGCGGCATGCCGGTCGTAGACGGCCATCGCGTCCATCATCAGGTCCACGTCGTCGCCGGCCGCGCGCCGGGCCGCCCGCGACACGGCGATGTCGGTCGCGAGATCGCCGCAGACATGGAGCTTGATCGCCCGGAACCCGGCTTCGACCAGCTCGTCCACCATCGCTTCGCAGTCCTCCGGGGTCTCGACGGGCGGCGCGCTCGCGCAGCCCCGGACGCGATCGCGCTGCCGGCCGAGCATGTCCGCGACGGAAAGGTCCTCGGCGCGCGCGGCGAGGTCCCAGAGCGCTACGTCGACGATGCCGATGACCGGGAGCGGCAGGCCGACCCGGAACGCCCGCCACAGCGGCGCGAGGATGCGCGGCCGGTCAAGGGGGTCGGCCCCGAAAAGGAGCGGCGCGGCGGCCTCCTCGATGCCGGCGACCGCGGCGCGCACGGGGAGCTCGGCCGTCCAGGCGAGTGCGTTCCCCTGCTGGCCGTCTTCTCCTTCCAGGGTCAGAAGGACCGCCTGCACGTCCATGGACCGGCGGCCGCCCCACCGGAAGTCACGGCCGAGGTCGTATGCCTCGACCTTCACGTCGGTGATCTGCACGGTCGTTCCCTCCTCGCTGTTGGCTTCGCGCCCTCGAGGACGATCCCCCGGCGTGTTCGGGGCGATCGACCCGCGTCGTGCCGGCCGCTCCGACAATCGAGCGGGCGGTGATTCTAGCCGCAATACCTCGCCGATTGTCCGTCGTGAGGGAGTCGAGACGACCCAGGCTCGACGGTAGCGCGAAGAATTCGTGGGCGTCGGCGTTGGTGGGGCGGACCGACCGAGCGTGCGCCCGCGCGCTGCCAATAGGCGCAGCCCGCCCTTCGTTTCGCGCCCTGCCGTTGAACCGGCTCGAGGGAGTACTGCCCACGAAAGCGAACGAGACGGCGTCCGCGGCGGGGAATCGGCGAGAAACCGCGGCTCGTGCCCAAGACACCCGCAAAGGGCGCCGGCGCGCCCGATTGACCCCGATTCGCTCCCTCGTACCGTCTCGCCGCCCGCGCACCGCGCCCCTTGGCGGGGAACGGGGTTATGCTTGGCTTCGGGCTCACGCGAAGGAGCCCGCCCGACCGGTTCGAGGAGGACAGTCATGAGCGATGCGCCGCTTTCCGGGCTCACCGTGGTCGATCTCACGCAGTTCGAGGCGGGGCCGTCCTGCACCGAGGCCCTTGCCTGGCACGGCGCCGACATCATCAAGGTCGAGGAGCCGCGCCGGGGAGATCCGGGACGTCTGTCGATCTCGGAGCGACCCGACATGGACTCGCTCTATTTCATCCTCCTCAACGCGAACAAGCGGTCGGTCACCTGCAATCTCAAGTCGGACGGGGGCAAGGAACTCCTTCGCAGGCTCATCGCGCGGGCGGACGTCGTGGTGGAGAACTTCGCCCCCGGCACCATCGAGAAGCTCGGATTCGGGTGGGACGCGATCCGGGCCATCAACCCCCGCTGCATCTTCGCGCAGGTGAAGGGATTCGCGGACGACGGGCCGCACGCGGACTTCCGCTCCTTCGACATGATCGCGCAGGCGACGGGCGGCGTGATGAGCATCTGCGGCGAACCGGACGGCGTTCCCATCCGCCCTGGCGCCACGATCGGAGATACCGGCACCGGGCTTCATCTTGCGGTGTCGATTCTCTCCGCGGTCATCCAGCGTTCGCGTACCGGCCGCGGGCAACGCCTCAAGGTCGCGATGCAGGACGCGATGCTCAATTTCTGCCGGGTGACGTTCTCGCGCCAGCAGTTGATGAACGATGCCGCGCCCCGCATCGGAAACCAGGCCGCGACCGGCGCGCCGGGCGGCATCTTTCCGTGCAAGGGGGGTGGGTCGAACGACTGGTGCTACATCTTCGTGCAGCGCGACATCGACTCGCACTGGCGTCGCTTCTGCGCCGCGATGGGTCGCGAGGATCTGCTCGAGGACCCACGATTCGCGACCGGTCGCGAACGGATGGCGCACCGCGAGGAGCTCGAGGCGGAGGTCGCGGCCTGGACCCGCGAGCGCAGCAAGCACGAAGTGATGGAGATCGTGGGCGGCGCGGGGGTGCCGGCCGGCGCGGTGAACGACATCAAGGAGCTCCTCGAGAGCGAGGACATGCGCCGGCGCGAGATCATCGCGACCGTCCAGCACCGCGACCGGGGCGAGGTCGCGATTCCGGGCTGGCCGGTCCGAATGTCGGACAACCCGGTGAAGACCGAGGTGGCGCCGCTCCTCGGCGAGCACAACGAGGAGGTCTATGCCGAGCTTCTCGGGCTCGGCTCGGAGGAGGTCGGCCAACTGCGCGAACAAGGCGCGATCTGAGCCGCGCCATGGGTCGTATGGACGCGAAACGCCTCTCCGTCGGCCCGGCTGGTCTACCCGGGCGATTGCCCGCTTCGCTTTCGCGGGGGAAGGGGCAGGCGGGAGGCTTCCCCTCCACTCATCGAAGTACGGCGGCCGGGGAAGGGTTGCCGGTCGATGCGACCGTAGGAGACAACGATGCCTGAAGAACCTCTCGTCGTTGCCCTCGGCGAGCGCCGCTATCGGGTCGAACGGCGCTGGTGCAGGCCGTCCGAGCAAGAGCCCCTCGGATTCGTCAGCGACCTCGTCGTCGATTCCGGGGGCTTCGTCCATGTCGGGCAGCGCGGTACGGAATCGCCGGTGCTCGTATTCGACCCCACCGGCGCATTCGTCCGGTCGTGGGGCAAGGGTGCGATTGCGGACGTCCACTACCTGTCGATCGACGCGGACGACCAGATCCTGCTCGCGGATCGGGACGCGCATCAGATCCTCGCCTTCGGAACGGACGGCAGGCTCCGGTTCGCGCTCGGCGAGCGCCACGCGCCCCGCTGGCAGGCCCCGTTCAATCACCCGACGGCGGCTTCGATGGCGCCGGACGGCGAGGTCTACGTCTCCGACGGATACGGAAACTCGGCCGTGCACCGGTTCTCGGCGGACGGGGCGCTTCGGCAGACGTGGGGCGGGCGAGGAGCGGGCTCCGGAGAGTTCACCACCCCGCACTGTGTCTGGGTGGATCGAATGGAACGCGTCCTTGTCTGCGACCGCGAGAACGACCGGCTTCAGGTCTTCGATCGCGCGGGGACGCAAATCGCCGAATGGGGCGATTTCTACCACCCGATGAAGATCTACGTGGACGATCGGGACTTCATCTTCGTGACGGACCAGATCCCGCGGATCAGCATGCTCGATCCCGCGGGCGAGCTCGCCGGACGGTGCCGGGGAGCGATCAACGGTGCGCACGGACTCTGGGGCGATCGGGCCGGCAACCTATACCTCGCCGAGCTCCCCCCCGAGCAGGTCACCAGGCTGACCCTTCTCGCCTGAGCCCGCGGCCCTGCGGCGTACCTTCGGTCTCGAGGACGAGTGACGTGCCCGTGCAACGGTACCGCCGGGTGGAGGTCCTGCCGCCGGTCGCACCCCTTTCCACCGGGACCGGAACGTGCGCGGCGCCTCCGCTCGCTCTGGGGTGGATGGTCTAGGGTCCTGCCACCCCTCGACCTGAGGGGTGTGCGCCTCTACCGCGACCTGGAAGAGGCAGCCCGCGACCGCGAAGCGGCCGTGGCCCGGCGCGGGCGGCTTCTCCTGGCAAGACGCGGATCCCGGGAGGAGAAGGCGCCGTAATGCGGGACGTCGTCCGTCCGCCGGGCGGAGCCGGATTGGGTCGGGGCCGGGATGGCTCCCTCAGAACGCGTAGCGCAAGGACAGGTGCAGCCCGTGGCTCGCGAGGCTCGCGCGCGTCTCCGCCAGATCGAGCGGTAGCGGCTCGCGGCTCGCGTCCCGCCAGACGACGCGTCCCGTGCCTCGACCGGTCTCCACGGTGCCGAAATCCGCGTACCGCCAGGCGAGCTCCAGTGTCGTTCGTTCGCCCGCGGACACTGCGAGTCCCGCGACCAGCATCCAGGCGAAGTCGGTTCGGTGCCCGCCCGGCACGATGGTCCGAGTCCTCGGAAACTCCATGTGCGTCTCGTCGGTCTCGATGCGCGAGACTCCGATGCCGCCTCCGACAAACGGGCTGAACGGGCCAAGGCGTGGCATTCCGAGTCCGGGAAGGTCCAGGTAGGCGGCAAGCATTGCGGAAATCGATGAAGCGTCGACCGACACCTCCTGCCTTCGGCCGCGCTCCAAGAAGTTGGCTTCTCCCTGGAACGAGAAGGTCGGGCGGTACGCAAGCCCCGCTTCGAGGCGCAGGAGAGGGGACGCGCGAAATCCCAATCCGAGCTCGAATCCCGGCATCGTGTCGAAGCCGCCACGCGACTGCAAGGGTGTGCCGTCCGGACCGTCCCCGCAGCCGTAGAGTGCAGCCGGGGTCTCGCTCGAGCAGTCCCGATCCAGGAACCGGACGTCCCGCGACCGTTCGAGCGTCACCCCCGCGCGGAGGTAGTAGTCCCGTGAATCCGCCGCCGCCGTGCCCGTGTCGGCTGCTGCCGCCGTTGCGGATAACATGAACGAAACGGTCGCGGCGGTCACCGCGTGCAACAGCGAGCGCAGGCTCGACGAGTGAAACGGGGACACTGGGACTCCTCCCGGTTGGGACCGTCGATGCCGTGATGGTGGATGCGTTCGAGCTGCACAATAGCGGAAGTTGCCCCCTGGCTGGAAGGAAGGACACGCGAGATGAAGATCACGGCCCTCGAGACGGTGCGGCTCGACGAGTTTCCCAACGTGCTGTGGGTTCGGGTGCACACCGACGAAGGAATATCCGGGCTCGGCGAGACGTTCTTCGGCGCCCGGGCCGTCGAGGCGTATCTCCACGAGTCGGCGGCGCTGACGGTGCTCGGCCGCGACCCCTTCGCCATCGAGCGGATCGGCCGGGACCTCACCCCCTACGTCGGGTTCGCCGGGACCGGAGTCGAGGCGCGGGGCCGTTCCGCGGTGGACATCGCGCTCTGGGACCTCTTCGGCAAGGCGACCGGGCAGCCCGTGTACCAGTTGCTGGGAGGGCTCAGCCGCGAGCGGATCCGCACCTACAACACCTGCGCGGGGTACCGGTACGTGCGCAGCCGTCCCGACTGGGGCACGGACGACTGGGGTCTCGAGGGAGAGGCGCAAGGCCCGTACGAGGACCTCGACGCCTTTCTCCACCGGGCCGACGAGCTCGCGCACAGCCTGCTCGACCAGGGCATCACGGGAATGAAGATCTGGCCGTTCGACCACGCCGCGGTCGCGTCGGACGGCTACTACATCTCCGGGCGCGACCTCGACCGGGCGCTCGAGCCGTTCCGGAAGATCCGCCGCGCGGTGGGGGACCGGATGGATGTCATGGTGGAGCTGCATTCGCTCTGGCGGCACCCGGCGGCGGTGCGGATCGCGGCCGCACTGGAGCCCTTCGACCCCTTCTGGTACGAGGATCCGATCCGGATGGACAGCCTCGCCGCCCTGTCGGACTATGCCTCGAAGACCCGGGTGCCGATCTGCGTGAGCGAGACCCTCGGGGGGAAGTGGGAGTTCCGCGACCTCCTCGAGACCGGAGCGTGCGGCATCGTGATGCCCGACATCTCGTGGTGCGGCGGCCTTACCGAGGCGCGGAAGATCGCGGCCCTCGCGGACACCTACCACCGCCCGGTCGCTCCGCACGACTGCTCCGGTCCGGTCGCGTTCATGGCCTGTGTGCACCTCTCCCTCAGCGTGCCGAACGCGCTCGTGCAGGAGTCCGTGCGCTCCTTCTACACCGGCTGGTACCGGGAGCTCGTGACCGCGACCCCGGTCATCGAGAACGGCTGGATCCTGCCCCCCGAGGGACCGGGTCTCGGCACCGATCTCCTGCCCGAGCTCGAGCGGCGCAAGGATGCGCACGTCACGGTGAGCCGGCTCTGACATTCGCTCTGCTTCCTCGCCGACGATCCGGAGAAGCCGCGAGCCAATATACTTCGGCCGCCGAGCGCCCGGGCGGCTCTTGTGCCGGGGGGCCGGCTCGGTTGGAGCGGCCCGATCGTCCTGGGGGTGGTCGGGTCATTTCGTGAACGAATCCAGGGACCCAATGCGGTCGGAGGAAGAAATGAAATCAGGAATTCGTACTTGTCTGCTCGGTGGCGCGATGTCCGTCGGGCTGGTGGTCACCGGTCCGGCGTTCGCGGCCGAGTGCATCGCACCGGCCAATCCGGGTGGGGGTTGGGACTTCACCTGCCGGACGATCGGCAAGATCATGTTCGACATCGGCGCCGTCGACAAGCCGATCCAGGTGACCAACATGGCCGGCGGCGGCGGGGGCCTCGCCTACAGCCACGTCGTGAATGAGCGCAACGACGACGGCGAGCTGATCGTGGCCGCATCGTCCGCGACCGCGACGCGCCTTGCCCAGAACGCCTACGCCGGGCACACGGCGGACCAGGTGCGGTTTCTCGGCGCGATCGGGGCGGACCCCGGCATCATCGCGGTGGCGGCCGACTCGCCGTTCCAGTCGCTCGGCGACCTCCTCGACGCGGTCAAGGCCGATCCCTCGTCCGTCACGTTCGCGGGCGGTTCGGCGGCGGGCGGCTTCGACCACCTCAAGGTGCTGATGGCGCTCGGGAGGGTCGGGTTCACCGACATCACCCGGGTCAAGTACATCGGCGTCGACGGGGGCGCGGACGCGATCACCCAGACCATCGGCGGACACACCCAGGCGATGACCGGCGACATGTCCGAGGTCGTGGGGTTCCTCAAGGCCGGCGACATCCGGGTGATCGCGGTGTTCACCGAGGAGCGCGTTCCCGGGTTCGAGCAGATCCCGACCGCCAGGGAACAGGGAGTCGACATCGTCTCGGTGAACTGGCGCGGCCTCTACGTGCCGAAGGGGATCTCCGCGGACGATCACGCGAAGTGGTCCGACGCGCTCGCCAAGGTTGCCGCATCCCCGGAGTGGGCGGAGGCGATGGTGGCCAACGGTCTCGCGCCGTTCACCCTGGTCGGGGACGGGTTCGAGACCTGGCTCGGTGGCGTGATCGGAGAGATCGAAACCCTCTCGCGTGAGATCGGCGTCATCAAGTAGTGAAGACCGACCGGATATTCGGTCTCGGAGTCGTCTGCGTCGCGCTCGCCTATGTGGCGAGCGCGACGCAGATCGAGAGCGGCTTCCTCTCCGACCCGGTCGGATCCCGCACCTTTCCCTATATCGTCGGCGCGATTGCCGTCGTGTGCGGACTCGTCATCGCGCTCCGCCCGGACGACGATCCCGCCTGGCCCTCGCTTTCCACCTTCGGTCGCATCGCCCTCGCCCTGGTCGTGATGTACGGGTTCGCGGTGACCCTGCGACCGGTCGGCTTCCTGATCCCGGCCGCAGTCGCGTCCGCCGCGCTCAGCTACCTCATCGATCCGCGACCGGTCGCCGCGATCGCCTCGGGTCTCGGGCTCTCCATCGGCCTCTTCGCCATCTTCAAGTTCGGTCTCGGTCTCGGTCTCGCCCCGTTCGGCCGGCTCCTGACCGGCTGACCCAAAGACGGCCGCCCGCGCATGGAGCTCTTCGCCAATCTCGCGCAAGGATTCGCGGTCGCCCTGACCATCACCACCATGGCGCTCGCGATTGGCGGGTGCTTCCTCGGCACCGTCATCGGCTCGCTCCCCGGTCTCGGCCCTTCCAACGGGGTCGCGATCCTCATCCCCCTCGCCTTCTCGCTCGGACTCGACGCCACCGAAGCCCTGGTCTTCATGACCTCCGTCTACTTCGGGGCGATGTACGGAGGCCGCATCTCGTCGATCCTGCTCAACATCCCGGGCGACGAGCCGGCGCTGATGACCACCCTCGACGGTTATCCGATGGCGAAGCAGGGACGCGCCGGCGACGCGCTGGTGCTGTCCGGGGTCGCCTCCTTCGTCGGGGCCCTGCTCGCGACCATCGCCCTCATGCTGCTCGCGCCGATCCTCGCCCGCATCGCGTATCTCTTCGGGCCGGCCGAGTACTTCGCGCTCTATCTCCTCGCGTTCTGCACCCTCGGCGGGCTTGCCTCCCGGAACCAGGCAAAGTCCGCGCTCGCGGCCGTCATCGGGCTCGGGATCGCGATGATCGGCCTCGACAACCAGACCGGTCTCCCGCGTCTCACCTTCGGCGAGATGCACCTGATGGACGGAGTCGACTTCCTCGTCGCGATCGTCGGGCTGTTCGCGGTGTCGGAGGTCTTCATCTTCATCGAGAGCCACGGGAAGAACTCCGCAATCGGCGTGCGTCTCGAGCGGATCACGATTCCCGTGCGCGACATCGTGAACAGCTTCTTCACGATGCTCCGCTCGACCGCGATCGGCTTCGTCGCCGGGGTGCTGCCGGGGGCGGGGGCGTCGCTCGGCAGCTTCCTCGCCTACATGGCCGAGAAGTCGATCGGCCGCGACCGCGACTCGTTCGGCACCGGCAACCCGCGCGGGGTCGCGGCACCGGAGGCCGGCAACAACGCGGCGGCGGGCGGGGCGCTGGTGCCGATGCTGACCCTCGGCGTGCCCGGCTCCGGCACCACCGCGGTTCTCCTCGCGCTTCTCCTCACCCTCAACATCACCCCCGGTCCGCTCCTGTTCGAGGAGCGCCCGGAGGTCGTCTGGGGACTGATTGCGGCGCTCCTCATCGCGAACGTCGTGCTGCTCGTCATGAACGTTCCGATGGTGAAGTTCTTCGTGCGGATCCTCTCCGTTCCGCCCTGGATCCTGCTGCCCGGGATCACCATGGTCTCGTTCGGCGGGATCTACTCGCTGTCCGGGAGCAGCTTCGACCTCATCCTGATGATCCTGTTCGGCCTGTTCGGATACATCTTCCGGAAGATCGGGGTGCCGACGGTGCCCATCATTCTCGGCATCCTGCTCGGGAACAAGATGGAGGACAGCCTGCGCCGCGCAATGGTGATCTCGGACGGCGACTGGACCTACCTCTTCTCTTCGGGCATCTCGACCGGGCTCTGGATTGCCGCGGTGGCCGGCTTCATCGCTCCCATGTTCCTGCGCCGGTTTCTCGCGAAGCCGGAGCCGGTCGCCGACTAGCGACGCGGGCCGGACGCTCGCCGGCGTACCTCCTTCACCCGGCCGCGACCAGGGGAGCGGAACATCGGCGACCAGGGGAGCGGGGCGGCCGGGGCGACCTGCCGCGGGTCCCGTCTCCTCGTCGCGGATCCGGCGTTCGCCCGGCACGGACGATCTGGGCTACGATGGCGCCTGCAGCCTCGCAACCGACGAGGGCCGCGCCCTGTTACGGAGGCTGCGATGCGGACGGCGCTGCCCCGAGGAGGTGCAACCATGAAGCGCTGTTTCCTGCATGCGGGGGTGGCCGCCGCCGCGGCCGCACTCTCGATTCCCGCGCTCGCCGCGGACGTCCTTCCGGGGGCCACGGTGGCCGAGCGCGCCCTCAACGGCGCCAAGGAGTACATCGAGAAGAACGGGCTCGAGAACCCGAAGCTCACCATGCTGCTGAGCTCGCTCTACCGGAACTCGATGCCCGACTTCACCCGCGAGTGGACGGAGCTCACCGGGGTCGAGATCGAGAACGTCCCGCTCGGGTACACCGACATCCCGGCCAAGGTGATGGCCGAGGCCACCGCCAAGACCGGGGTCTACGACATCTTCAACGACTTCCCCTACTCGATGCCCGACGCGGCCGGCGCGGGGGTGGTGGTTCCGCTTGACGAGTACGCGGCGCGCGGCCAGCCGGACTTCTCCGGGACCGCCCCCGGGATCAGCTTCCAGCAGTACTACCAGGGCAAGCTCTACAACATGGTCCTCGACGGGGACCACATCATTCTCGTCCTGCGCGATGACCTTCTCGAGAACCCGGCCGTCAAGGAGGAGTATCGGGCGAAGTACGGCAAGGACCCGGGCTGCCCCGAGACCATGGCGGAATGGGAGGAGATGGCCTCCTGGTTCCACACCAAGGAAGGGGAGACGCGGTGGGGCATGACGTTCGACAAGCCGCTCTACGGGGCGGTGGCCTATCGCTCGATCAACTTCTCGTACCGACACTTCCCGGCGTATCTCGGCGGGCTCATGTTCGACGCGGACATGAATCCGACCATCAACACTGCAAACGGGATCCGGGCCATCAAGCAGTTCGCCTCGATCGTCCAGTACATGCCTCCCGACGTCCAGGGCTGGGGAACGCCGCAGATCTATCCCTTCTGGCGCACCGGCAATGCGTTCTCGGCCATGTCCTTCCCCTCCATCGTGGGGAACGCGAACAGCGCCGAGGACAGCGTCATCAAGGGCAAGCAGCGCGCCTGCGCCATCCCCAAGGTCGACGTCGGCGGCGGCGAGATGGTGAGCCGGGCACCGCAGGCGGCGGGCACCGGGTACATGGTGAACACCTACAGCGCGCACCCCGAGCTCGCCTACTGGTTCATCCAGTGGTTCACGAGCGAGAGCGTGGGCGACCGGGCCATCGCCCATCCCAAGGGTTTCTGGGATCCGTTCCGCGAGTCCAACCTGGACAACGAGGGCATCATCGCGAGGTTCGGCAGGCAGTTCCTCGACACCACGATGGCGAATTCGAAGAACGCGGTCTCGCTGCTGCTCATCGAGGGCAACTACGAGTACTTCAACATCCTCGACAAGCACCTTGCGAGCGTGATGAACGGGAACATCACGGCCGAGGAGGCTGCCGCGCTCATCGAGGAGGGGTGGAACGACGTCACGGAGGACATCGGCCGGGACTACCAGATCGCGACCTGGAGAAGCGGTGTCGAGAGCGGCATCTACCTCGACAAGTTCGAGTAGCGGGCCGACCGGAGGCGTCGTGTCCGGGCCCTGTGCGGACGCGGCGGATGTTCTCATTGGACGGAAGGGGTAGCACGGGCGGGCCGGGTCTTCGGCCCGCACCGGCTTCCCTGCCACCAGGAGTCGATCCCTGATGGCGGAGCCCGGTCACCCGGCGGTGGTCGACGCGACGGCTCCCGCGCGCGGGCGGCTGCCGCTCGGCCGGCGGCTCTCGGCGTGGGCCTCCCAGGAACGGGTGTTTCGTCTCATCCCGTTCATCGCGGTCGAGGCGGTCTTCATCCTCGTCATCATCATCCCGTTCATCCTCACCATCTACATCAGCCTGCTTCGCTGGCGGGCGAACCGGCCCTTCGAGCAGGCGAACTTCAGTGGATTCCTCAACTACGGGCGCGTCCTTGCCAAGGACGAGTTCTGGATGGCGCTCGGGCGCACCTTCTACTTCGCGGGCGCGGCGGTCATCCTCGAGCTCCTGATCGGCTTCGTCCTCGCCTACCTGCTCCACCGGCACATCCGGGGACGGCGGCTCTACATCACGATCTTCCTCGCCCCGATGATGGTGGTGCCGGTCGTCGTCGGCTACAACTTCTCGATGATCTACGTCGACAGCGGGCCGCTCAACGAGATCCTCGCGCCGTTCCTGGAGCCCTTCGGCATCGACCCGCGCATCCGGTGGCTGTCCAACCCGTTCGCGGCGCAGTGGGCGATCATCCTCGCCGACGTCTGGCAGTGGACCTCGCTCACGTTCCTCATCTTCCTGTCCGGCTTCGCCGCCCTGCCGCAGCAGCTCATCAACGCGGCGCGCGTCCTCGGGGCGAGCCCCGCCCAGATCTTCTGGCGGGTGCAGCTTCCCCTCCTCAAGCCCGCCATCATCATCGCGGTGGTGATCCGGTCGATGGAGGCGCTCAAGATGTTCGACCCGGTGGTGCTGCTCACCTTCGGCGGCCCCGGCATCTCCACCCAGACCATCGCCTACTACCTGTGGCAGGAGGTGTGGGTGTTCAGCAAGTACAGCTACGGTGCCGCGGCGTCCATCCTGCTGCTGATCTTCTTCTCGGTGTTCATCTTCTTCGGGATCTGGCTGCTCGTGCGCCAGCGCGAATCCGTGCGGCGGGTGGACGTGGACATCTGAGCGGCGAGAGGGAGAACGCGAGGGTGGAGACAGGACCGGGGTTGCGGCGATGACGGGCGCGGGGTACCGGTGATGGCGGATGCACGAAGCCGGTTCCGGCATCACCGGCGGGCATGGGTCCGGCACGCCATCCTGCTCGCGTGGACGTTCTTCATCGTCTTCCCGCTCTACTGGATGGTCTCGACCTCGTTCAAGGGTGCGGGGGAGTGGGTGTCGTGGCCGCCCCACTGGTACCCGCACGACTTCACCATTCACAACTACCGGCAGATCTTCACGTTCAGCGCGCTCGGCGAGGAGCTGAGCCGCGACGCGACGGATCAGGCGTTCAGCATCTGGAAGGCGCTCGGCGACTCGCTGCTCATCTGCAGCGTCGCGTCGTTCATCGCCCTCGTCCTCGGGGTGTTCCTCGCGTACGCAATCTCACGGTTCGCGGTCGGGGGGAGCAAGTTCCGGCACATCATCCTCACCATCCGGATGGTGCCCCCCATCGTGATCGCGATCCCGATCCTGATGTACTACGCGATCATGATCCCGTTCACCACCGAGGTGCTGTTCGGCACCCGAATCATCCTGTTCGACACCTATTTCGGGCTCGGGGCGCTCTACGTGGCGACGACCCTGCCGTTCGTCATCTGGATGATGCTGAGCTTCATCGACGAGGTGCCCTATACCCTGGAGCACGCGGCGCGAATGATGGGGGCGGGCCGGATGTACACCCTTCGCCGGGTGGTCCTGCCGCTCGTGGCGTCGGGACTCGTCGTCACCTACCTCTTCGTGTTCATCCTCAACTGGAGCGAGTTTCTCCTCGCCCTCACCCTCACCCACCCCGAGGTGACCACCCTCCCGGTCCTGCTCAACAAGTTCCAGAGCGCCTCGGAAGGGCGCCTGTACGGGCCGCAGGCGGCCATCGGGACCGTGATCACCATTCCGGTGGTCATTCTCGGGGTGCTGATCCAGAAGCACCTCATCAAGGGCTTCAGCTTCGGGATGATCCGGAAGTGAAGACCGGGCAGGAGAGATGACGTGGCGGAGATAGTCCTGCGCGACCTCGTGAAGCGCTTCGGCCCGATCGCCGCGGTCGCCGGGGTCAATCTTCGCATCGAAGACGGGGAGTTCCTCATCATGGTGGGGCCGTCCGGCTGCGGCAAGACCACCACCTTGAACATGATCTCCGGCCTCGAGACTCCCACCTCCGGCGAAATCAGGATTGGCGACCGGGTGGTGAACGATCTCGAGCCGGGCGAGCGCGGCCTCGGCATGGTGTTCCAGGACCTCGCCCTCTTTCCGCACATGACGGTGTTCGAGAACATCGCATTCGGGCTTCGGGTCAAGAAGACGGACGGCGCGGAGGTGGAGCGTCGGGTGAAGGCGGCGGCGGAGGCGATGCACATCGGCGCGTTGATCGACAAGCGCCCGAGCGAGTGCTCGGGAGGCGAGGCGCAGCGGGTCGCCCTCGCCCGTACCATCGTCAACGATCCCTCCGTGTTCCTCATGGACGAGCCGCTGTCGAGCCTCGATGCGAAGCTGCGCCTGGACATGCGCACGGAGCTCAAGCACCTCCACCACCGGCTGCGGGCGACGTTCGTCTACGTCACCCACGACCAGGCGGAGGCGATGACCATGGCGGACCGCATCGTGGTGATGCAGGGGGGACGGATCGAGCAGGTGGGGGCGCCGCTCGAGATCTACCGGCGTCCGGCGACCCGGTTCGTGGCGGGGTTCTTCGGGATCCCGACGATGAACTTCCTTGAGGGCGAGGTCGCGGCGGGAGGCGAAGGAGACGGCCCCGCGTTCCGCTCCACCCGGGTGGAGCAGCCGCTCTCCGCCTCGACACCGACCGACGTGGCGGGCCGCGCCGCCACCCTCGGAGTGCGGGCCGAGCATGTCCGGCTGGTCCCGAGCGACGACGGAGGCGGCCGCGTCACCCTCACCGAGCCGCTCGGAGACGAGACCCTGGTCTTCTTCGAGTACGGCGGAGCCGCGCCGCTCGTCGCCAAGGTCGATCCGGACTCCCCGCTCGGGCCCGGCGATCCGGTCGCCTTCGAATTCGACCGGGAGTGGTGTCACCTCTTCGATGCCGAGGGTGGCGCCCGTCTCAACTGAGGGGACCGAGGCGAAGGACTCGCAAGGGGGACGGCTTCCGGCGAGTATTCGGGCCCGCCGCACGGCAGGGTGCCCCTGACGGACGGCGACCGCGCACGGCTCTCGCGCCGGGCTGCCCGGGCTGCCGGGGTCAGTCGCGGATCTCGACTGCTTCGACGAAGGCGGCGACGAGGTTGTCGGGGGCGTTGACGACGTGTTCGGGGCCGGGGAAGCGGCCGTCGCGAACGTCGGCGACGAACTCCTTGAAACCGGCCACCCGTTCGGCCTGCATCTGCTCCTCCAGCTTGTAGAGCAGCCGGTACTGCTTCGAATGCCGCGGGTAGGGGGGCGGGTTGTTGCCGAGGAGGTCCTCGGCGAAGAGGAACTGGATGTCGCCGCCGCTCCCCGCGCCGATGGAGGAGGTGAGGAGCCGGGTGCGCCGGCTGATCTCGACGAGGAGCTCGGCCGGGATGACCTCGACCTCCACCGCGTAGGCGCCGGCGCTCTCGAGGGCCTTCACCTCCCGGAAGACCCACATCGCCTCGTCGAGGTTCTTGCCGACCGCACGCAGCCCTCCGGTCCAGGTGCTCTTGCGCGGCACGAGGCCCGCGTGCCCCTGGACCGGGATGCCCGCCTCGGCCGCCGCCGCCACGAACCGCGGGCTCCACTGGCACATGATCGCGTCCGCCCCGATCGCCATCGCGTCGTAGCCGATCCGCACCGCCTCCACCTCGCTCGCGGCGGCGACGAGAGCGACCGAGAAGGCCATGAACGTGTTCGGCGCGGCCCGCCGGATGGTTGCCGCGAGGTCGGGCTGGCGCGGGTCGAAGCGCACCTTCATGGTGTCGATGCCGGCCTCCTCGGCGGCCGCCGCCTCCTCCGGGGAGAACGGCAGCGTCTCGACGAGCACCCGCTTGCCCTTCTGGTCGCGGAGGTCCTTCACGGTGTAGTTGCGGGTCCCGTAGGCGCCGCCCAGGGTCATGACCCGTTTCAACCCGCGCTTCGCCGCGTCTCTCGGCGGAATGCCCCCGTCGCCCGTCGCGTGGCTCGCCATCCCGGATCTCCTTCTCGATCTCTTCGGTTGCGGCAAACGGTATCAGAGTTGCCGCACCGGGAAACGGGCTAGAGCGAGATGCCTCCGTCGACCACGATGGCGGTGCCGGTCGCGTAGGCGGACTCGTCGCTCGCGAGCCAGACCGCGATGGACGCGATCTCCTCGGCGGTGCCGACCCGGCCGAGAGGCTGGCGGGCGATGAAGTCCTCGCGCGCCTTTACCGGGTCGTCGAAGGCCGCGATGCGATCCTGGAGGGACGGGGTCTCCACCGTTCCGGGGCAGATGCAGTTGCACCGGATCCCGTCCCGGATGTAGTCCGCGGCGACCGACTTGGTGAGCCCGATGACAGCCGCCTTGGTGGTGCCGTAGACGAAGCGGTCGGGCAGCCCCCGGATCGACGAGGCGACCGACGACATGTTGATGACCGAGCCGCCGCCCTGCTCGATCATGCCGGGGAGGAACGCCCGGATCATGTGGTACATGCTGTCCACGTTGAGCGCCATGCTGAACCGCCACTCGGCCTCGCCGGTGCTGAGCACGCTGCCGTGATGCACGAAACCCGCGCAGTTGAAGAGGACGTCGGGCGCTCCCGTGTCGCGGGCGGCGGCTTCGATGGCCGCGGGGTCGGTGACGTCGAGTGGCCGGGTCTCGATCCCGTCGATTCCGGCGAGCTCGGAAAGACCCTCCTCGTTGATGTCGGTGGCGGTCACCCGCGCACCCTCGTTCGCGAAGGCGAGCGCGCTCGCGCGTCCGATTCCGGCCGCGGCGGCGGTGACGAAGGCGGTCTTGCCCGCGAGTCGAGAGCCCATCGAATATCCCGGGTTGAAAGGAGGCGGGAGGATATCAGAGCGTCAGCGGGCAACCGGCGCCCGCACGCCGCCGAGGCTACAATGCGCCGGCCCCGTTCGGGCGTTTCGGGTCGCCTGCCGATTGCGGGCAAGGGTCCGGAGTCCGGAGCCGGCGGGTGGAACGTCCGGATACCACGGGAACCGGGTGCATGACGAAGCGAGACCTGGCAACACGGGAAGCGGCGCGGTGGCCGGACGAACAGCCGGCGCGGCGGCTGGCGGGCGATGGAAGCCGACGGCGGCGTATCCGCAAATGGGGCGGTTCGTTCGCGAGGAGGATGGTCGGATGACCGCGGGTCGCAACCTCGACACCGATCGTTTCTTCGCCCACTACGCGACCATGCAGCGCATCCGGGCGTTCGAGCGCGCCGCCATCCGGGCCGCCCGCGAGGGCCTCGCGACCGGCGCGATTCACGCCTCCATCGGCCAGGAGGCGGTCGCCGCCGGGGTCTGCGGCAACCTCGTCCGGTCCGACCTCCTCCTCTCCAACCACCGCGGCCACGGCCATACCCTCGCCAAGGGGGCGGATGCCGGCGCCATGATGCGTGAGCTCTTCGGCCGCGAAGGCGGGGTGTGCGGCGGCAAGGGCGGCTCGATGCACATCGCCGACTTCGGGGTGGGGATGCTCGGGGCGAACGGGGTGGTGGGGGCGAACATCCTCATCGCGGCCGGCGCCGCGCATGGGGTCCACATGCGGCGATCGCGCAGTGCGGACGACCGGGTCGTGGTGTGCATCTTCGGCGACGGGGCGGTGAACCGCGGTCCGTTCCTCGAGGGGCTCAACTGGGCCGCGGTGTACCGCCTGCCGGTGCTCTTCGTCTGCGAGGACAACGGCTTCGCGGCGACGACGCGCACCGAGGCGCTGACCGCAGGGCCGGGTCCGAAGGCGCGCGCGGAGAGCCTGGGGCTGGTCGCGGCGGAGGTCGACGGCAACGACATCGTCGCCGTCGACGCGCTCGCGCGCGACTTCATCGCGGCGGCGCGGGCCGGCGAGCCGCGCTTCATCCACGCGAAGACCTGGCGCCTCGAGGGCCATACCGCGGCCGACAAGGGGGCGTATCGCGAGGCGGCGGAGGTCGAGGCCCGCTGGGCGGACGACCCGGTGGCCCGGTGCGAAGCGCTTCTCGAGCAGGCCGGAGTCGAGTCGCGACGGCTCGCGGGGGCGCGCGACGCGGCGGTGCGGGAGATGGAGGCCGTGTTCGACGAGGCCCGGGCGGCGGACTGGCCGGCCGTGGAGCGGGCATTCGAGGACGTCCTCGACACGACCGCCGCGCGGAATGCGGCCGACTGAAGCGCAGGCACGCGCGCCGGAGGCCGTCGGGATCTTGCGTAACGGAGCGAACGATCGATGACTGAGCGGCCCGGCGCGTACACGTCCGGAATTTGCGGTCGCGGGGGACCGGCGCATGCCTGAGCTCACCTACGCGGAAGCCGCCCGTATCGCCATCGCGGAGGAGATGCGCCGCGATCCCGACGTCTGGGCGCTTGGCGAGGACCTCGGGCGCGGCGGCGTCTTCGGTCAGTACGCGGGGCTCGCGGAGGAGTTCGGACCGGAACGGATCTGCGATACGCCCATCTCGGAGGCGTCCATCATGGGCGCGTCCGTCGGGGCGGCGATGGTCGGCACGCGCCCCATCGTGGAGATGCGCTTCTCGGACTTCGCGCTCTGCGCGGTGGATGAGCTCGTCAACCAGGCGGCCAAGGCGCGCTACATGTTCGGCGGGCAGGCCCGCGTCCCGATGGTGATCCGCGAGCCCATCGGGATCTGGCGCTCGTCCGCCGCCCAGCACTCGCAGTCCCTCGAGGCCTGGTACACCCACATCCCCGGCCTCGTCGTGGTGGCGCCGGCGACTCCCGCCGACAACAAGGGGCTGCTCAAGTCCGCGATCCGCTGCGACGATCCGGTCGTCTACATGGAGCACAAGAACCTCTGGGGGCTCGCCGGCGAGGTGCCCGAGGGCGACGAACGGACGATCCCCCTCGGCGCCGCCCGGGTGGAGCGCGCCGGTACGGACGTGACGGTGGTGAGCTGGTCGCGCATGGTGCAGACTTGCGCACGCGCCGCGGCCACGCTCGAGGAAGAGGGAATCTCCCCGGAGGTCATCGATCTCCGCACCCTTTGGCCCTGGGATCGCGAGCGGGTCATGGAGTCGGTCGCGAGGACCGGCCGGCTCCTCGTGGTCCACGAAGCGGTGGCCGTGGGCGGCTTCGGGGCCGAGGTCGCGGCGACGGTGGCGGAGGAGCTGGGAGCGCCGGTGCGCCGCCTCGGGGCGCCCCGCATTCCGATCGCCTACGCCCCTCCGCTCGAGGATCAGGCGCGGGTGACGGACGAGATGATCGCGGCCGCCGTTCGCGAGATGGCATGACCGGGCGCGCCGATGTCGCCTTCGGGCGAGGGGGGCGGACAGCGATCGGTGGAAACGCGGTTCGCTGCCGTCCTCCGCCCGGCCTGCCGGGTCGCGGTGCGTGCGCCGCGCCCGCCCGGCGGCGCGTAGTGGACAGTCGCCGCGCGGTGCGGCGATCGGACTGAACGAAGGAAGGCATTGCCGGCCGTCTCCGGGCGCCGGGACGCCCGGTCGACCCGGGCACCGGGAACGCTTTGGATGAACGGAGAGGAGAGTTGAGGATGAGCACCATCGGGAGCTTCCGGGACCTCGGAGTCACCCTGGAAGAAGGCCACATCGCGGTCGTCGAGATCCAGCGTCCGCCCCACAACTTCTTCGACGTCGATCTCATCAACGCGATTGCGGACGCCTACGAGGCCCTGGACGAGCATCCCGAGTGCCGCGCCATCGTGCTCGCCGCGCAAGGCAAGAACTTCTGCGCCGGGGCCAACTTCCAGGGGGGCGGGGGAGCCGCCCGCGACACGACCGGCGAGCAGGGCGGAAGCGGTGGCGGCCATCTGTACCGGCACGCGGTCCGCATCTTCCGGGCGAAGACCCCGGTGGTGGCGGCCGTCCAGGGCGCGGCGATCGGCGGCGGCCTCGGCCTCGCGGTGTCCGCGGACTTTCGGGTGACCTGCCCCGAGGGCCGCTTCAGCGCGAACTTCACGCGCCTCGGATTCCATCCGGGGTTCGGGCTTACCACCACCTTGCCGGAGATCATCGGCACGCAGCGGGCCGCCCTGATGTTCTACACCGGCCGCAGGGTCAGGGGTGAAGAGGCCCACGCGTGGGGCCTCGCCGACGCGATTGCGCCGCTCGAGCGGGTCCGCGAAGCCGCCTGCGACATGGCTCGCGAGATCGCGGCATCGGCGCCGCTCGCGGTCGTCGCCACTCGCGCGACGGTCCGCGGCGACATCGCCGAGCGAGTCGAGCGGGCGACGGACCACGAGCTCGTCGAACAGACCAGGCTCCGCGCGACGAGCGACTGGCGCGAGGGGGTGAGGGCGATGGCCGAGCGCCGCCCGCCGAGCTTCGTGGGCGCCTGAGCGCACCGTTTGGCACCGACGATTCGCGAATCGATAGTGAGCGTGGCCGACTGCGGGGCGGCGGAATCCGGCAGACGGCTGCCGCCCCGATTCGGCGGGCCCACCCCGAACAGAAACGACGTACCGGGCGAGGAGGAGATGCCATGAGCGAAACGCGGCCGCGGGTGCTGGCGACGCGACGCTATCCACCCGAGATCGAGGCGCGCCTCGAGCGAGAGTTCCAGGCCACGCTGAACGAGACGGATCGGATCCTCTCGCCCGACGAGCTGGTTGCCTCCTGCCGCGAGCACGACGCGGTCCTGTGCTGTCCGTCGGAGCGCTTCAGCCGCGAAGTGCTGGAGCAGGTGACGGGCTCGATCGGCATCGTCGCGACCTTGTCGGTCGGGTACGAGCATATCGACGTACCGGCCGCTCGTGACGTCGGAATCGTGGTCACGTACACCCCCGACGTGCTCACCGACGCGACTGCCGACACTGCGATGCTCTGCATTCTCGCGGCCGCCCGGCGGGGGGCGGAGTGTGACCGATTCGTTCGAAGCGGCCGCTGGGACCGGTGGCACACGATGCTCATGCTCGGCATCCACGTCAGCGGCAAGCGTCTCGGGATCCTCGGCATGGGCCGCATCGGCCGGGCCCTCGCCCGGCGGGCGAGGGGCTTCGACATGGAAGTCCACTATCACAACCGGCGGCGCCTCCCCGCGGACCAGGAGCAGGGGGCGACCTTTCACGCCGATCCGGCAGAGCTCCTCGCGGTGAGCGACTTCTTCTCGATCAACTGCCCGTCCACCCCGGAGACCGTCAAGTTCCTCGATGCCGAGCGCATCGAGATGCTTCCGGCGGGCGCCATCGTGGTAAACACCGCCCGCGGCAACATCGTGGATGACGAAGCGCTCGTCGCGGCGCTACGCTCCGGCCGGGTCGCGGCCGCCGGCCTCGACGTCTTCGACAACGAGCCGAATCTCCATCCCGGCTATCTCGACCTCGAGAACGCGTTCCTGCTGCCCCACGTCGGGAGCGCCACCCACGAGACCCGGATGGCGATGGGCGCCACCTGCCTCGACAACCTCGCCGCGTTCTTCGCCGGCCGCCCCTGCCCCCAGGCCCTCACCTGACCCGCGCCGGCCGCGATGAGGGAAGCGCGGGCAAGCGCAACCCCACGCTCCGCCACGGATCCTCGTCCACGAGCCAGGGTCCGTGACGAGCACCCGGCGGACCCGCCCGTCCTCCGGCGACGCCTCGCGCATCGATGCGTCCCAGCGCGCCGGGAAGACGGGCGTGCCGACACCGGCCCCCCGGTTGATACTCAGTCCTTGATTCCGATAGAGAACTTTCTCAGATACGCATTGGGTTGGTTACCGTCGTACTCCACGCCATCGATGAAGTCAGCGTGCGGTTGGCGAAAACCGCTTTCCTCGCCCAGGTCGGGAAATTCGCTCCGGCTCATGCTGCCCTCTTCGATGAGTTCGTTCGCCGCCATGGCATACAGGTCGGGTCGGTATACCTCGCGGGCAATCTTGAAGTACCACTCGTCGGGCTTCGATTCCGCGATCTGGCCCCAGCGTCGCATCTGGGTAAGGTACCAGACCGCATCGGAATAGTATGGATAGGTCGCGAATTCACGGAAGAACAAGTTGAAGTCGGGCGCGGGGCGCTTGTCTCCGCGTTCGTACTCGAAGTAGCCGGTCATCGAATTTGAAATGACTTCGGGAGGAGCCCCCACATATTCGGGACGACTCAGGATCTCGACCGTCTCTAGACGGTTCGTATTGTTCCCTTCGTCCAGCCACTTCGCCGCGCGCAGCAGCGCCCGAAGAATGCGCACGGTGGTATTCGGGTTCTCGGAAACGAATTCTGCGGACAGCCCGAACACCTTTTCCGGATTGTTCCTCCAGATGTCGCTATCCGTGATGACAGGGACGCCCACGCCCGTGAACACGGCCTGCTGGTTCCAAGGCTCACCCACGCAATAGCCTCCGATGATTCCCCGTTCGAGGAGTCTCGGCATTTCCGGTGGCGGAGTCACGACGAGATGAACGTCCGAATCGTTCCAGCCTGAACGCGACCCGGCATCCCCTTTGCTCGCATCGTAGAACCCGGGATGAATGCCGCCGGCGGCAAGCCAGTATCGTAGCTCGTAATTGTGCGTGGAAGTGGGAGAGACCATGCCCAGCTTGAGATACTCGTCGCGTCCCCGGAACGCGTCAACCACGGGCTTCAGGACGTTCGCCTTTATTGGATGTACCGGAAGGCCATCGTCGTTCCGTTCGATGTTCGAAGAAACCGCCTCCCATATCTCATTCGATACCGTGATGGCATTTCCATTGAGGTCCATGGAAATCGGGGTGACGATGTGGCCTTGAACGGGACCGAGTCCAGCCCTCATCGCCAGCGGCTGCCCGGCCAGCATGTGAGCACCGTCAATGACACGCCCCGCTACCGCTTCCACCACCTGGGCCCAGGTTCGTTGGGCCTCGAGATAGACATCGAGACCTTCATCTTCGAAATAACCGTTTTCGTAGGCGATTGCGAGCGGCGCCATGTCCGTCAGCTTGATGAATCCAAATGTCAGTTCCTTGGTCTCGGGGGGACCTACCGCCATCGCCGAGTGTGGAATGAGCAACAGCGCGAACAGAATTGAACCGAAGAACCTGGATTGTCTGTTTTGCATCGGAGTGAATTCTCCCTTATGAGATCGCCTGACATTCATCGTGATTGCGTACCAAGCTCATCTTGCCCAATCGACCGCATGGATTGCGCCGTGACGAGCGCGCCACGGCCGTCGAATCGGTTCGAAACGAAAAAAATTCGGTACGACCGACCTTGCGGCCGACGAGTCGACCGCGCCTTGAGAGGAACCGCCAACCTGGAATCGTCATTTCAGTCGAGTCACCCGATGGGGCGGGGCGGCAGAGGTGATTGACAGCGCGAGCGATGCCGGCCCTACATGTGCGACCGTACGCGAACTTCGCATGTTCACTGTGGCACCCTTCAAGTCAGCCGCTTGAGCTTGGCGGGTCACCATGCGCGCATCGAGCTTGGCCGACATGCGCGCAGGCAAACCTTTGAGTAGTCCACGCACCCCGGTAAACGTGGTCTCATGAATTGACGCGTATTCATGATGTAAGCACGGCCACCGTCAGACCCAGGATGCGTGGACTGATGATGACTATATGCCGGAGCTCCGGACCACCACTACCGGGTCGAACGAATAGAGATTATTGATCTGACTTATACAAGTTTTCGATTCGAAAAATATGTTGCATCAGGATTCTTATATCTAATGCAATCGTGGGTTGACTCCGACCGAGGCGTCAGAAATTGTATAATATGAAATAACTACTTGTATTTTACAAAAAATATTGGATTTCATTATGCTCTAATGAATTTCATACCAATTCTTGATTTGCTAATCTGCATGGCTGCAGTAGTTCGGATCCTGTCAACGACGTTGGGACCGCACGCCGTGCAAGGTGCCCCTGTCTGGCGGGTGCAAGTTCCGCTCGGGAACTGTCGCTCCCCAACTTCCTGCTGCGAACGCCGCTCCGTGCGCGGTGACTGACCGTAGTCCCTCAAGCCGCTCCGGTTCCGCCCCCGCGCGCAGAATCGGGTTCCGGCTGTCCCGGGTAGCGGAGGAGAAGGGCGGCGGCGACTGCGACCACCGCGGTGAGGACGGCGGAGCCGATCAGCGCGGCGGAGTAGTCGCCGGTGAAGTCGAGCGAGAGGCTGAAAGGAAGAGGACCGAGCGAGGCGCCGACGATGAGCACGGTCTGGCCCGTTCCCTGGATGCTCCCGAGGTGCCGGCGCCCGAAGTAGTCGGCCCACAGATAGCCGACGTTCGCCTGGACGGATGCGCTGGCGAGGCCGAAGACGATCGCGTACGCGATCGCGGTCGGCACGTCTTCGACCAGGTGCAGGGTCGCCAGGGCGGCGCCCATGACGACCTGCGCGCCCGCAAAGACGAGCCGCGACGGGGTCCGATCCATGATTTGGCCGAGCACCGGGGCTGAAATGACCGAAACGATCGCGGTGATCGCGAAGACGTTGGTCGCGACGTGCGGGTCGAGTCCACGGTGCTGGAACACCGCGACCTGATGGAAGAAGAGCCCGGTCATGAGCAGGGCGAGGAGGGAGAGTCCGATTGCGATGACCCAGAAGGCCGAAGTGCGAAGCGCCTGCCTGAGGGTGTAGCCGGTCACCTCGGAATCGACGGTGCGCGCAGGACTGGAGGATTCGCCCGGCTCGACATCGTTTCGGTCTTCGGGCGGGGGGGCTGCCACCGCCGGTGGCTCGGATCGGGCCGCGTCCTTCCCGGTCCGGGAGGGCTTCGGGGTGGTCTCCGGACTCTGCACCCGCTTCGCCGCCCGTTCGGGTGCCGGCGCACCGTCCGGCCGCAGGCCGACGTCCTCCGGCCGATTTCGAATGAACCAGAGGACCGGAAGGAGCAGCGCCCAGGAGCTGACGCCGAGCCACAGCCATGCCTCGCGCCAGCCGACCGTCTCGATGAGCCATTGGGCGAACGGAGGGTGGAGGGCCACGCTCGCGGAGAACCCGAGCCACACGAGGCTCAGGGCAAAGCCGCGCCGCCGCTCGAACCACTGCGCGACGATGTTGCTTGCGCCGAGGAAGAGGCATCCCTGTCCGAGGTAGCGGACTGCGGCGAAGCCGAGGGCGAGGAGCACGATCCCGTTGACGAAGCCGAACGCGATCGCCGCCGCGCCGAGCAGGACCGCAACCACCGCGAGCACCCGGCGCGCGCCCCGCCGATCCACGTGCCGGCCTGCGAACGGCAGCGCGAAGGCGGCCGCGAGGGTGGCGACCCCGTACGCGAACGAGACTTCGGTGTGGCTGAGGCGGAGATCCTCCGCGACGTAGGTGAGGAACACGCCGAACGTGTGCGACTGCCCGGGGCCGCTCGCGAAGAGGATGAGGGCGCCCGCCCCGACCATCAGCCAGCCGAAGAAGAACCGCCGGTTGATGCGGTGTACGAAGACGTCGGGTGCGCTCCCGGCGGAGGTCATCCGCGCCGGGCGTCCACGGCCCGTTTCTCGACGAACTCCTCGACGGGTGGGGGTGGAGGCTCCGCGAGGCTCTCCGGATCGATCCGGTACCAGCGCATCGCGTTCTCGCAGAACATCCGGCGCCGCTCGGCGAGGGAGAATCGGCCCACCATCGCCTGGAATCCGCGCAGGATGGTTCCGTAGGGCGCGTACAGCCGGTCCACGGGGTAGTTGCTCGCGAACATGCAGCGGTCCACCCCGAAGATGTCGATGGTCTCCAGCACGACGTCGCGGTGGGTCCGGACCGACCATCCGGGGAGCTGCGGCTCTCCGAGCCCGGAGATCTTGACCGCCGTGTTCGGCGCCTCGGCGAGGGTTCGCATGCACTTTCGCCACGCGGCGAGCCCTTCCGGGGTGCGCAAGCTCGGAAGCCCGCAGTGATCGAGGATGATCGTGATGCCCGGGAAGCGCTCGGCGAGAGCTCGAGCCTCCGGCAGGTGCCAGAATGGTGCCTGGAGGTCGAAGGAGAGGCCGTGGGTCTCGAGCTTCGCGTAGCCCTCCTGCCACGCCGGGTCGCTCATCGAGCCCGGAGCATAGGGGACCACCTCGTTCGGGTGCGCGGCCACCGCCGGCTTCTCGCGCACCCCCCGCACCCGCTCGAAACCGGCCTGGCGGGCGAGGACCTCCTCGACGTCACCCCGGCGCAGCCAGGCCTGGGCCACGATCACGGTCGGAAAGCCGGTCTCCTCCGCCACCGACGCCGCCCACGCCGTCTCCCCGGCCGGATCGGAGGGGTCCCACTCCGCTTCCACGTAGACCGAGCCGACCACGGGCAGTCCGTCCCAGTCGCGCCGGAAATCCTCGGTCAGATAGCTCCGCCGGATGGCGCGGTAGTCGCCGTGCCGGCCCTCGACGGGCGGGTCGTCGCAAAGCCAGGGATGGTAGTTGCGGTCGAGGTCCCACAAGTGGTGGTGCGCGTCGATGAGGACATCGTGCCGGCCGCCGATGTCGTCGATGTGGCCCTGGTCGTAGGCGCGCAGCCGGAGGTTCTCGGTGCGCCGCTCCGCCTGCTCCTCGTCCATCGTCAGGCTCTGGGTGACGATGTAGTGAAGGCCGAAGGCCATGGTCCAGACGAGGACCGGCGCGAACGTGTTCCAGCCCTCCCCGAAGAACACGTCGGCGACCGTGGCGCAGCCGACGACGATCGCGAACGCGAATCGGTGCCGCGGCCACCAGATTCCGAGCCGGGCCGCCCATCGCGCGTACGGCGCGGTATCACCCTCGCCCGGTCGAACCATCTTCGTCCGGTGCCTCGCACCGGCGGGGCTCGATCCGCGGGCGGCGGCCCGGTTTCGGGGATCGCGACGTTTTCCCGTGCCGGGCTCGCCGCGGGCGGCTTGGACCGGCGAGCGCCGCTCGGATTCGGAAGTCCGGACCCTTCCGCGTGCCGCTTCCCACGCGGTCGAATTCACGGCGCCCGGGCTCCCGGCCCGATCAGGTTCTGGCCGGCGGCGGAGGCATCTCCTCATACCGCTTCGCGATGTGCATCAGGCGCACCGAGTAACGCAGCCACACGAGGGAGAACGCGATGAGCAGCACCCGATCCCAGCTCCCGAGGTCGGGGTGGATGTCCAACGACAGGCTGAACACGAGCCCCCCGACCGGCGCGAGCACGCACGCGCACGCGGCGAGGAAATGCCGGGTGACTCCGAAGGTGAGCGCCGAACACGCCACGATCAGCGAGTAGAACGATGCGCCGAACGAATGCGCGTAGGGCGAGCGTCCACCCATGATGAGGAGCGTCGCCGCACCGTATAGCAGCGACACGAAGATGGCGTAGGCGAATATCTCGTATCTCGCCTGCCCGCGGTGCAGCTTCCCCACCGGTACCAGGTAGGGAGTGGTCTCGTCGTCCCAGAAGTACCGCCGGACGAACTTGTACCAGTCGAGGTCCTTGAGGTGGACGGGATGCTGTCGGCGGCGCATGGAAGGCTATCCGGCCCGGAACGCCGCTGGCATCCCGGGCCGGCGTCCGGGCGGACCCGGATTCAAGCGGCGCGGGAAGGAACGGCGACCTCCGGCGGGAGCTCGAGGTCGTCGGGGTCCGCGCTCGGGTCCACCACCACGTTCCCCTCCTCGTCCAGCACCAGCCGGCGCTTGCCTTCGATGGTACTCCCCGCAAACTCGGGCCACTCCATGGTCATGAGGGGGTAGCGCTGGTCCTGGCGTCCCCACAGCACGGCTGCGGTCTGGAGCCACACGGCAATTCCGGCGACCGCCGCGAGCACGAGACCCACCACGAGGACCGACTTGATGATCCAGCGATGCGAGAGGCCGACGAGGGAGGCGGAGATCTCGTCCGTCATGTACGCGTCGTAGGCGTAGATGCATGCGAACCAGAGGACGATGCAGGTATAGGGGATGAGAAAGAACGAGGTTCCCAGCAGCTCGAGCCATGCCTTGCGGCGGAAGGAGAGCTTCTCGCGCACGAGATCCACTCGCACGTGGCTGTTGTGGATGTAGCCGTAGCCGAGCACGAGGGTGAACAGCACCGTGTGCATGTGCCACTCCATCTCCTGCAGCAGCGTGGACTCGAATATCCACACCCGGCCGAAGGTCTCGAGGACCCACACGTAGAAGAACTTGAGCTTGCGCAGCAGCACGTCATAGCAGGTGATGAGCACGAGCGGAAGGATGAACCATGACCCGAACCGCCCGACCACGTCGACCAGCGCTCGAAGCTTGTCGCTCGTCTTGACGAGACCGGGGAGTTCCGCCTCGTCCGTCCAGAAGTTGTTGGAGGCGCGCATCGGTTGCTCGGCCATGGCCGGTGTCTCCTGATTCGGACCCTGATCCGTCTGGACCCTGGGGTCAGTCGTAGATGCCGTGCATCAGCTTGAGCGCGAGGTCGGGGAACGTGAGCACGAGGATCACGCCGACCACCTGCAGCAGCACGAAGGGGATGATGCCGATGTAGATCTGCTGGATCTTGACTTCCTTCGGCGCGATTCCCTTGAGGTAGAACAGCGCGAACCCGAACGGCGGGGTCAGGAAGGAGGTCTGGAGGTTCACCGCCATCAGAATGATGAACCAGTAGATGACGTCCGCCTTGGCGACGTGTTCACCGAAGTCCAGTCCGGCCACGAGTGGCGCGAAGACCGGGAGCACGATGAGGGTGATCTCGATCCAGTCGAGGAAGAACCCGAGGACGAACACGATGGCCATGATGAGGAACAGAAGCCCCCAGGAATCGAGCCCGGCCTCGAAGATGAGATGCTCGACGATATCGTCTCCGCCGAGCGACCGGTACACGTAGGCGAAGCACGTGGCGCTGATGATGATGAAGAAGATCATCGCCACCGTGCGGCCCGAGGTATGGCAGACGCTGGTCAGCACGCTCTTCTTCAGGCTGCCCGCGAAGGCGGCGAGAATGATGGCGCCCACCGCGCCCACCGCGCCCGCTTCGCTCGGCGTCGCCCAGCCGAAGAGGATCGAGCCCTTGATGAGGCCGATGAGGAAGACGGGCGGGACGAACGCGCGCATGAGGAGCGGGCCGAGCTCTCCCTTCGGCACGGACAGCATGTCCGGCGGCAGGGGCGGTGCGATGGACGGGCGCACGCTGGCCACGATGACCACGAAGGCGAGATAGAGCGCGGCAAGAACGAGCCCGGGAAGCAGGGCGGCCATGAACACGTTGCCGACCGAGACGGCCAGCAGGTCGGCCATGATGATGAGCATGATGCTCGGGGGAATCAGGATTCCCAGGGTCCCGGACGCCGCGATGACCCCGCACGAGAGGGCGGGGCTGTACTTCTGCTTGAGCATCGTGGGGAGCGCGAGGGCGGTCATCATCGTGACCGACGCGCCGATGATTCCGGTCATCGCGGCAAGAATGGTGCCCATGATGGTGACGCCGAGCGCGAGCGCGCCCGGAACGCGTTTCAGGAGCACCTGCACGCAGTAGAGCAGGTCGGTGGCGATGCCGCTGCGCTCCATCATCACGCCCATGAACACGAATGCGGGAACCGCGACCAGCACGAGGTTCTCCGCCGCCTGTCCCCAGATGCGGGGCAGGAAGTTGAAGAATTCGATGATTGAATAAACGCCCAGGAAATACCCGATGAGGCCGAACAGGAGGGCCAGCCCTCCGAGGATGAAGGCGACCGGGAATCCCGAGAACAGCAGACACGCGAGGCTCAGGAACATCACGAGCGGAAGGTAGTCCTGCACCGTGTACAGGAGCTGGGTGCGGGCGCCGTCCGAAAGGCCCCAGACGACGAAGAAGGAGATGACCGCGATGGCGACGATTGCCCCGAGGATGTAGACGCCTATCGGTCGTTCCTTCTGCGTACCGGTTTCGATTCGTTCCATGGTGCTTGGCTCAAGTTCGATCGGATCAACGGTCCCCGGAGCTCGGTCGAGCTCCGGGGACGAGAGGACAACCGGACACCGGCTGCAACTCGAAGGTTGCAGTCTGCGTGGTTACTGGTAGGTGCCCTTCAGGAGCTGGGCGTCGCCCCAGATCGCATAGGTCTTCCGGAAGCCGAGGTAGCTGTCCGCGATCTTCTTGAAGGTCTCGTCCTTCGCGGACTCCTCGTCGATGACCTCGAGCCACGCCCGCTCGAGCGTTGCCAGGGTGCCGTCATCCCAGCGGCGGACCTGGACGCCGTGCTTCTCGGCCATCTCGATCATCGCGACCGGGTTCGTCGCCTCGGTTTCGGCGTAGCCCTTGAGGACCTGTTCGTACAGCGCGGCCTCGACCATGGCCTTGTACGCGTCCGGCAGGGCATCCCACTTCTCGGTGTTCATGAGGAGCTCGCTGCAGGAGACCTGCTGGTGCCAGCCGGGGAAGTAGTTGAAGCTCGCGACCTGGTGGAAGCCGTACTTGATGTCGGTGATCGGCATCGAGAACTCGGTGGCGTCGATGACGCCCTTCTCGAGGGCCGGGAAGATGTCCGCACCGGCGAGGAGCTGGGTGGACACGCCCATCTTCTGCATGACCTGCGCGCCGAGGCCGAAGAACCGCATCTTGAGGCCCTTGAAGAACTCCTCGGGGTTGGTGACTTCCTCACGGAACCAGCCGGAGGTCTCCGGGCCGATGCAGAAGCTGTCGATGGCGGTCGCGCCGCGCGGGTTGTAGAGCTCTTCGCGAAGCTCGTTGCCGCCGCCGTAGAGCTTCCAGGCCTGGAACTCGCCGATCTGCGGGCCGAACGGCACCGCGGTGAAGAACGCGACCGCGCCGCCGAACACATGGGTGTGGTAGCCGGGGGTGGTCCACCCCGCGTCGATCGAGCCCTTGGCGGTCGGCTCGAACTCCTTCGCGCCCGGCACCAGCGCGCCCGGCTCGTGGAACTTGATCTGGAAGTTGCCGCCCGACATCTGCTCGACGCGCTCGGAGAACGCGACGCCGGTGGACCCGAGAACGGGAATGGCGGACCCGAAGGCGCTCGACATCTTCCAGCGCACCCGATCCTGAGCGCTCGCGTCGAGCGCGGCCACCGCGGCCACGGAGCCGGCAAGGCCAGCGACTGCGATAAATCGTGCATGTCTCTTGAACATGGTGGTCGCTCCTCCTTTCGAGGCAATGTTGTTCTGAAGCGATGCGGACATCTCTCCGTCATCCCTCCTTCACCGTCAACGGCGCCGAGCACTCCGGTCTCGGAGCGTCCGGCAACCGTCCGTTACGCGCGCCGCGTCCCACCCCGATTCCGATGAGTCGGGCGGGTCCCAGGTGCGCACAGTCGGCGGACTCTACCAGAAGTGAGCGTTGCAACGCATCTTCCCGGTATTTCGAGAGTCTCCGGTCGCCGAACGGCTCGCGCCGGGGGGGCGGCCTCGCCCCCCCGGCCCCCTCCCGCGGCCCGAACTGCGGGCCCCCGGCAGGGGCGGGCGGGCGGGCGGCGCGGGCCGCGCGGGGGGGGCGCCCCCTCGCCCCGCGGACCCGCTCCGGCGGCCCGAATTGCGGCCCCCGGGCAGGGTCGAGCGGGCGATCTGCCGGGGTCGGGGCCCGCCGCCACTGAACGGCCGGCGGATTTCCACGATAATGCGGGCCGGCTCTGCCGGGCGCACCGCACTCGTACCGGAACCGCGGGGAAGGGTGCGGTCGCGAACTTGGGGACTGGAGAGAGACAAGCCATGACCGAGCGCCTTTCATTCGACCGGGTGGCGCGGGTGCCGACCGCCGGGGACAACGTCGCGATCGCGACCCGGCGCCTCGATGCGGGGACGCACGTCGACGACGGAGACCGCGGCTTCCGGCTCGCCCACACGGTGCTCGAGGGGCACCGCTTCGTCCGCGAGCCCATCGCGGACGGCGACCGGCTCCTCTCGTGGGGATTGCCCTTCGGGATCGCGATGCGCCCGCTCGCGCCCGGCGAGTACGTCTGCAACGCGAAGATCCTGAAGGCGCTTGCGGAGCGCGACATCGACTTCGAGCTCCCCGGGGAAGCGAACTTCACCGACACGATCGAAACCTTCGATCTGGACGAGCGCACCTTCCGCGCGGGCGAGCAGGTCGAGCGCATCGAATCGGACCGGGCGTTCGAGGGATATCGGCGCGGCGGCGGGCGCGGCGTCGGCACCCGCAATTTCGTGGTCGTGCTCGCGCTCACCTCCCGGACGAACGGGTTCGCCCGGCACGCGGCGGAGCAGGCGGCCCGCCGGGCGCCGCGCGGCGTCGACGGCGTCGTCGCGGTGACCCACACCGAAGGCGGCGGCGGTCCGCGTCCGAACAACCTCGACTACGTGCTGCGGGTCCTCGCGGGGTTCATGGTCCATCCCAACGTGGGCGCGGTGCTCGCCGTCGACGACGGCGCCGGGTCGTACGCGAGCGCCGACCTCGAGCGCTTCATGACCGCCCGCGGCTACCCGCTCGACCACGTGCTCCACCAGTTCCATCGCATCGAGGGCGGGTACGAGGCGGAGGTGGCCCGGGCGGGCGCCATCATCGACGGCTGGCTGCCGGCGGTGGCTTCCGCGGAGCGGACCGCGGAGCCCGTCGGGGAGCTTCGCCTCGCCCTCCAGTGCGGCGGCTCCGACGCCTTCTCCGGCGTCTCCGGCAACGCGCTCGCGGGGTGGGTGGCGAAGGAGGTCATCCGCCACGGCGGCTCGGCCAACCTCGCGGAGACCGACGAGCTCATCGGGGCCGAGCCCTACGTGCTCGAGAGCGTGCGCGACTCGGCGACCGCCCGTCGCTTCCTCGAGAAGGTCGATAACTTCAAGCGCTACGCCGCGAACCACGGCACCTCGGCCGAGGGCAACCCCTCCGGCGGCAACAACTTCCGCGGCCTCTACAACATCGCCCTCAAGTCGCTCGGAGCCGCCCGCAAGAAGGATCCCGAGGTCCGGCTCGATTACGTGATCGACTACGGGCAGCCCATGCGCCCGCCGGGGTACTACTTCATGGACAGCCCCGGGAACGATCTCGAGAGCATCGCCGGGCAGGTGGCCTCCGGCTCGAACCTCATCCTGTTCATCACCGGGAACGGCTCGATCACGAACTTTCCGTTCGTGCCGACCCTCAAGTTCGTGACGACGAGCGGGCGCTTCGAGCTCCTCGCGAACGAGATGGACGTGAATGCGGGGCGGTACAACGACGGGATGGAGATGGACGCGCTCGGGGCGGAGACCTTCGAGCTCGCGCTCGACATCGCCTCGGGGCGGCAGAGCAAGGGTGAGCTCGCGGGGCATGCGCAGGTCTCGATCTGGCGCGACTGGCCGCGGACCTCGACGGAGGGCCTGCGCGAGGAGGGCGCACGCCCGGCGCCGAGCGGCCGGCCCGTGCCGGTGCGCGCCGCGCCGCCCGTCGCCGTCGCGTTGGAAGGCGTGCGCACGGACCGCGGGGTCGCCACCGACCAGCTCGCCCTCGTGATGCCGACCAGCCTCTGCTCGGGACAGGTCGCGCGCATCATCGCCGAGGATCTCGATGCGAACCCGCCTCCCTGGAGCGACGTGTCGCGCTTCGTCGCCCTCGTGCACACCGAGGGGTGCGGGTCGAACAACGCGGTCGAGCTCTACCTCCGGACGATGCTCGGCCACCTCGTGCACCGCTCGGTGCGCCACGCGATCCTCCTCGAGCACGGGTGCGAGCAGACCCACAACGACGCGGTGCGCCACTACCTTGCCGAGCGGGGCTTCTCGGCTGACCGATTCGGTTGGGCGAGCGTGCAGATGGACGGCGGGATCGCGAAGGTGCGCGCCAAGGTGGCGGGACAGCTCGAGGCGATGGCCGCGGCGCGTGCGGCGCAGGAAGCGCGCGAGCGCGATCGAGGGGGCGGAGGAGCGCCCGGCGACGGCGGCGACTCCGCATCGTCGCTCGTCCGCGAGAAGGTCGGCGCGGAGGATCTTCGCATCGCCCTCACGGCGAACGGCCCGCTGCCCGATGCGATGGGCGAGGTGTTCGGACGGCTCGCGGCCGGGCTCGTTGCGGCCGGCGCGACGGTCGTCGTGCCCGACAACCCGGGGCTTTTCGACAGCGCGGCGTTCCTCGACGCAGTGCTCCCGGACGGGGCGGCCCCGCCCGCCGTCTCGCTCGCCTTCGGGCAGCCGGCGGACGAGCGCGGCTTTCACGTCATGGAGGCGCCGACCGAGAACCCGGTGGAGACGTTCACCGGGCTCGGCGCGACCGGGTGCGAGATCATGCTCTGCCACGTCGGGCGGACCTCGCTGCAGGCCCACCCCATGATTCCGCTCGTTCAGGTCACCGCCGATTCCGCCGTAGCTGAGCGGTTTGCGGGCGACCTCGACCGGGTGCTTACCCTGGAGCGAGCGGCGGACGGACTTGTCGGGGAGCTTGCCGGGCTCGTTGCCGATGCGGCGTCGGGTCGCTACCGCCCCCGGCTCTGGTCGCGCGGGGTGACGGAGTTCCAGTTGACGCGCGGTCGTCTCGGGCTCTCGATGTAACGACGCCCGCGGCCCGCGGTTCGAGAAGGAGGGAATCGTCGCCGGCATCCTTTCGATGGGCGTGATTGCGGCCGGTTGACCATCCGCGGCCGGGCACGCGGCGAGTCTGCCCGCAAGTCGTGCTTGCGGCCGGTTGACCGTCTGCGACCGGGCACGCAGCGAGGCCGCCCGCAAGTCATGTCTACGTTTGCCGCGCCCCGTGGAAGCGACGACCGGACGAGACGAACCGGCGACCCGGCGAAGGCCTCCGAAGCCTCATCGAACCCCCACCGAGCTGCACATTGCGGAGTACACGACGTTGAATCGACTTGGCCTCTATCTCAGTCCCACGACCGAGCACAACGGCGGATTCGAGCGCGCCCTGTGGGCCGACCGCGAAGGCTTCGACGATCTCTGGTTCCCCGACGGCGACGGGATGCGCGACGCCATGACCTTTGCCGCCACCGTCGCCGGCTGCACGGAACGGGTGCGGCTGTGCACGGGCATCACGCCGGTCTTCACCCGGGTTCCGGCCGTGATCGCAACGTCGAGCCTCGCCATCAACCGGGTGGCGCCCGGACGCTTCGCCCTCGGGCTCGGCTCCTCGACCCACACGATGGTGGAGAGCTGGTACGGGGTGCCGTTCGAGAAGCCGCTCGGCCGGGTGCGGGAGACGACGGAGCTCGTGCGCAGGCTCTTCGCGGGGGAAAAGTCGCGCTACGACGGCAACACCGTCAAGAGCCGGGGCTTTCGCCTCAAGGAACCGATCATCGGCGAGGTGCCCATCTTTCTCGCCGGCATGGGGCCGAAGATGCTGGAGCTCGCGGGAGAGATTGCGGACGGGGTCATCCTCAACCACTTCACCCCCCTCGACCGGGTTCCCTGGGCCCTCGAGTGCGTGGATCGGGGCGCGAAGCGATCCGGCCGCCGGGTGGAGGACCTCGAGATCGCCCAGCGGGTCGCGGTCTGGGTGACGGACGACGACGCGGCGGCGCGCCGGTTCTTCCGGACCGACTTCTCGTTCTACGGCTCCACCATGATCTACCGCGACGTGATTGCCCGGATGGGCTATCTCGAGGCGGCGGAGGAGATCCGCAAGGGCTTCGAGGTCCGCGACCGGGCGCGCATCATGGCCGCCGTGCCGGACGAGGCGGTCGAGCGCATGTACGTGTGGGGCGACCGGGATGCCTGCTACCGGCGGATCCGGGAGTTCTACGCAGCCGGCATCGACACGGTGGCGGTCGCCGCGCAGGCAACCAACGCCGAGGACTACGACGCGACCTGCGAAGCCTTCCGTCCTTCCGCCTTCCGCGCCGCCGCCTGACCCCGCCGTTCAGGAAGCGAAGAGGTCGAGCTGCGGGTCCGGGTGCTGCGCGGTGCCCGCCGCGAGCCGCGACCGGCGCCGGTCGAGGAGCCTCTCCTCGACATCGGCGAGGAACGGTGAAGGGCGCAGCTCGCGGACCTTGCCCCGCCAGAGCCGTTTCCTCGCCCGACTGAGAAAGAGCTTCGACTTCGCGCGGGTGACGCCGACGTAGAAGAGGCGCCGCTCCTCTTCGACGTCCTCCGGGTCCGGCACCCCGAAGGTCAGCGGCAGCAGGCCGTCCGCGCAGCCGGCGATGAAGACCACCGCGAACTCGAGGCCCTTGGCGGCGTGCAGGGTGAGGAGCGAGATTCGATCCGCGCGCGGGTCCCAGGCGTCGATCCCGGTGGCGAGCGCGACCTCGGCGAGGAACCGTTCGAGGTCGTTGCCGCACGCCTCGGCGACCGGGCGGAGCAGGTCGCGGGCGGCCCGCTCCTCCGTGGCCTCGGCGTCTCCGGCGCCGGTGCCGCCGGATCGGGCCGTCGCCGCCAGCCGTTCCCAAACCGGTCGCGTGGCCGGCGGGCCCGCGGTGCGGGCGCGGCGGCGGGAGCCGTTCCCAAACCGGTCGCGTGTCCGGCGGGCCTTCGCGCAGCCCGTCCACGAGGACGGAGACGCCGGGTTGCTCGAGCAGGGGGCGGTGCGAGCGCTGCTGGAAGGGCATGCCCGAGCGCGACAGCGCTTCCACGAGGGGAGGGACCTGCGCCTCGGTGCGGTAGAGGATGGCGAAGTCGGAGAACGAGAGTTCCCGGGCCTGCGTCTGCGTCGAGCGGCCGCTGTCGATGGAGAAGAAGCTGTGTCCGCCGAGCGCCTGCTCGAGGGACTGGACGATGAACTCCGCCTCCGCCTTCTCGGTGGGCGCCTCGTGCAAGGTGACGAGGTCCGGGCCGTCGTCGTTGATCGGGACCGCGCGGTGTCCGGAGCCGGACTTCGCGATCACCTGCGAGGAGAGGGCGACGATGTTCCGGTCCGAACGGTAGTTGCGAGCCAGTCGCACGATCCGGGTACCCGGGTGGTGATCCATGAATTTCGCAAAGAAGCGTGCGTCCGCGCCGCGGAAGCGGTAGATCGCCTGATCCGGATCTCCGATCGCGCACACGTTGCCGCCCGGAGGAACGAGGTGACTGACGAGCCGGGCCTGCTCGGCGTCCACGTCCTGGTACTCGTCGACGGAGACGAAGGGGTGCCGGCGCCGGCACTCCGCGCGCACCGCCGGCTCGGACTCGAGCAGGTCCGCGGCCCGGATGACGAGGTCATCGAAGTCGACCCAGTTCCTGAGCTCCATCCCCCGGCGGTACGCATCCGCCACTTCGCGCGGTACACCTCCGTTTGCCCCCGAGTCCCCCGGCGCGTCCGGCGAAGCCGCGGCGCGCCGTGCCCGCGAGATGGCCGCGAGATGGGCGCGTGCCTTGCGCTCGGACACGTCGAGCGTGTCGCGGAGCAGACGTTCCCGCTCCGCCTCCGATGCGATCCGGAAACCGCGTTGGAGCCCGGCCGAGTTCCAGCGCTCCCGGAGGAGGGCGAACCCGAAGGAATGGAAGGTGTGGAGGGGGACGCGATCGTGGAGGTCCGGCAGCAGGTTTCGCAGGCGCTCGCGCATCTCGCCGGCGGCCCGCCGGGTGAAGGTGATCGCGAGGCATTCGGCCGGGTCCGCGCCGTGATTCCGGACGAGGTGGGCGATGCGATGGGTGAGGGTTCGGGTCTTGCCGGACCCGGGACCGGCGACGATGAGCAGCGGTCCGGTGACGATCTCCGCCGCCCGGCGCTGGTCGGAATCCAGCCCGGCGAGGACGTCGCCGGACCTCGCCGCGGGGATGGTGTCGCCGGTGGGCGCGACCGGGACCGCCGGCCCGTCACTCGCGGTCGGGGTCGGGGTCGAGGTCGAAGGTGGGTGCGATGCGGCCCTGCTCTCCGGCCGCAACGGGCTTCTCTCCTCGTCTCCCGGTGATTGCGCATGCGGCGGAGCCGGGCCGGTCTGCGCCGGACGGGGCGGCGGCGGCTCCGCGTCGAACAACGATGCGCCCCGGGTGTGCCGCCGGAGCTCCGCATCCTCGAACAGACGGATCGTGCCGTACACCCCGTCGTATCCTGCGTGCCGGACCACTTCCTGGCGCCGCAGGCGCGCGACGGCCTCGGCGACGAGCGACGACGACGCGGGACGGATGTCCTCGAGCGGCACCGCGTTGAGGAGCGGGAGCTCCGGCCCGAGCTGCCCGAGGAGGCTCTCGTAGTGCTGCGCGACCCGGCGGCTCTTCGCCCCCACCTGGTGGATCTCGGACAGGATCTCGGGCAGCGGAATCAGGCTCTGCATGGCGCCCGCGGTCGCGGGCGGGGCCGATTCCTCCGGGCGGTCCGCAAGGTCCTCGACCCGGTGCATGACCCCGACCGTGAGCGGCTTCCCGCACACCGGGCAGAGGCCCTCGTTCCGTCGCGTCTCGTTCGGAGAGAGCCGAACTTCGCAGCTACGGTGACCGTCGAGGTGGTACTTGCCCTCTTCGGGTTATGGGAAGCTTCCCATAACCAGGCTTATGGAGAGAGAAATCTTATGGTGAGTCGATCCAGAAAAGGCAAGAAAGAAGAGGAGAAAGGAGAATCGCACTTTGCATAATTCCGGGCAAGGCTCGAAGGCGAAATCTCTCAGCAATGCTCTCAAGAAAGGGCAGTTCCCGGGAGGATTCGTGTGCTGCAGCCTTGAGGTCACCGAGGGGCAGCTGAGAAGTTGCGGGATGGCGTCACCGTGCCAGAACATACAGATCTCGTCCAGTACCGGTTGGGAGCCGACGACGGGCCACCCCCGAAGGTCAAGTCGAAGGGCCCTAGGTACCCAAGACTTGGTAGAGCACGATAGCGAAGAACTTGCCCGGTGCTTGACGCAGGGCCGGTCGGCACATAGGACATCAGGAACGAGAAGGCGCCAAGCTGTTTGTGGAAGCTCCTCCGAATTCAAGAAAGTTCAGCGGAGTGTCGTCCGGAATGCTACCGGGGCTACTGGCTACTTGGGACCCTTGCGAATGTCATTGAGCATCGAAAGAACGTCATCGACTTTGCTGCCGAAAGAACCTGCTCGGATGCGGGGTGCGTCATGTTCCTGCAACATCTGAAGCTTCAGATCCAAATCGTGGTGAAGGTATGCCTCAGTAGCCTCGATGGTGGCATGCCCGAGCCAAAGTGAGACACTGGCGATATCGCGCGTGGCGGCGAGCATGTGCATCGCGCAGGTATGGCGGAGGGTGTGGGGCGATACACGCTTTCGAGCCAAGGAGGGCGCCATCCGTGCAGCAACGGGCACGTGGACGGCCAGCCTGGAAGCAAAGCCATGCCGGGTGATTTGCTCTCCGTGATGGTTGAGGAATAGCGGCCCGGTGGGGTCGCCCGGGCGTATCTTCAGCCAAGCGCGAAGAGCAGCGCGGGTGTCCGTCCACAGTGGCAACTGACGCTCCCGACGACCCTTGCCAGTGACATGAATGGCCTTTAAGTTATGATCCAAGGAGTCGAAAGTAAGGTTGATGAGTTCTGAGACTCTCAGCCCGCACGGGTATGCAATCCAGAACATGGCGTGATCACGAATGTCGTTGGGCTTCTTGCATCCGGGGGCGGCGAGCAAGACTTCGATCTCATCGCGCGTGAGGTAGGTCAGGGCTGGACGCTTCCACTGCTTGAATGGGATCGCGTGAACTTGCCGGGCTGACTCCAGACAGGACGGGCTGTAGATTTCCAAATAGCGGAAAAACGACTTTATTGCAGCAAGACGCGTGTTGCGAGTCCGAATGCAGTTCGAACGACACTCTTCCAAGGTGTCCAGGAAAGAGAGGATCAACTCAACCGTACAGTCTGCTACAGCGAGTTCGGAGGCAGGGATGATCCTTGTTAGGTTTGAAGATGAGCCGATTGATTGCGTGAGCTCGCTGTTGACGGCGAGGAGAGGGTGTCGAGCGGCTTTTGGCGGTCGCGGAG
>MKWU01001067.1_pt1 | contig 49663 bp, 46 predicted proteins | sample 809101 | NCBI WGS metagenome assembly MKWU01 (sample SAMN05860141, study PRJNA318959) | sponge metagenome | host: Aplysina aerophoba | place: Slovenia: Piran, Adriatic Sea, Gulf of Piran | collected 2013-05-07 | reverse complement strand
AAGGAACCGTATTGGGGATTAACAGTTTCGATCAATGGGGCGTTGAGGCCGGCAAGGAAATTGCGCGATCATTGCTGCCCGCAGTCGCCGGTCGCGCCGACGCGGCCGGCCTGGCCGGATCGACCCGTCTTCTGATTGACTACATAGCAATGAATCGTCGTTGACATCGAGGCCGCATAGCGAGCCGCACTCATCCCGAAGCCAAATTTAGGTCTGGCTTTTCAAGTCGCCGTTTTATTAATCCCACATGGAGATTCTGAACGCTTTTGACGGCGAGCCCGAGCCGGGCGAGGTCGCGGTTCGCCAGGTGATCGGTGCCGGGGAACAGCGCCGCTGGGACGCGCTGGCCGGGGAGCATCACTATCTTCCGTTCCACAGCCTTTTCGGCAAGTCGCTTCGGCACGTGGCGGTTTGGGGCGAGGTCTGGCCGGCCCTTCTGGGCTGGACGGCGGGCGCCTTCAAGGTCGGCGCGCTGGCGGCGGAACGGGCAGCCGAAGGAGATCAACATGCGCGAACTTGAAGCCGGAGCGCGGGAGAAGCTGCGCTGCGAGCAGGCGGCGCCCGAATGGCGGACCGGCGCGAAGGGCGAGCCGATGCCGGCCGAGGACTTGCGCAGCCTGCACAACTATCTGCAGACCATCCCCGACTTTCGCAAGAAGCGCGGCCAGCGCTGCGGCATCGCCTGCTACATGGCGATCATGATCGCCGCCCGGCTGAGCGGCTACCGCGGCATTGCGGCCTTCGGCGAATACGCCGCCCGCCTAGACGAAGAGCAGCTCAGGGCCGTCGGCGGGTTCCGGAGTCCGAGCCGGCAGCGCTTCACGGCCCCGGCAGTCTCGACCTTCCACTACGTTCTGTCCTCCATGCCGCCAGACGCGCTGGAGACGGCTCTGCGCGAGTGGATCGAGCAGTTCAGCGAGGCCGGCGCGCCGGTCGCCCTCGACGGCAAGGACGCGCGCGGAGCCTCGAGGCGGATCGAGGGCGAACGGCGGATGATGGTGGCCGCCGTCGAGCACGGCAGCGGCCTGGTCCTCGGGCAGGTGCAGGTCGGCTCGAAAACCAACGAGATCCCGGCCGGGCGCCAGCTGTCGCAGGATCTCGACCTGAAGGGACGAGTGGTCGCCCTCGACGCCCTGCACGCGCAGCGGGAGACCGCCCGCTGCCTGGTCGAGAGCTGCCGGGCCGACTGCGTCGCTGCCTCGGTGAAGGACAACCAGCCGACCATCCGCAAGAATCTCGAAGATCTAGACTGGGCCGGCGCGGGCTGGAGCGAGGACAAGTTCGACAAGGGGCACGGCCGCCTCGAAACGCGACGCTGCGCCGTCTTCGACCTCTCCGACCAGAAATGGAACGAGACGTGCAAGCTGAAAGGGCGCAAGCAGGCGTTCCGGATCGAAAGGACCCGCCACGTTCGAAAAACCGGAAAGACAAGCCGCGAGACCGTCTACGGACCGACCTCGCTCGGCGCCGACAAGGCCGGTCCCGACGCGATGCCGAGCCTTGCAGGAAATCACTGGCGCATCGAGAACCGCCTGCACTACGCAACCGACTTCACCTGCGATGAAGACCGCTGCCGCGCTCGGGTTCGCCACCTACCGCGCAACCTGGCCTGCCCGGGCAACGCCGCCATTTCCATCATCCGGCTGAAGGCGAGTTCAAATACTTTCCCGAAGCCAACCGCCACTGCGCCGCGAAAACCCAGAACGCCCTCGACGCGGTGCTGAACGCCTCGCGCCGCCAGCCTCTCCCGGCCGGCGACCGCAAAGCGGAACACGGCGGACGCGCCTATTTTGCCCGAAGCCGGCCTTCGCCGCCCAAATCCCTTTGGGCTATTGCCTCTATTCGGCTCGCGCCGCCGAATTCTCCGAACGAACGCGCCGCCGGAGCCGCTCCGCTTCCACCGGATCGAAATTTCGACAGGCGCTGCAAATGCGCCTCTGGCATTTGCAGGTCTGTTCGCCTCGACTCTTGACTAGGCCTGCGAGGAAAAATGTCGCTTCTTTTCGAATCGGAAACTTGCATGCCAAGGCGCGTATCAAATCAAATGTTGCGTTGCCGGAGAAAAATTCAGTTTCGGAACGAAAATTAAATAGAATTTACTTTTGCGGGGTCGTGCCGCCTCTCTGCTTGTTCTTGCAATGCTGAATTCTCCTGCTCGATGCCGAGCGCGGCGCCGACCGTATCCCCGGTCGCTTCCGTCCGCGCCTGGGCGAACCGTCATGCTCAAGAGTCTCGCTAGGAGCAATTCCAAGGAGCGGCGGGCCTCTCCGAAGAAACTTTCCCATGTCGTGTTGGAAGCATTTTTGGAATACTACCCTCTGCTCCAAGAAGAGCTGCGCTGCCGAAATCCAGCGAATGCGGATTCGCGATTTCGGTTGCCGGCGCGTTTACCTGTCAAAATGCAAGCGGCGAGCAAATGCCTGGTCTCGACAAGGCGCATACTTTGACCCCGGCGGCTCCATGCCGGCATATACCGACAGAACATGCGCCCGCGCGCGACTGCGGCGGATTCAAGCTCGACCGGAAGCGACTCAGCGAAAATCGATCGAAACCAGGCCCGCGACAACTCGAAAGAATTTTCAGACGCGACAATCAAGGCTGTTAATCCGCGAGGTCCGTGTTAGAAAGAGCGCCGACAAGCGCCGACGCTACTTGCAGCAAATACGCGGAAGGCTGGTCGGGCGGGCGCGAAATTCTCGATTACTTCGGCAATTTGGAAATTTGACCGGACGATTCCCCGGGTTCGTCCCTGAGACCTCGCGATGCCAGGGCGACGGGCTTGATCGCGAAAGCCTGGAGTCCATCGCATGCCGGAACAAACCGCAGTCGAATCCGCCACGGTCCATTGGATCGTCTTTCCGCGAAACGCCGCGAAGCTTCGACGCGTCGTGCTTCGAAGCGGAAACCGGGGACTTCTCCTCCAGTTCGACGGCAGCGAGGAAGGATCGAGAATCCGCGAGCGCGCACTGGAATTCGGATTCGTCGAAGCCGGGAAAAGCGGCGCGCTCAAGCTGTTTCCGCAGGTAGCGGGGAATTTCAACTTTTCGCCCGGGCTGCTAGCGGACCGACTTGGCGGAAGTGTCGTCGAGATCCCGCGGCCTCAATGGAAAGCGGCGCCGTGGACGATAGACTACGGCGCGAGGATGCAGGCCAATCCGGGACCCGATGTTGCGTCCGCGGAATCGCTCGGCTTGAATTCGCGGGGAGAAGAGGTCTTCCGCGATTCGGACCATCGCTACAGAAAGATCGAGCGGGAAGGCCGCCACAGTTTCGAACGGGAATCGCCAGACGCGAATCCCGCTCTATTCTTAAGGGCCAAAAATCGAGACGGGCTTGAATTGATCGCGGCCGGCCTCGTGCAGATGGCGACGCGAGGCACGCTGTCCGGGGATACGCTCTCCAGCGTCGCGGAATACGCGCTGGAAAACTGCGAAGAGAAAGGCTTATCGCCGGGCATCGCCATCCACGATCTGCGCGTGCACATGTATCGCCAGATCGCGTCGATCGCGATCAATGACCAGGGTTCGCGCCAGAACTTCCACAGGGCGATGCGGACGGCCGAAAACGCGGCGGGCGCGATGCGCCAGGACGGCGCCGAATCGGAGTTCCAGCCGTCGATCGCGCTCGCAGTCTTTCTGCGGCGGCTTGCGCGGGAAGCGAAGGAAGTCGACTTCTCCGGCGGCGAATTCCTGGAAGCGGCGGCGCCGAGCCTGCGGAACAATATCGACCCGTCCTTCCAGCTTCATGATTTGACGGCGGTTCCCGCCGAGTCGCTAACAGAACGAATAGGCCTCGTTCTTGGCCGCCGCTCGGCGGACGGCCTGAGCAATTTCATGTTCACCGGCTCCCCCGGCGGAGAAGCCGAAGACGCCCTGCGGCATGCGATAGGCAAAATTTACGCGATCGAATCCATTGCCGAGATTTCGCCCGTGGCGGCATCGGGGCGGCAAGAGGGCAGATTCATTACTTTCTATGTCGTGGGGCAGCGAAGGCCCGCGCCGGAGCCAAGCCTTCCTCAAGCCGCGCTGCGAACTTTCCAAGTCGTAACGAATGCGGATTTCGACAGCCTTCATCTTGAAATTCTCCGTTCCAGGCAGAGAATCCGGAAGTGGCACCTTGATATTGCCGACGAGGAACTCCTCGCCGACGACGACCGAAGGGAAAACGAGCGGCAGAGGCCTTACGTTCCGCTTTCAAAGGCGACTCCGTCCTTTACGATGGTGCCCAAGGCGCTCGAGGGGGCCACGGCAAAATCCCTCCGGCGGGCGTCTATCGAAGCGGATGCCGTCGGAGGCGTTGACGGAGCCCTTAGCGGAGCGCTGGGGATCGCAGCCGACCAGTTGTCGGATATTCTGACATCCGAACAGGTCGACGCGGTATCCATGTGGCAGGCGGCTAGGGCTAGGGACCGCGGGTTCCTGCTAGCCGACCAGACGGGCATCGGCAAAGGACGAAGCCTGGCGGCGATGGCGAGGCTGCAGCTCCGCAGCGGCGGAAAAGTGCTTTATTTCACGGAGAGCGCGGATGTAAATGTCATCGACGTTTGGCGCGATCTGCTCGCCGTCGGCGCGGACCGGGAAGCGAAGCCTTGCGTACTTGCGACAAGGCCGGTGGAATTGTTCGCGAAGGAACCGCCGCGTGGAACTGAAAGCGGCGCAAAAGCCGTCGACGCGCCGTACAGAACGGAAAGCTCGGCTTCGCGAAACAGGATTTTCTCCGCCGGAACCTGGCCCGAAGACCGAAATTTAGTGCTGACGACCTATAGCCAGTTCAATTCGAAATCCAATGAAAAAATCACCTGGCTCCGCGAGGCCGTCGACGACAGCGCGCTGGTCGTGCTCGACGAAGCCCACAACGCCGTCAATCCGATGTCCAACACCGGCAAGGCCATACGCGAGCTGATCGAAAACGTTGGCCGAAGCAATGTCGTATTCGCAACGGCGACGCCCTTGCGAAACCCTGCCGGCGCGGATTTATACCGCCCTCTTCTGCCTAATACCGAAGGCAGCAGGCTGGACGAGATTTTCTCATGCCTTTCGTCCGGCGGCGAGACCGCGCAGGAAAGCTTCACGACCATGCTTGCGGAGGACGGCGTATTCCTCCGCAGGGACCATGATCTTTCGCATGTGGACTACCAGGTTCGTCTGCCCGGAGACTCGCGCATGGCCGCGTATCAGGACTTGATGGACCGGATGTCCCCGGTCGTCGAGCAAATGCTCGACATTTCGATTCGCGTCGGCCGCATGGTTGGGCAGCGGCAAGCGCGCATGTTCCATGCCATGATCGAGAACGGCGTCGAGCCGAACGCCGCGCGGGCGCGCACCAACGCGGCCAATCAGTATTCGGGCCACGGCGGGCCGATCCCGCGCCTTGCCCGAACCATGATCAACGCGACAAAGGTCGATCAGGTCGTCGAAGAGGCCCTCGCCGAATTCCGCGAAGGGCGCAAGCCTGTCATAACGTTTCATTCCACCGGCGCGGGACTCTTCAACGAGCAGGCCCGGCTGGCCGACGATGAAGGATTTCTACCCGGCGACAGGCGCCTGACCCTCGCCGACCAGATATGGCGCGTCGCCGAAAGCGTGTTCCGGATCAAGGTCGACGGCGAGGCGGCGGATGCGCGGGAAATTAATGAAACCGTTGCAGAAATGGCTGAAACCCTTAGCCGGAACATTGCGGAAATTCCCGACGGCCTGCTGGCGTCGCCGGTCGACGGGGTCATTGAAGGACTGCGGAAAAGCGGACTGCTTGTCGGAGAGATTTCGGGCCGCGTTCATTGCTATAGAGACGGCAGAATAGAACGGCGAGGCGGCACGGACCGCCGATCCACCATAGACGCTTTCAACAACGGCGGATTGGATGCCCTGATATTCAATGTAGCGGGCGCGACCGGAGCATCCTACCATGCGTCGCCGCTGTTCCAGGACAGGCGCCCGAGGTCTCTGATCGAAATGGAGACGCCGACCGATATAATCAAATACGTCCAGTCGCAGGGACGCGTGAACCGATACGGTCAGGTGGCTAGGCCCAGGGTTGTTTCGGTCATGACCGGCCTGACGCCGGAAATGCGCATTCTGCAGCAGCGCAACAGCAAGCTGCGCATGATGGGCGCTAGCATCGACGGCAACAGATCGCATCCTCTTCTAGTCGACGAGGTGCCAGATCTGCTCAACCATTTGGGCGATCAAGCCACGGCGCAGGTGCTGGAAGTTCGGCCCGACTTTGCGCGCCGTCTCGGATTTTCGGATTTGTTGTCCGGCGAACTGGACCACGGCCATGCTTCGGAATTATCGGACCACGGTTCATGGACCGATTCCGGAGCCTCTCGAAAGTCCATTCTTTCACTCGCCAATCGCGTGCTCTGCAGATCTCTCGTGCTTTCGGCTTCCGAACAGTCGGAACTAGTGAATTTGGTGCAGATGGAATTCGAAGCTATTTCCGAGGAACTCGACAGCCGGAACGCGAATCCGCTTCGACCCAAGGAGCTCGACGGCGAGATTGAATTCGATGCGACGACGCTCTATTCGGGGATCGAAACCGACGACGAGCAACGATCCGCGTTTCTGGCTCCTCTCTATATTTCGACCGGCACGCATAGATTCAGCGAAGCTCCCATTAGCGCGGATCAGCTGGTGCAACTGGTGCAAAGGGCGAAAGTCCGGGACGGAAGCGACGGTTTCGCAAGCCGAGCGGAACCTCTGGAAAACCAAATGAGCACGCTCCTTCGCGACGCTGTAAGGCCGGGCACGTCGATCGAGCAGGCGCTTGCGAGCCCTGGCGAGCAGTCCGCCCGCTTCCGGCACCGCATGACGAGGCTCAAGAACCTTGCGCGCCTGCTTCGCGATGCAATTCCGGGACGGAAAATCGAATATGTCGAAAACGCCGGAATCGGTCCTGTTTCGGGAACAATAACCCGGGTTTCGGCGAAGGAAGCTCAATACGCCTCCCTGCCGCAGTCCTACCACCTTGAGTTCGTTCGCCCGGGTTTCAGCAAGCCCTTTAAGATCTCGTTCCAAAGGCTTGTCGCCCTTCCGAAGGAAAGCATCGTGTTCAGCGAAGGACTGGAACACGGTCCTAACCAGCGGCACCTGGCCGAATTCGGAGAGCAGCTAGCAATGGAGATTAGATATCCGGTTCAGGTGCTGACGGGGAACCACCTCACTGCAATAGCCGAGGCCAATAGATACAGTCTTGGATCCATGTCTCTGTTTCGCGACAGTTCAAGCCGCGTTCACCGAGGAATCGTCGTCAACCGAAGCAAGCTGGACTTAACCATGCTTCCCGCCATAGTTCCGTCGGGACGCGTCGCAGCAGCATTGGCGCTGAAGTCCCTGAACGAGGACATTCGCGAATCAGTCTACCTTTGGACGGGAGAAAGAGCATTCCCGGAAATGCTGTTCGTAGTCGGCTCCCAATCCAAGAGCGGCAAGCGCGGCCTCTTGTTTCGCGCTCCGAAATTCAGGAACGGGGCCGAAAACGTACTGAAATCGAATCCAATGCTTTGCGATGCGCTGTTCGGCTGCGCTCCCGAAGATGTTCAAGCGAGGCTTATTCGCAGGACTGGGCCGCTATACTTTCCCGAAAATCAATCGAGGATTTCAGCGGCGTTCCATAGTCTCGACGGGATTCGACTATATGCGGACGGTAAGCACCGTAACGTCGTCAACGAACTTATTAGGGACATCGAGGCGCTGAATGCGGTTGATGCGATTCCGCCTTCCCCGGCTCAGGAAGCGACTATGAATCCAGGAGTCGAATTGGCCGCTTCGCCGGTCTGAACTCGAAGCCCAATCGCCCGGATGCCCGGGCCGCGCGGCTTCGGCGGTTGTTTCGGCGATATTGCGGTGATTCTCGCCGCTAGGGGATTTTGCGCGCCGCGACTCCGTAAAAGTTTGCAATTGGAGCAACAGGCCGCCCATCGGCATTAATTTAGGACTCGGCGAGTTCAAGGAAAAAATTCCCGGCGTTGCCGAGGCTCGGGACAACAACTCGCCTCTCGAAGGCGAACCGCCCATTAACGAGTCGTGCCGGTCTGCGCATTGAAAGTCTCGAATCCGCGACTTTTTCGGCAAGACTCTAGAGCGCGGCATGATCGCCCAGATCTCAGGAAACCGTTCTGCTGCTGCCGGGGAACGGCCTCCGATAGCTGGACGGAGGTCGGAGCGGATGCCGTCGGGGTCGCCCAGAGCCTGATCGCTACCTGCCGGCTGCCGTGCGTCGACCCGCGCGCCTACCTCGAGGTTATGCTCTAGCGTGTCTCGGTCCAACCGTCGTCGCGCGTCGAAGAGCTCACGCCCAAGCGAACGAAGAATTCGTTTGCCGGCGATCCGATGAAGTAGGATCTCGGAACCGGCATTTACGGCGGCCGCCATGCCCGGACCTCGGGCGGCCTCTCCGAAACGAGCCGCCCGGAGCCTCGTCCCTTCCTCGCCCCGGCCACCATCCAAAGCGCGCGGCGGACCCGGCCGTCCGGCCGAAATGGCCGAAGCGGCCGGCGGCGACAATAAGAGTTAAGCAATAGGGAAGAAAACAGGCAATCCTGCTAAAGCGCGGGGAAATGCCAAAATCCCGCGCTTCTACGCTACCGTCGACAACCGGTATCAAATGCCTCGCCTCCGATCTGCCGGGCGCAGGTTGAATCCAAGGTCATCGGAACAACGCGCTACGTCCCAGTTTAGCCGCTGACCGTAAATCTGCCCTTGTTCGCGTCTCAACGGGCGCAGCTGGTCGGCGAGTTGAAGCGCATGGCCGCATCCGCGCGCAAGAGCTGCAAGTGGGGCTACGCGGCGATTCTGTCCCGGCGGGCGATGCTGTTCCACGACGATTGACGCCGGGGCAAAATGTAACTCGCGCTTAACAATATGGCCGATTTCATCACTCTCCATTCACTGCATTTAACTTTTTCTTGACAAGTCGCCTAGAAGACGCGATAACACCCCTCACGCAAATGGCAGGCACAGACCATGGACATCTTCGAGATCGGCGAAGCCGTTCGCCTGAAACGCAAGGAACTCGGGTACACGCAGCACAGGCTCGCGCAACTGAGCGGTATGAGCCGCACAAGGATCAACCAGATGGAAACCGGCCAGGCATTCGACATGAAGCTGCATAGCGTCGCCTCGATCCTCGATGCGCTGGGCATGTCCTTCCGTATCTCCGACGCCCGCGATTCCCGCCCCGTCTACGAGGACATCAGGAAGGAGTCCGAAGATGGCTCTCCGGGTCTGGGTTAACGGTCGCCCGGTCGGAAGTCTCGACCGCCATGGCCGAGGCACGACCTTCGCATATGACAGGGGCGTCGATCCACGAGATGCAGTCAGCCTGACGATGCCCGTCAGAACGGCTTCCTATGACAGCGCATACGACCTCCTTCCCGTGTTCGACACGAACCTGCCGGAGGGCATCCTCCGAGACACCATCCAGAGGACCCTCGCGAAGGCTCATGGCCACGCGGACCCGCTCGACATCCTGCGCCTGACCGGCCGGAACCAGATCGGCCGAATCAGGGTGCTCCAGGAAGATGAACAGCCGGCGCGACAGGCTTCCATCCGGAACATGGCCGAACTTCTGGAAAAGCGGGCCACCCGCGCATTCGTCAACGAGATCGTTGAGCGCTACGCGCTCCGCTCGGGCGTGTCCGGCGCCATGCCGAAAGTCCTCGTCGAGACGGATCCGCATGCCGATGCGGATGACAGCGGCCACTCCCGCCGGACGATCCTGACATCGGACTACATTCTCAAGTTCGATGCCGAGGACTACCCAGGGCTTTCCCTGAACGAGTTCTACTCTCTCGAGGCCGCGCGGGAAGGCGGCAACGTCACGGCCGATGCCAGGCTAAACGCCGATGGCCGCATGCTGTCCGTGTCCCGCTTCGACGGCACGGACGGAAACCGCCTGGGATTCGAGGACCTTGCATCGCTCAATGCCAAAACGTCCGCGGAAAAGTATTCCGGCAGCATCGAAACGGCTCTCTTCAAGCACCTCGCGGAATTCTCCGGCTACCGCAAGAAGGAGAACCTCGAAGCGCTGTACAGGCTCTGCGTTACGAACATCGCGATTCGGAACGGAGACGCGCATCTCAAGAACTTCGCCTTGCTGTTTGACGATGCCGACAGAGGTCCGTTCAAGTTTTCGCCTGCCTATGACCTCGTGACCACCACGGCCTGGATCAGGTCGGACATGATGGCGCTGACCTTTCAAGGAACGAAGCGTTGGCCGAAACCGGAAGCCGTCCTGCAGCTGGGCGCACGGGCCGGGCTGTCCAAGCCGAGGGCCCGGAACGTCATCGCGGAGGTAGGGGCCGGCCTGCGCACCGTCATGCCCGCCATGCTTGACGCGTTCGAGGCACATGGGCGGCCCGCCATCGGGCAAGCAGTCGCAAACGCCTGGAACGAGGGACTGACGATGTCTCTCGGCGTGGAAGCGGGAACCGCAACGAAACTCCGCAAGCCGTCCGCCGGCGGCGATGCCGAAGAGGACAGGTCGCCGCCCGAACCGTCCCCGTTCGGGACATAGCGCACGACAGCCCGCATCGCTTGGGGATCCCGAACCCCGCAGGCCAAGGCCCGCCGCAAGACCATCAATAATAATGCGACCGTGGGCTGCCGCAACAGGGATAGCCGGACCATGACGACAATGACCTATGCAGGAATCGGGTCGCTCGGGATGTCTCCTATCGTCCTGGCGGAAATGCGGCGCATGGCGCAGTGGCTGACGCCCACGGCTGGCATCTCACGACCAGTGGCACCGACAGGGCCGACGGGGCCTTCGCCCGGCGGGACGCCGCCCGAACGGCGTACGCTCAGGCTGCCGTGGCCGGATGTAAGCGGCTATTTCAGGTTGAACCGGCTCGACGGCTACGCTCCGTGCGAACATCCTCCAATCGGATGCAGTCGTCGCACTGAAGATCGCGACCGAACGCCCAAGCGCATCGAGGAGGCGCTCCGCCAAACTTTCCGAAAAGAGACAATGTCACGGGAAAGTCCGATTAATATTCATATACGTCGCAAATTAACCGAGTCGCGCCAAACTGGGCGCCTGACCTAGGCCTGCGCCCATCGCTATGCAGCATCCAGGCAGGTGATTCAACCGGCATTCCAAAAATGCAACCCGGGAATGCAAATTGAGCATTTGATATGCTTCGAGTCCGTTCCTATCTCGTGCTTAGCGACACATAACAACTCGCTCAATTTAGAAAGGAACAACGAAATGGCCGCCATAGACTTCCATTCCCCGGTTTCAACTATTGCTGCTTTCGGGCACCGCGCGCTTCACTTTCCGGCGCAGCTGGCATCGTCATTTCTCGACTGGAAGCGCACTCGCCAGACGTTCAAGGAACTGTCTAAATTAACTGACCGCGAACTCAGCGACATCGGCCTGGCTCGCGGCATGATCCCCGGCAACAAATTCGGATCAAAGAAGTTCTAAATCTCCGGAAGTATCCCCTCCTGCCTGAACTAGGCCGCAATCCATCGGGTTTGCGGCCTTTTTTTCGGATTATCTGGTATCTTTATAAGACGGGCCTAATCCGCCTTCGCAAGCGTTCGGTCGAGCGGTAGCGACTATGAGCAACCACATTAAATGAAGCAATTGGCGGTTCCCTCGTTCACGGCATTGGGGCGCCCCCGGCACGATTGCGCAGTCCGCGCGGCGCGGGCTCCGGACACCCGCTCACGGCAGCGGCCAGGGCGTCGGCGGCAGTCGGACAACACGGATCGTCACCGCCGGACCGAACGCTTGCCTAGGTAAAAAAAGTCCCGCGGGAATTCCCGTTTCGTGCATGCATGACCGGGTTTTCATCGATCTGGCGGCTCCCGGTTTTCCGGGAGGATCCGGGGTGCGGATTTGGGGGCGGAACGCCGGTATCGTCCTGCAGCTTGTCGTTTGAGAAGTCGTATTCGCCGAGCATGCTGAGTTGCTTTTCGACCAATCAGAGCATTCAGAATAGCCTACCCTTTGTAGCCACGCTGACGCACGTCTCCTTCAGGGGCTTGGCGGGGGGTGCGCTTAGCCCTCCCCTCGGATCCCGCCCGATCGAGCTATCAATGCAACGTACTTCACTCATTCATTTTTATTTTCCTTTTCCACTTTCTTCGGGCTTGCACTACTTTGACGCTGATCCGGAGGATTTTCAGTCCCGTCCAGAGCTTCTGGGTGCCCGGAAGCGGCTGGCGCTTCGAAGTGTGGAATCCCGCCAGCCCGGCCGCGAGGACAACGAAGGTCCGGATGTCCATGTCCCGCGGCCTGCGCGGGACCTTGAATCCGCGATACTCGGCGAGGAGGCAGACCGTGTCGATGTCGTCCCGCGCGACGTGGAGCCGCGCCGGGTCGTCCGGCCTTTCTCGGGCGAGCAGGTCGAGGTCCCAGACCCGGAAGGCGGTGGTCGCGTCGAAGGCGAGGCACGTCTTCAAGTCGTTGGCATGGTCGAGGCGATCCTCGATGCGGGTTCCGTTCTTGAGCGCGTCGAAGTAGCGCTCGATCCGCCATCTGAGCTCGTACCAGCGCAGCGCCGTCGCCGCCGTCCCGGCGCCGGGATCGCCTTCGGTCGTCAGCAGCAGCCAGTGCAGAGCCTCCTTTTTGGCCTCCACCGTCTTCGGCGGCCTCTCCTCCCGGGCCGACACCGCGACCATGCGCATCGTCTCGCCTCCGACCTCCACCGGGGGCACCAGGTCGACGGCCTCGCAGCGGACGGTCAGCCGGGCGGTTCGCGCCTTGCGCCTGAACCGGCCGCCGCGCTCGGGCACCTCGACCGTCCGCGCGCCGAGGGATTTCGCCTCGCGCATGTGCTCCCAAAGGCACGTCCTCTCCCCGCCCGGCAGCTCCACGTGGCGCTTGCTCGACTTGCTGGCCCGCACCAGCAGCGCCGCGCCCGTTTCCTTCGCCCGCGCCAGCAGCTCCCAGAAGTCGCCCTCCCGGTCGCACACCGTCACCACTTTCGTGTTCGGGCAGGCGGCCGAAAGCTCGTTCGCGCGGTCCAGCCCCCGGACCCAGCGGATGCTGTCCTTCCCCTCGCTCTGGCGGAAGCTCGCGTCGACCCCGATCAGGCCGATCGGCCGCCCGGCCTCGTTGATTACCACCGAGCAGTGCGCCAGGATGCCGTCGCCCCCCTTGCCGCCGCCGCCGAGATCGTCCAGCCCGGCGGTCGCCTCCAGCCCGTCGTAGTTCACCGTCGTCGTGTTCTGCACCGCCAGCACCAGCTTTTCCGACCCGCATCGCTCCGCCGTCGCCTGGTAGTGCGATTCCAGAATGTGCTCCATCGTCACCCCTCCGTTCGACAGCGGGCGGTAGGCGGCCCGCTGCTGCGCCTTGCCCGGGAAGATGATCGGCAGGTCCTCGCCCGGCCGCTAGCGCGGACCGCGACGTCCGCCCGGAACCGTCGCCCGGACAACCATCCTTGAACCATTCCGCCGTTTCCGAGGATATTTGACGCAATCCGATTCGTATCGCCGCGTGATTCGAACAAATTTACGATTGAGTCAGGTGCGGAGCATTGATAGGTCTCAAGGCCCGTCGCAGAAATGCCCGCTTTCAGTGCCGCTGACAAGCCAGCAAGCCGCTCAGGCGAGATGCCAGGCCATCCCGAGAAATGGAGATCCTCGCTTAGCCTCGGCGCGCCGTAACAGAGGCGAAGAGCCGTTCCACCCTGAAACGCAGGACCATCCCGCCAACCGTCGCGCTGCAGGATACCCAGAATCTCGTAGTGCAGGCGTTCCTTTTCAACTATTTCACCCATGCCCGCCAGCGCCGGGTCGCGCATCGCGATCCTGGCCTGTTCGCGAAACCAGGGATCGATAATCACTTCCCGTCTCCGGCGTCCGCCAACTCTTCAAGGATATCCTCGTAATCCTCCATGCGCACCAAGTGGAGATTGCGGCCGACTCGCCGAAGATCGCGGAGCGCAGCCTTCGCGGTGGCCAGCCGGAGCGGCCGGCCGACATCCACGGTTCCAGCGCGAATCTCAGGGACACGCCTCTGGGTGTGGGTGAATTCGATCGTGCCGAACGGCGTCTGGAACACGCCCCTTCGCCCGGTAGTCATTACGGTGAGGTGACCCTGCGGAATTTGCGAGATGACGCCCCACTCGGACAGCGCGCACTCGAGGCTGACAAAGCTGAACGCGCCGCGGCGGAGCGCTCGAGCCAGTTCCTCAAGAAGATTTTCGCAGCCGCGACTGGACCGCGGATTAACGTAGACGCCATTCGCCGCGCGTTCCAGCAGGCCGTACCGAACAAGGCGTCGCAGGCTCCCCGACAGCGTTTTTTCCTCATCGCGCGTCAACATCCCGCGCAGGTCCGCGAGCGTGAAAACGGTTTGTCCGCTCTGGGCCAGTTCCTCAAGCGTCCTGACGGCATCAAAATCGCGCATTTCCTACCTTTTCCAGACACCTATATATAATGTCGGGATAATCAATGCTGCCGTGGAAAACCCGGGGTTCAGCCGGCAAATTCGGGGACAGCTATCTAGATCAGCGACTCGCACGCGGACGACCAACGCTCCTGGCATCGCGTCCAGGGCGCACGCCGCGGCCTCCCTGGAGGTTCGGCTCCGCGATCTCGTCCCTCTCTTCCGCGATTTCGGCGTGCATGGCTGATTTCTCCTTGATAGGACGGTGACCATCCTATTTCACAAATAGTGTCCCGGACAAGCGAACTCCATGCCCTGCGAGTCGTTCGCTGTCGCTTCAGCCGGGAACACTGCAATTGAGAGGCATCTCTGGGAACCGGCGTCAAGCTGGAATGAAGAATTATCCGACAACTGCGCTTGACGGGAGTCTCAAGGCATGCCGTAAAATTTGTCCGTGCATCAGCATTCGTTTGTCGGAATGGAATCAAGCCAGGTCTGCGATCAGGTTGTCGAGATCTGTCGACGCCGTTCAAAATCCAACCCACTTTCAGTGGCCTGCAATTCCCCGAAGCCATTGTGAAGCGTTTGGAAGGGAGATGCTCGAGTTCTTTTGCGAAGTTCGGCATTGCAGCGTCGGCATGGCTCTCAGGCAGGCCCGACAGAGAGACGTTCGCGGACAGAAAGGTCGGGACCGCGGCATTCTATCTGCACTGCCCGTTGTCGTTCCTAGAGTTATTTTGCTCGGCGGCTAGGGAGCGGGCTTCGATCCGGATTCTAGCGATTCCGATTAGCTAGTTGATTATCATCCGCCGACCCTGCCCGGAAATTCGATCGTCAATTCAGACTTCAGGAGGACCTAGGCGAGACTTTGGGGGGCAAAGGTCGATACTTTCCGATTAAGCGCGACTCGAAACAAATTTATCGGGTGCTCTCTTACATTCCCGCAAGGCTTGAAATCCTTTCGATTTAGGCAGATTAGTGCAAGGTGCGCCATTAATTTGCAAATCGCGGTTTGGCTTCGGCCGTGCGCCGGCATCCCGGGCCGGCGGAGATCGATTGAGAAAGTGCCGCGCACCGCTCAGGAGGGATTAGCGCAATGATTCCGGCTACTATTAGCGCCGCCTACTACCGCGGCGGAAAGTCCTTCGAAGTACAGAAAAAGCCCTTGCTGCCGCCAAAGATCGGGGAAGTCGCGGTCAAAATCGCCTATTGCGGAATTTGCGGAACGGATATGCATGTCTTCCATGGCAACATGGACAAAAGGGTCGGCTTCAATCGAATAATCGGGCATGAAATGTCAGGCGTCGTCACGGCGAACGGCGACGAAAATTCCGGCCTCGCGCCGGGCAAAAAAGTCGTCGTAAGGCCGCTGGTCCACTGCGGAAGCTGCCCGGCATGCGATGCGGGATACGAACATATCTGCCACAATCTGAAGTTTCTGGGGCTGGATACCGACGGCGCTCTGCAGGAAATCTGGAATGTGCCCGCCTATACGCTGCATGAATTGCCCGACAGCCTTCGTCTTGACCATGCGGCTCTGATCGAGCCCGTCGCCGTGGCATGCCACGATGTCCGGCTCTCCCAATTGAGAGACGGCGAGCACGCGGTCGTTATCGGCGGCGGTCCGATTGGATTGCTTGTCGCGATCGCGGCGCGCGAAGCAGGCGGCAATGTCGTCGTGTCTGAAGTCAACCCGCACCGGCTCGAGGTTGCGCGAAGCCTGGGATTCGATGCTGTGAACCCGGCTGAATGCGATTTGGCGAGCGAGATCAATGATCGCACCGACGGAAGCGGCGCGGAAGTGGTTTTCGAGGTCTCGGGCACGCAGTCCGGAGTCGACGCGATGACATCGGTTGCAGCCGCCCGAGGGCGCATTGTGATGGTGGCCATTCACGCGAAAAAGCCTCAAATCGACCTGTTTCAATTTTTCTGGCGAGAACTTCGGTTGATCGGCGCTCGAGTTTATGAACCCGAGGACTATGCGATGGCAATCGAGTTAACTGCGAACGGAAGCGACGCAGCCGAAAGACTTATAACGGACATAGTTCCTCTAGCCGACGTTCAATCGGCTTTCGAGGCCCTTGATTCCGAACCTACAGCCATGAAATGCCTAGTTAAAGTGGGGATAGAATAATGAATTCATCGAAAATGTTCGAACTGACCGGCAGAAGCGCGGTCGTTACGGGCTGCCGGCGCGGCATCGGACGCGCGATTGCCGAGGCGCTCGCCGACGCGGGCGCCGATATCGTCGGCGTGAGCGCATCGCTCGAAACAAGCGGAAGCGACGTAGAAAAGGCGATCTTGGCGAAAGGCCGAAAATTTTCCGCCTACAGGTGCGACTTTTCGGATCGCGATAATTTGAAGGAATTCATTTCCCGGCTCAAGGACAACGAAGCTGCGCCGGATATACTCGTCAACAACGCCGGCACCATCAGGCGCAGCCCGGCGGCCGAACACCCAGACGAGTGGTGGGACCTTGTACTCGAGGTGAATCTTTCGGCCCAGTTTATGCTAAGCCGCGAAATCGGTCGCGAAATGGTCAAGCGCGGATCGGGCAAAATTATTTTTACGGCTTCTATTCTCACATTCCAGGGCGGGATAAACGTGCCTGGATACTCGTCTTCCAAGGGCGGAATAGGTCAGTTGACCAAGGCGCTTGCCAATGAATGGGCCGGCAGCGGAGTCAATGTCAATGCCATCGCGCCGGGCTATATCGTCACCGACAATACCGAAGCTATTCACAGCGACCCGGCGCGATACCAGGCGATTCTTGAGAGAATTCCCGCCGGGCGATGGGGCAGGCCGGAGGATCTTGCCGGGCCAGCGGTTTTTCTGGCATCCTCCGCGTCCGATTACGTCAATGGCGAAATTCTGACTGTAGACGGAGCGTGGATGGGGCGGTAGGCAAATTCGCGCGGAGCGGGCGGGGCGAAAGAGCGGCGGAGCAGTTGGGTTGCGTATCCGCCAGGATTTTCGAAGCAAAGAGAAGCTGGACCATATTCGGGCGCACATGGTTCCTAGTCTGCTGCGTTCGCGATTTTCTTTAGCAAGAATTCGGATTGTCTATATTAACCAGTCTTTATTCTTTCGGACGAAGAAACGCGGTAAACTGATTTTTTTCGGTTGAGCTCGGCTTGCTTGACGCCACTGCCGCCGGCAACGGAAAATATTCCGACGATTCCGTTCCCAAAAAATTGCCTTCCGCATTTTAGCGCACTGCTGCGCATGTTGCGGAAGGGCATAGCGCCCATTAGGAAAAAGGCCGGGGCAGCGCCGCCTCGGCGGTATATTCGCCGAGCCGCGATGCTTGGAGTGTTGACCGATTCGAACCTGTTAGACTCTCAACGGCGCCGAAAATTCGCCGGCAGCAGTGTAAGTTTGGAGGAATGATAAGCGCAACGGCACAATTGTCGCAAACCGCGTCGCAACAGAGATTTCAAACGCGATCGCCCCGGGGCGGCCTCCGCAGCCATTGATGCGAATTTGCGCATTTGGATGCACTATTTTTTTTAAATCCATCACCGATGTAAAACAGTTTCGTTCGATTGGAGGATAAAGCCTCCCACCTATGGATTTTTGGTCGGAATCGAAGTTGCCTTTGATACCGGAGCAGCTATTCATTTGGATCGGTCTCCATTCGAAAGTCTTTTGCAGTAGATTTTAATGATCTCATTACCGATATTGGCATTCCTTATTCGGGGATGATTTTTCGTGTCTTGTCCCAAGGCGATTCCGGTAAGTGAGTTTTCGAGGAGAGCTGCTGGCCTGCGAGACCGCCATGGAAACCACAATTATTGCCAGGCAGTTTTCGGGTTCCGCGGTCGGGCTCGGGACTCTCCGGAGCTGTAGACTCTATGTTGAGGTCGTCGAGGCTACTAATTTCCATTTGCGTTGCGAGATTGATGATCGGCATCCGGCGTCGATGCTTGAATTCATGGCGGAGCGACGGAATAACCGGGCCGAATTGCCATGCCTCGGCGTACTCGTCGTCAACAGGCGATTTATCGAAAAGAGCGAGATGCCACCCACGCGCCAAGTACACAAGCTTCTGCAGCTGCAACGGGAAAATGCCGTGATTTCCGTATACTTGGACAGGAATAGTTGGCGACCGCCCTGGCCGAGTATTCCACCTTATCGCTCCGTTGCATTAGTGCCAATTATTGCATTTGCCTGCCGTTTCCATCCCAATTTAATTGGTACGCCATGGTATCTACTCGCCCCCTATTTCTCGCGATTTTCACTTTGCGTGATATTCACTGCAGGAACGCCCGCCTGGAGCGCGGGTTGAACCTTGGGGCTGGCGCGTTGATCTGAGCGCGCCTGGGCCTGAGGCCCTGTCGCGGTCGCCATGTCGGGACGATGACGATTCCGGTTGACATTATGTGCCGGGCGCTCTATGGCTGGTTCCGGACGGTTACGGGAAGGTGGTTTCGATGGGCGCATGGTATGGTTCAAAGGCGAAGATGGGGCTCAGCCAGGCCATTGTCAGCCTGATGCGGCCCCACGACACCTATATCGAAACGCATCTGGGGGGTGGCGCGATCATGAAGCGCAAGCCACCGGCGCTGCGCTCGATCGGCATCGACCTCAACTCCCGGTCCATCGGGACGTTTTGCTGCGACTACGAGGTGGAGCTGGTTCACGGGTGCTGTCATCGCTTTCTGGCCGACTTCCCTTTCGACGGCAGCGAACTGGTCTACAGCGATCCGCCCTATCTGATGAGCGCCTGCAAGTCGCAGCGCCGCTACCGCTATCAGTACAGCGAGGCGGATCACGAGGCCCTGCTGGGGTTGCTCAGGGGCCTTCCCTGTTCGGTGATGATCTCCGGCTATCCCTCGGCTTTCTACGACAGGATCCTGGAGGACTGGCACAGCGTGTCGGTCCAGGCGATGAGCCCGGCCGGGGTGGTGACGGAGAAGATCTGGCTCAACTTCGCGCCAGACCGGCCTCACTGGCACACCCCCGCAGGCCGCAACTTCACCGACCGCCAGCGCATCAAGCGACTTGCGGCCAACTGGGGGCGACGCTACCGGGCGCTGCCGCCGGGCGAGCGGGTCGCCGTGCTGGCCGCGGTCATGGCGGTTGATGCCGAGTGATGGCGACGGTGAACGCGGCATCGCTGCACCAGGAGTTCGAGGACGCGAAGGCCCGCATCGCGGCGCTGCGCGCGGACGGCAAGGTGTCCAAGGATGTCGATGCGGTGATCGGTGTCCTCGTCACCCTGCTGGGCATCCTGATCACCGTCCTGCTGGAAAGGACGACTCGCAAGAGGTCGCGGAACTCCTGCCTGCCGCCTTCGCAGACGGACAAGGACGAGACCGCACGGCGCAAGGGCGCCAGCGGCAAGGGCGCGTAACGCCCTCGAACCGTATTGCGCGAGATGCCGAGCTCCCGGGCCGTTGAGCGGATCGACTTTCCTTCTCCAAGATGTTTCCTGCGAATCCTTGCAATTGTTTCCACTACCAGCATCCTCTGATTCTCCCGCCAACCATGAAACGGTCGCGAGTATGAATGATTCGCTTCCGGGAAGGCGGGTCAATTTTGCACGCCGCTCAAAAGGTGTCAGCTTCCGGCGCGGCTGCGCGACCGCTCGGCGAAAAAATAAACGCGCTCCTTCCCGCAATATGCGGTATAGTGAATTTAAACACACACCGGATAAGGAGCGCGTCATGTCCAATTTGCAAATGCCGAACGGCAAATCAATCGAATCGAACGAACTGCCTTTGGAAGTCCAGGAAGCGATAGAGGCCCTGGCTAAATTCGTGCTAAGTCAACACCCGTCGGGACCGACCAACCCGGAGAAATTCGAGGGCGTTGAATTAAATGCCCTGGACGTTGGCACGGCGCTGTCGCGGCATATCATGAAAACGTATCTGGAAACTCGGAACCGACATTAACCGAAGCGCATCAAGCAGGGCGGGCAGACCTGGTATCGAGCGGCCCCGACGCCGAACGCGATCATCACCGCAATCGGCTCGGTGGAGTTTGAACGCTGCCGCTATCGAACCGGCAAGCACGGCCCGTCGCTGTTTCCCGTTGACGAGAGCCTGGGGCTGGCCGGCGGGCATCCGGCCCGCCGCGCGAAGCTCATGAGTTCTTCCGCAAACTGAGGATGATCGAGCCTTCGGCGAGCACGCTGCACACGTGTTGAGCGGCGTGCAAAATCGACCCGCCTTCTCGGAAGCGAATCGTTCATACTCGCGGCCGTTTCATGGTTGGCGGGAGAATCAGAGGATGCTGGTAGTGGCAACAATTGCAAGGATTCGCAGGAAACATCTTGGAGAAGGAAGGTCGATCCGCTCAACGGCCCGGAAGCCCTCGACGATCTCGGGCGGGAACTTAGTGAGGTTGGCGACGGTCCTCTTGCGGATCCGCTTTCCCTCCCGCCAAGCTAGGCGGAGGAGGATTGCGGGTTTACCGGCCTGGTTGGGGACGGATTCGATGTTGAAGGCCATGGCAAGCATCCCTTATGGGAAATTACCGGGTGCCATTATGCCGCCTCGGGCTATGATGTCAAGCGGTAAATCGAAAATAATGTTGCGTCCTCATTAAATCCCATCGGAACCGCTGGCCGGATGCGCCGGAATCCGCGCCCGCGCACGTTATGGCAACATAAATCCATATACAGGGCCTCTGGATCGCAGATTCCCGTTCCTTTTCCAAGGGTTGTGCGCAAAATGCCCGTTTGAAGTTCCGGCTAGATGTATCCGACAGCGTTCAGGCCACACGAGGCGGCGGACGCTGCGAGCCCCGCCCAGGTCGCGTCGTCGACGGGGATGCCGTGCGCCTCGCGCTCGGCGCGGGTTTGGATCTCGATCTCGCCCGGCAAGAGGACCGGCGCCGCCGGGTCGGCCGGCGGAGAGCCGGTCATCCAAGCGATCAGGCGTTCTTCGTCCTCGGCGAAGAACGCGCCTTCACCGAAGACGTCCCGGTCGAAGGCGATCGAGACCATGTTGTTGACCAGCCGGCCCGCGGTCGGACTTGCCGGATTGCTTGCATGACCGCCCGACAATGCGCCCGCGATGAGTTCGCAAAAGAACGAAAGCCCCGATCCCTTGTGACCTCCGAAGGGCAGGATCGCACCGGGCGGGTCGCCGTAGAAGGCCGACGCGTCCCGGGTCGGTCGGCCCTGTCCGTCGAGGACCGCTCCCGCCGGCAAGCGCTCACCCTTGTTGCGGGCGACCTGGATCTTGCCCTCGGCGATGACAGAGGTCGCAATGTCGAGCACGATCGGCGCGCCCGAGGCGCGCGGGGCCCCGGCGGCAAAGGGATTGGCCGAGAGGCGCCTATCGCTGCCGCCGTGCGGGGCCACGAGGATACCGAAGCCCGAGGTGTTCACGAAGTGGACCGAGACGAGACCGGCGGCGGCGAGATGCTCGGCCCAGTGGCCGATCCGTCCGAGATGCGCCGTGTTCCGGATGCCGAGAGCGGCAAGCCCCGAGGACAGAGCGCGTTCGGCGAGAATTTCCATTGCTTCGAGACCGATCACCTGACCGTATCCGAACCCCCCGTCGACAAGCGTCGCCGGGCCCTTTTCAAAGGCGATGGCGGCGTGGCGGTTGGGGATTACGTCGCCCTCCCGGACCCATTCGACGTATTTGGAGACGCGAAGGATCCCGTGGGAGTCATGGCCCACGAGGCTGGAGGTCACCAGATGGTCGGCGATGATCGCGGCCTCGGGCGCGTCGGATCCGACCGCCCGGAAGATGTCGTCGACGAGGCGGGACAGGGCCTTGGCTGGAATGCGCCGCGTCACGTCCGCGTCGCCTGCTCGGACCGACGGGCTCCGGCCTGGTGGTCGGTCAGTTCAATGGCCTCGATCATGCTTTGCGCCGATGCGATGTCCTTTCCGGCTATATCGAACGCGTTTCCATGATCGACGGAGGTCCGCACGAACGGCAGGCCGAGCGTCATGTTGACACCGCTGAGGTCGATCCAGCGGCCAGTGTCCGGGTCGACCCGAAATCCGATTAGCTTGACGGGAATGTGGCCCTGATCGTGGTACATGGCGACCACCGCATCGAATTCGCCGGCGATCGCCTTGACGAAGACCGTGTCGCCCGAGACCGGCCCGCGCACGTCGTGGCCGGCTTTCCGGAAGGTCTCGATCACCGGGAGGCTAACGTCGGTGTCTTCGCCTCCGTGCGGGTTGAGCGCGGCGACGGCGATCCGCGGCGCATCGACATCGAGCGCCACGAGCGCGTCCATTGTCAGATTCAGAACCCGCGTCAGGCGTTCGGTCGTCAGGCTGGCGGGCACGTTGGAGAGCGCCGTGTGCGTGGTGACATGCGAGACCCTGAGCCGCTCGTGAACCAGCATCATGCAGGTCTCGTAGCCGCCGGAGAGCTTTCCAAAAGCTCGGTGTGGCCGGTATTGGGATATCCGGCAAGGTGCAGAGCTTCTTCCGAGATTGGCCCGGTTACAAGGCCCGCGAACGGCGGCGCCGCGTCCAGTGCCCCCGTCAAATCGTCCGCCAGCAAAACCACGCTATTCGGCACGAATCGTCCTCCGTCGACGCTTTCGCCCACAGTGATGCATTTTGAATGATTTTGGAAGAGTAGCGCCGGTCCGGCGTCGCGCGCCAGGTCTGATCGGCGGTTGTCGCTGTGCCGCGTACCGACCTTCCGCGGACCCGGCGACGCACCTTGCGCATATTCCCGATCATTTACATGAGCGCACTCTTTCAGTCGGGCAAGGTCGGCCGGAAGGCCCGCGCGAAGAGATCTGGAGCAGTCTACCGGGAGTGATTTCCCTATGGCGGACCGCGACTTTTCCAGTTCGCTGCAATCAAACGAATTTTTTTGAATCCGGATCAGAGGATTGTCCTTGATTTGGCGGATTTCGCGAATATTTGCCGCGCAAGCCGCAATTTTTCCGTGGCCGCGCTGTCCGCCGACCTTCCTGGCCGTGGATTCCGGGTGTGGTGGAGTGCTCCTGCAAAGCTTCAAGAAAGCCCCTGGAGGGCGTGAAGGAGGACTCCGATGGAAAGCCTGCAACCTGCGACCTCGATTGCCAACTTCTGCGACGGAAGCGAATCCGTCACGGCGGCAATGGACGGCCTGACGAAAGCGGGCGTCGCCCTGGTCGAGAGCGCTGCCGAAATCGGTCTGGCGGGGAATGTCGCGGCCCTGTACCGAAGCGACCCGCTGGAAGCCGAAGGCGCGCTCCGCGACATGGTCTTCGATATGACGCGCACGATCCTGCGCGACGCCTTCGAGCTGCTTGACGACCATGGAGCGTCCCTGAAACTCGACGGACGGAACTGCCGGAAGGCTGGGGTCACGGCCGGCCGTGCGATGACGATGTTCGGATCGGTCGACTTCCTCCGGTCGCGGTACCGTCCCTCGGGCCAAGGCGCGGCGCTGGTTACCGCACGTCGGAGGAGGCGTTCCTGAAGGCGCGGCCTCCATGACGGAAACCGTCCCGGATCGTCCTTCAGGGGACCGCTCCGAGGGGGAAAGTGACGTGATCGGCCCGCCGACCTCGTTCGGGCTGCGCCCTCGCTACGTAAATGGCCGGCGTTGCACTTCGGACTGGAAGCGGGGTTTCATTTTCTCGCAAAATGTGTCAAGCTTTCGGCAAGGTAATCAGCGAAGATTAGGGAGGAGATAATGAAAACCACTGTTCGCACAAGAAGCCTGGGCCTGGCGGCCGTCGCCGCCGGCGCAATTTTCGCGGCCGACATCGCGGCTGCGCAGGAATTCACGATCGGCGTCAGCTGGCGCCACTTCCAGGAAGAGCGCTGGAAGATCGACGAAGCAGGTATCCTGAGCGTCCTGGAGGCCGGCGGACACACCTATGTCAGTGCAGACGCGCAGGCCGATCCGGTCAAGCAAGTTACCGACATCGAAAGCCTGATCGCATCGGGGGTCGACGCTCTGATCGTCCTCGCACAGGATTCGCAGGCCGTTCTTCCGGCGCTTGAGCGCGCCCATGAGGAAGGCATTCCGGTAGTTGCATACGACGCCCCGATTGACGACCCGCGCGCCCTTTTCGTCAGCTTCGACAACGTTGCGGTCGGCCGTCTGATGGCCGAAGCCATGCTTGAGGAAATGCCGACCGGTAACTGGGCCCTGATTGAGGGTGACTCGGCGCATTCGATTGTGCAGGTCTTCCGCGAAGGGCAGATGCAGGCGCTTCAGCCGAAGATCGACGCCGGTGAAATCACGATCATCGCGCAGCAGAATATCGAGAATTGGCGTCCCGATGCCGCTCAGGCCGCTGTCGATCAGATCCTAACTGCGAACGCGAACGATGTGGACGCGGTCCTGGCCATGAACGACGGCATGTCGGGCGGCGCGGCGGCGGCGCTTGAGGCGCAGGGCCTGGACGACGTTGCCTTGTCCGGACAGGATGGCGAAACGGCGGCTCTGAACCGCATCGCCAAGGGTCAGCAGACCGTGACGATCTGGAAAAACGCCACCGATCTTGGCCAGGCGGCGGCCGAAGCCGCCGTCGCCATGGCGGGCGGCGCGGCACCAGGGGACGTGCCGGGCACCGTCACGGCCCAGACGATCAGCGGTGCCGATCAGCCGGCGATTCTTCTTGAGCCGATCGCAATCACGCGCGGCAACCTCGAGCGGGTCGTTGACGCGGGCTGGATCAGCCGGGAGGCTCTTTGCGATGGGGTCGACGATGGCGGGCCCGCACCGTGCAGCTAGGCTTCGCGAAGAACCGGTAATTTGACAACTGAGCAAAGCAAAGCGGCCTCGAAAGAGGCCGCTGCGCGTTCGAGCAAAGCCAGGCCGCTTGACATACGTCTGGTGGCCATGCTGTCGGTGCTGGGATGCATCTGGGCGGCCTTTGGAATCGCCACCGACGGCATCTTTCTGACGCCGCGCAACCTTTACAATCTGTCGCTTCAGGTGTCGGTCGTCGGCATCATGGCAGCCGGGATGGTCCTTGTGATCGTAGGCCGTCAGATCGATCTATCTGTCGGCTCGCAACTGGGGTTCATCGGCGTCGCCGGAGCCTTGATCCAGACGCAGGCCCTTCCCGTCGACGGCGCCAATACCTGGTGGTTGGCCATCGTCGCCATGCTTGTCATCGGCACCGCCATAGGGGCGTTGAACGGTTTCCTTGTGGCCTACGTGGGCATTCCGGCGTTCGTCGTGTCGCTGGGCGGGCTGATGTTTTTTCGCAATGCCGCCTACATGCTGAACGAGGGGCGCACGATCTCGCCGTTGAATGAGACGTTCCGGCTGTTCGGTGGCGGCCTGGACGGAAGCATCGGGGCGACTTGGTCGCTCATCCTTGGGCTGATCGCATGTCTTGTCGTGCTGTTCGCGTTGCTCCGCAATCGCAAGCGCCGAGCGTTCTTCGGCTTCGAAAACCCGCCGATGCGCGTAACCCTTTCGATAGCGCTGGCATGGTGGGTCGCCATCGCGGGCTTCGTCTGGGTAATGATTTCCTACGAACTGCCCCGAACCAAAGAGCCGGCAGGAATCGCCATCCCGGTTCTTTGCCTGATCGCCGTCGGCATCGGCATGAGCGCAATCGCACGCATGCACACATTCGGGCGCCACGTCTTTTCGTACGGCGGCAGCCCGGAGAGCACGTCACTGGCCGGGATCGACACGCGGCGGACGATCCTGATGCTTTTCGTGGTAATGGGCCTTCTGGCCGGTCTTGCCTCGGTCGTGGTCACGGCGCGCCTGAACGCGGGCGCAAGCGTGACCGGCACGATGATGGAGTTGAACGTCATCGCCGCAGCGGTCATCGGAGGCACATCGCTTTCGGGCGGGGTCGGCACGATCGTCGGCGGACTGATCGGGGCGCTTATCATGCAAAGTCTTGAAAGCGGGATGATTCTTCTTGGGGTTCCGACGCCGCTTCAGCGCATGATCCTGGCATCCATCCTGATCCTGGCCGTGTGGATCGACATGGTGTATCGCCGAAGGGTTCGCAGCAATGACTGACGCCCCACTTATCGAGCTGAAGGATATCCGGAAGTCCTTCGGCGGCGTCCGTGCTGTTGACGGGGTCAGCCTGACACTGCGACGGGGCGAGGTCCTGGGGCTTCTGGGCCACAATGGGGCCGGGAAATCGACCCTGATCAAGATGCTTTCAGGCGTCTTTCCAGCCGACAGCGGCGAGTTCTACGTGAGGGGCGTGAAATCGGATATCCGGTCGACCTGGGATGCCAAGGCGCTTGGGATTGAGACGATCTATCAGACGCTTGCGCTATCCGAGAACCTCGACTCGGTCGCCAATCTGTTTCTCGGTCGCGAGATGACGTCGTTCGCCGGTTTCATGGACGAGGTCGCGATGGAACGGGCAGCGCGGGACGTGCTTGATCGGATGAAGCTTCGTCTGCCGGGATTGCACAAGCTGGTCTCGAATCTGTCGGGCGGTCAGCGGCAGGCCATCGCCATCGCGCGGGCCGTGCAATTCAATGCCGAGGTCCTGATCATGGACGAACCGACCGCTGCCCTTGGTCCCGAGGAAACGCAACGCGTCGGGGAAATTATTGTCGAACTGGCCTCGCAGGGGATCGGGATCGTTTTAATCAGTCACGACATCCACGATGTCTTCCGGCTAGCGCACCGGCTTCTGGTTATGCGCAACGGCCAGATGGTCGGAACTGTCCGGACCGAGGACGTGACGGAAGAGGATGCGCTTGCCATGATCATCGCTGGCACGCTTCCGGCGGCGATGGCGCGATGATCGACGGGCATGTCCATTTCTGGCGCCTGTCGCGGCGCGTGAACACGGCGCTTTCGCCCGACATGACGGCGATCTACCGCGACGTGGAGCCGGGCGAGCTGCTTCCGATCCTTCAGGAATCCGGTCTGCGCGCGGCGATTGCGGTCCAGGCGTCCGAGACGCTGGGCGAAAACCTGTATATGGCCGGGCTTGCCAGACAGCATGCTTGGATCGCCGGCGTTGTCGGCTGGGTCGACCCGGGCTCGCCATCGATCGGAGAAGAGCTTGCCGCCCTTTGCGTGCTTGGGGGCATCGTCGGCGTCCGTCCCGTGCGCGACGACAACCTCACGATCCGCTGGATGGTCGAGCCTGTACTCCAGACGGGCTGGTCGAAGATCGCGGCATCCGGTCTTGCCATCGATATCCTGGTTCAGGACTGGAATGAGCTCGACATCGTGCGCGCCATGATCGAGGCGTATCCGGATGCGCGCTTCGTGCTCGATCATTGCGGAAAGCCCGACATTCCGGGTGGCCACTTCGATGCCTGGGCCGCGCATATCGAGAGAATCGCCCGGCAAAGGAACGCGTTTTGCAAATTCTCGGGGCTGGCCGCCGGCGTGGACCCCGAGACCGTCAAGCCGTTCGCAGACCAAGTGATTCGATGCTTCGGACCCGACCGCCTGATCTGGTGTAGCGACTGGCCGCCCCTTGATCTCGTTTCGTCCTACGGAGGCTGGGTCGACCTGACCCGGGTTCTGACGCAGGGGCTGACCGACGAAGGCCGTGCCGCCATCTGGTACAGGACCGCGGAAAGGGTATACGGGGTGTCCCTGCCGCGCGACGCAGGAGAGCCGCCCGCATGATTGCCGCCCAGCGGCGCGCATTGATCCTGAACTACCTCCGAACGCATGGAAGTGGCTCCATCGTCGATATCGCCGTGGCGCTGAGCACATCGCAATCGAGTGCGCGCCGCGATCTGGATTATCTGGCCGCTATTGGGTCCATCACTCGAAGCCGGGGCGGTGCGATCATCGGGACCAATCCGCTGACGACCTTCGAGCCGCAGCGCCGGATCGGGGCAATGGCATTGACATAGTAGATTCTCGCGCGGGGTAAGCGTTCGGTCCGGCGGTGACGATCCGTGTTTTCCGACTGCCGCCGATGTCCTGGACGCTGCCGTGAACGGTTGCCCGGAGCGCGCGCCGCGCGGACTGCGCAATCGTGCCGGGGCTCCCTAAATACCGTGAACGCGGGAACCGCCAACTGCTTCATTTAATGTGGTTGCTCATATCGGCCCGGAGCCGCTCGCGCTCGCAAAGGAATTTTCAGTCGACCGGACCGGGAGCCGACGCCTCCGGCAGCTGCCCGTCGTCGGCGACGCGCGGAACGGGCGGCGTCCCGATATCCTCGATGCGAATCTCCATGCGCAGAGCAATAGCACGCCGGATTCCAGGTTACCAGTACCAATTTCCCAGTGACCGAAATGGTGCCGCGACGGACTGTCGCTACCGCTCGACCGAACGGTTACGCCCGCACAGCGGTATCCGCTATGCGGGCAATCGCGCCAACATGCGCCGGACATGATCCTGGCCACCGAAGAAGACCGCAAGAATTCGGACATTGCCTTGCTCTTCAACGACATCAAACCAGACGATGGCTCGGCCCGGCGCGACATGGCGCAGGCCCGGCAAAATATCGTCATGTATGGATCCGCGACGGGGTGCCTTTGCCAGGGCTTCAATATCTTCACGGATCGACTGGATACGCTCGTCGGCGCAGTCAATCGCCGGGCCGACCGCCTCGCCAAATTCGACATAGATTTCGAAGAGAAATTCGAAGACAAACTCGAAATCACGCTCCGCATAGGCCGCGAAGGTGATCTTACTCGCCATGCACGCGGCGTTTTTTATCGGCTATCGTTGCAATCTTGCCCTTCATCGTCACGTTTGAGACAAATTCCCCCTCCCGGCGCGCGCCGATAATTTTACGGAGTGCCGCGACTTCAAGCTCCTCGCCTTCGGTCCGCAGGCGCAACAGTTCCAGCCCCTGCTGAAGCACAGCGCTGACACTCGGATACTGGCCCTGCTCGACAAGTGCGCGCGCAAATAGGTCCTGGCTGTCGGTCAGCGAGAAAGAATTTAACGGTCATGGGAATGCTCCTTTGCCGCAAATGGCACCACCCAGTAGCATTTTTGTCAAGGCAAACGACCATTAATCATCCTGATGCCGCGATATGGAAGCATCAACGGGCGCTGCATCGGACGATCTATGAGCAACCACATTAAATGAAGCAATTGGCGGTTCCCTCGTTCACGGTTTTAAGGGAACCCCGGCACGATTGCGCAGTCCGCGCGGCGCGCGCTCCGGACAGCCGTTCACGGCAGCGTCGCGAAAATTCGGCATTCTTGCGAAGCCGTCAAAGACCCAGAATCCATCCGGCCGCAATCGTTGCGAACAAACCGAGAATGGCGGCCGCGATCCCGCATCCGACCGAGTATTGAGCGATATCGAACTTGTTTCCGCCCTTTTTTATGGCGAATACGGCGCCGGCAACGGCGCCGCATGCGAATCCTGCGATCACGAGCATGAATTTTCCCTACTGGCGTAGTCCGGCGCATGCCGAACAGCCTTGCCTCCATTATATGGCCTTTCAGCTGCAATTTAAATCCCGGCCATTCTCGATCCGAAGTCCCCTGACAACCTCGAATTTCGCCAGCCGCCGCTGCGCCGGGACCACATGCGCGCCCTGGCCCTGGCGACGGGAGCCTGAGCCTCCCTAAGGTAGACGCCCCGGCGGCGTTTACCCCCTGCACGGGATAATTTGCAGGCCTGTTCCTAAAACCGCCGTTCAAGGGACGTGCGGATTGTGCCTGGGCAGCGACGCAAGTCTCCCCCGGCTAGCGAAAAATGCCGCGGTGGCGGCCAACGGCAACGAGTGCGTCATCGTGGATTTCACAGAGCAGCCATTAGTCGTCCACCCCGTAGCACCAGAATCAGCCCAGTTTCGAACCGGTCAGCGGTTTTCCGAGTTGACGGGGGAGGTCAAGCACATCGAGGCGTTCGCGCGAAAACTTTCCGACCCGCGCGGCATCGGGACGGCCTAGACTCTTGATTTGTCAGGCCGCGGTCGGAGTGACGATCTTCGCCATCTGTCCATGCCGGGATACGAGGTCAGCGGATGGGACCCAGTCCACAGGCCAGAGGGCGCGCGCCGCCGTGCCCCGGTCGTAAATTTTGGGCTACGTCGTCATTGTCATCGAGAAACCGGCCGAACGGCGCGAGACGCTGCGCAGAGCCTGGGCGCTTGCAGAGCAGGTGCTCGCTGTCAGCACCCGGCTGTCCATCGAATCTAAGTCGCTGCGGGAGAGCACAGATCACGCGGATGGGCATATCACGAGCCGCGGGACATTTCAGAAATTCTTCGAGCAGCAGGAACTGCGGCGGCGGATCGATTCCACACCGGGCGCCGCACCTGCGGTGCTGGTCAAAATTCAAGTCTTTGATGTTACATTGTTTTCTGTTCGTCAATCGGCGACTTCGGGCAAGGATTTGCCAGTCCTTTGTTCCCTGCTGCAACTGTACAGGAGAACCGTACGGTGCCTGCTGAAACCCTCACCGAGGCCAGAATCAGGGCGCTCAGATCCCGTATGTCCGCCCGCGACGTCCGCGACGCCAAGCTGAAAGGCTTCGGTGTCCGTGTGCTGCCGTCGGGAGGCGGGCGCTACTTCATCCACTGCCAACACAACGGGAGGCGCATCTGGAAGATCGTCGGTGATGCAGACGACCTGAGCGTAAGCGAGGCATGTTCGCGCGCGACCCCGATGCTGGCCGCGATCAGGCAGGACACACCCGTGCCGACGCAGCCCGAGGAGACGGTCTTCGAGGCCGTTTCCGAAGCGGCATTCCGCAGGCATGAACGGATCTGGAAGCCACGCACGATCGAGGTGAACCGCGGATATCTCCGCAAACAGGTACTCCCCCGTTTCTCGGGGTGCCAGATTGCGGAAATCACCCGACAGGACGTCGTGCACTGGTTCGCCTCGTTGCGCGCGACCCCGGTCGCGCGGACAGGTCCATGCCGGTCCTTTCGGTCATCGTGCGCGAGGCGGAGCGAATGGGTTTCCGGGAGGAGGGGTCCAACCCCTGCCTCGGCATCCGCCGCTACCGAAGGCAGGGCAGGGAGCGCTTCCTCAGCGATGCGGAAATCCGATCCCTGGCAGTTTGCCTCAAGGCCCATGAAGGCGACGAGCCGCTGGCCGTCGCTCCCGGAAGTCGGAAATCCTCACCCTGCGCTGGTCGGACTTTCGCGAGGGCGCGCTGTTCCTTCGTGACAGCAAGACCGGCCCGAGAAAGGTGCACCTCAATTTGCAAGCACGGGCGGTTCTCGACCGGCAGCCGCGCGGAACTGGCCCATGGGTCTTTCCTTCCCCGCTCGGCCCTGATCGTCACCGTTGCGGTGAACTTGGCATCTGACCCAGGGTCCGCCGGGAGGCTGGCATCGAGGACGTTCGCCTTCATGACTTGCGCCATAATTTCGCCAGTTACGCGGTCATGCAGGGAATTCCGGTCCCGGTGGTCTCCCGCCTCCTCGGTCACTCCAGCGTAAGGATGACCCTTCGTTACGTTCACCTAGGCGACCGCGAGGTCCGCGCGGCGGCGGAGAGGATCGGTGAGGCCATGGCGAAGCTGATGGATAGCACGGACGCCTGACGCGGTCACTGGAACGCGGGCGTTCGGCCAGACGTCCGACAGCCGCCGCGCTTGGTCCCAGCGAAACGCAGGTCGCTCACATTCCCGCGGTTTGTTGGCAAGACTATCCAGCCGAACGAGCCGCACGGAACGCAAAAATCTCGGCACGTTGCATGTAAGCCGCAGTTAGCTCCGTGGCACTACTCATGGCTGCCTTCTTCCCGGGGCGTCCGGTCCGGTTGTCGCATCACTTCCGCGATCAAAGCCGCCAGCGACGAGGCAGCCAGCAAACCCACTGCAATCACCTGAATCCGGGACGCAGGCGGCAGACGCCCATCACGAAACGTCGTAACCTCAGAGGTCCTTACTTCGAGGGCAGAAGCCGACAACTCTCGTGAACCCATTTTTCCGGATTTCGCCGGCGACTCTGATGCCGGCCTCCTTGTTCACATGCTTCATCGAAAATGTTCGACGACCTCGGCGTCCGCTACGGGGCTCATGTAATCTTCCCCGCCCACTGTGCGCCTGGATTGTCGGCAAAATCCCCAAACGAATTTGTTTGTCAGGCAGAAGTGGTTTACAAGGAGTCATGATTGCCTCCCGACGTCAGGACGTCTGAAAATTGCCGTGTTAGACCAACGACCAAACCTGACTTGTTGACAATTTGGCCGCACGATACACAGTTTCGCAACATATACGGAGGCATACGGAGGCAAACCATGGTGTTTAGCATTGAGCCAGAGATTTCTGGCTGTTCAGTGGTGATTCTGGGCGCCTTCAATCCTGCGATCTTTCACCCCTCTTGGCTCCACGCCGTTGGCATTGAAAGCGACATATCCGAGGCGATCACCCACGTCGACGTCGTACATCGCGACATTCCGCGTGGACTCTCGGAATTACAGTGTCACGCTTGATCGCTTTGCGCTGGAGACCAGTACGGCGCCGTGGATCGCAATCGCGGATATCACTAGACAGCTCTTTGGAGAACTTCTTGTTCATACTCCTGTGCGTGGCTTCGGCATCAATAGGACAGTGCACTTCAATGTGGCAAGCGTCGAAGTTAGAAACAAGATTGGACGTAAGTTGGCTCCGGTTGGACCGTGGGGTGATTTCGGCGCAGAATTGGATCCTGCGATCCAACTTTGAACGGTGGTCTTCAAAGCCTGACAATGCGTCGAAGAAAGCAGTTGGATGCGGCTTTCCTTGACACAAATGCGAAAGTCGAACCATCTGCCATTCTAACGGGTAACACAGGTGTATTTATGGAAGTGAACCATCACCACGGACTATTGGACTATGACAACAGCGAAGGTGCGGGGCCGGCTGTTGAGATTTTGATGAATTCGTTCGAACAACTTATTGCTGAGTCTGAGTCAATCATCGATAAAATTATGGAACTTTCTTGACATGACGCTTCATTCTTTGACCAACCAAGACATCTTTGACAGTAGGTACGAAGAGACCGTTTACTCAGGAGAAAAGGTTGCTGATCTGGACGCTAAGGTAAACTACGATGATTACAAGCGCCGATCGCGAGAGTTCAATAAGGGCGAGAGACTGAAGACTGCCAGCCATGATCCTGATAGCGCGTTCAAATCTGCGAGCAATTCAAATTGCAAGACTGAAACGATCAATGAGTTGGTTGCGCCTATGCAACTTCGGGCGGTTCAGAAGATCTCCTCAAGATCGGGAGTGCGATCTTTGACTCCGCTGATGGAGTGGGAGGGGAGTGTTGAGGCCATAGAGAGTGATGAGTTCGTTGCGCGGCTTCTCAATGTCACCACGGGCGAACTCCTGCCAACGGAGGAAGCATCGTTCCCCCTTTCCGAACTGAATGACATTCAGCGTGACAACCTGGAAGTAGGCGCTATCTTCAGGTGGGTGATAGGTCTGCAAAGACTTCCGAATGGAAATAAGCAGAGAGTGTCCGAGTTGTTCTTTCGGAGGCTTCCTGCGCATTCTGAAAGAGAGATTAACGCGGCCGTAGCAAGTATAGGAATGCAGTTGGATGCCCTGGATTGGGATGACGCCCCCTCAAGATGATGAGGTCGAGATCAGCGTCTTCGGTCCGGGCTACGGTGAGTCAATACTCATACACGCTGGGTCGGGCCGGTGGATAGTGATCGACTCTTGTCTGGCGGATGATCGACGGACGCCAGCACCGCTAAAGTACATGTCGGATATTGGCCTTGACGCCTCCACTGATGTTTGTGCAGTCGTTGCGACGCACTGGCATGACGATCACATCAAGGGCCTGAGCGCGATTCTACGCGCGTGCGTAAAGGCAGACTATTGGTACTCCGCAGCACTAACGAAAGGCGAGTTTCTTGCATTTCTCGCGGTACATGACAACCAACCAACGACGCTGGATCGGGGCGGGACGGAGATGCTGAAATGCCTCGAGCTGATGGAGGAACCTGGCAGAAAGATCAAGCGGCTATTGGAGGATACACTCGTCGCCGATTGGCCGGCCTCGAGGCTTGCCCACGGTCACGCAACTCGCCTTTTGGCCCTTTCACCATCCAGCAAGCAGTTTGACCAGTTTCTTCGAATGATAGGCGCCGAGCTATACGAGCTTCCCCTGAAAGCAAAAACAAGGCTGACAGCCGGGAGAAACGACCTTTCGATAGCTTCAGTGCTTGAAGTTGGTGCCTTGTCCGTATTGCTCGGCGCAGATCTTGAGCATTGCCAGGATCCGGACCTAGGTTGGGCAGCAGTGATCCACAACCGTAGTGGAAAGGGACCGAAGTCGGCAGCTATCAAAGTCCCGCATCACGGTTCAGCAGGCGCTCATCATGACCAGGTTTGGTCTGAACTGTTGGCCGAGGATGTTGTCTCAGTAGTTACTCCGTGGAGCTTGGCGGGGAAAAAACTGCCTACGGAAACGGACAAAGTGCGAATTTCAAGCCTTTCGAAAGCAGCATATATTACGGCTGAGAAGCCGCAAACCTTGAAGAAGCGCTACCCTCGGGCGGTAACCAAACACATCCGTAGATCGAGGGTTGAGATTACGAGTTCGGTTTATCGTTGTGGTCACGTTCGAATTCGCTTTCCAGAAGCCGATTTGGGCAAGCAGGTAATCGAACTCTTCAACGGTGCGGCACAATACTGAACCATATCGCACTTGCGGTGGCCACAACTGTGCCCGCCGGCAGGGTGGTTGCGGGTGCGCTCTCGGGGCAGATGCGGGCCTGCTCCGGGCCGGGGTCTTGATCGTTCGCGCTGGCCGTTCCGATTCCAACGATGCTGCACACGGACGAGGCCGGGCCTCCCAGGTTCGCTGGTGATCCATCCCGTGGCTTTGCGACGTTCTCCGACCCCGGTCGGTCCGGTCCGCCTCGCCAGTGGCGGCGGTCCCGGTGCTGCCCCGCTGATACGAACACGAAGGCACCGGCGTTGTTTATCTCGAGGCTCAGTAGGTCGCTTCGCCACCCGCTGTGTACGCTTCACGACGCACATTGCCGTACGCCATGCAACACGCGCTTCCGGCTGGCAGGCTGCGCCTTTGCCGGGCGGGAGTCGAACCCGCTGGATCACGATGAAAGGTTTCAAGTCATCCTGTCCTCCTTTCCAGGGCTTGGCCTGGCGCAACGCATCTCAAACTTGTTGCAAAGCGATGCGAGGAAGTATTCCTACAGCAGCGCGACTTTATGGGCTGGATGGTCGGAAACTCACATTCGGCCCAATCAACCATTTTTGGCTACATCCCGTCTTCGTTGAACCTTGCCGTATTTATACACGTGAACTATAATGCCCTGCCGAAACGTCCGGGGCACAGGTCTCGCGGTTGGAAGGATTCGATGGAACTGTCGCGACCAATACTGCGCCTTGCCCTCGCGCAAATGAATTCTTCGAACCGGCATTCGCCGAATATCGAGACCGTCGCAGCCGCTGCCGCCAGAGCCGCAGGCGACGATGCCGATGTACTGGCGCTTCCCGAAGCATCCGGCCTGATGAACAGGAATCGGGATGAATCCCGCAGAATCGTGGCGACTGAAGACAAGGATGAATTCATTGCGGCGTGCCGCGAATTCGCATCGACATACCGGCTTTGGATTCATATCGGCTCAACGCCGGTTTCCGCAGGCGAAGGGAAATACCGAAATCGCACCGTTCTGATTGACGACCGGGGACGCACTCGCGCCCGCTACGACAAGATTCATCTATTCGACGTTTTTTTGCCCGACCGCCCGCCAACGGGAGAATCGAAACGCTACGATCCCGGCGAGGAAGCAGTTCTGGTCGACACGCCCTGGGGGCCTTGGGGACTATCGATTTGCTACGACATTCGCTTCCCGCACTTGTACAGGGGCTATGCCGCGAATGGCGCGACTATCTTGTTCGCTCCTTCGGCTTTCACGGTTCCGACTGGACGCGCTCACTGGGAAGTTCTATTACGGGCGAGGGCGATCGAAAACGGAGCCTGGATCGTAGCGCCGGCGCAAGTCGGCAAGCACGACGACGGCAGAATTACTTACGGCCATTCCATGATCGTAGACCCTTGGGGCCATGTTGTCGTTGACCTCGGAGGGGTGGCGCCCGATCAGGCTATCGCAGTCCTGGATCTCAAGGAGGCGGCGGCGGCGCGGAAACAGATCCCGTCGCTGAAAAACGAACGCTCGTACAGTTTCCGCAGAGAGGATGCCCGAAATCCTCTTCGATCAGTCAGCATTGCTAAAATGGAGGACGAAAATGCTTAAATTAGTAAGAATTGCGCTTGGCGCGATATTCCTCGCCGCGGCATCGTTCGCGCATGCGGACGAACGCCCGGCAATAAAAGTCGCAGTCGACAATCTTTGGCCGACCATGGATCCCGTCATAGGGATTTCGACGACCGGAGCGCGGGTTCATTCCAATCTTTTCGATACGCTCGTTCGGCGCAATCGCTGGGAAGATCCGGAAGGCACCACGCTCGTTCCCTGGCTAGCCGAATCCTGGGAAAGAAAGTCGCCGAACGTGTGGGTCATCCACCTGCGTGACGGCGTGCCGTTCCACGACGGCCACGTGATGGATGCGGACGATGTCGCCTTTTCCATGTCGGAAGAGCGGCTGTGGGGCGAGAAGCCGCTGGCGCCCAGAGGAACGCGCTACGCCCGCGGCATCGTTCGAGTCGAAGCGACCGGACCGCTTACCGTCGAAATCGAAACTTCGACGCCCGATCCGAATTTCATCTTCCGCCTTGTTACTCCTCTCGGATTCGTTCTTCCGAAGCACTACTACGAGGAAGTCGGAACGGAAGCGTTCGGCCAAATGCCCATGGGCACGGGTCCGTACAAGCTGGTTTCCTTCGACCCGTCCGTCTCTGTAGAAGCCGTGGCCAACGACGACTACTGGGGCGGATCGGTCCCCGCCAAGTCGCTGACATTCCAGATCGTTCCCGAATATTCCACCCGTTTCGCAGGGCTGGTCGCGGGCGAATTCGATGTCATCGTCAGCGTGCCCGCCGACCAGGCCGAACAGGTTCGCAATACGAGCGGCGTAAAGCTTATGGAGAAGTCGATCGAGAACTACCCGATGTTTGCTTTCAACACGCTGAGCACCGAGCTTCTTCCCGACAATCCGCTAGTCGACGCCAATCTTCGAAAGGCGATGGTCACCGCAATCGACCGGGACGGAATCGTCGAAGCGCTGTGGGGAGACAAGACTTTCGTTCCGGCTCCGTTCAACTTTCCGGAATACGGCCAGTACTTCGATCCCGACCGGAAGGCTCGCTTTACCTACGACCCGGAAAGGTCGAAGGAATTGCTGGCCGAAACCGGCTACGACGGCAGGCCGCTCGTCTGGCACATTACGCGCGGATTCTACCCGAACTACGAGATCGCGGCGGAGTTCATGGTCGAGCAGTGGCGCGAGGTCGGCATTAATGTCGAGATCAAGATCGTCGACAATTTCTCCCTCGCCTACAAGCGCCCGTTCCACATGCTGAACATGTCCATGTCGAGCGAGTTTTCGGGCGACCCCTACCGCCCGCTTTGGATGGACTGGGGGCCGCTTTCAAGCCGCACCCGGGCCAGTCACAAGACATGGGCGCCGACGGATAGATTCCTCGAACTGGGAATGAAATTCGAATCCGCTCAGGAATTCGACGCCAGAAATTCAGCATATCTGGAACTTGTCGAAGAATGGGAGAATGTAACGCCGGGCATGTATCTATGGCGAAACGTAGTTAGCTACGCCGCCCGCGAAGATCTGGATTGGGACCCCGGCAATTCGGCGGTGACGATTTTCGACGACTTGTATCTTGGTTCGTCCTGATGCCGCGCGGCGGGAGGGCTGATGGCCGACGCGCCCGCCGTTCTTTCCATACGAAATCTCTCGGTCGCCTTGCCGGAAGGCGGCGACCGGGACTACGCGGTGCAAGGCATTGCGCTTGATGTAAAGCCGGGCGAAACCGTCTGCCTTGTCGGAGAAAGCGGCTCGGGCAAGACCGTTGTCGCCCATTCGGTCATCGGCATGCTGCCGAAGGCGCTGCCCGTCGTGGACGGAAAGCTGCGATTCGAGGGACGGGAGCTGCCGCCCCAGCGCAGCAAAGCCTACGACTCGCTGCGAGGCCTGAAGATATCGCTGATATTCCAGGATGCCGTAGCAAGTCTCGACCCGGTTCAGCGAACGGGGCGCCAGCTCGAAGAAATTCTGGCGGTTCACGGCGTCGCCCGGCGCGCCCGGTTCAAGCGCGCGCTCGAAATGCTGGAAGCCGTCGGGCTTCCGGACCCGGCTCGAATTTATCGCTCCTATCCCCACCAGCTGTCCGGCGGCCAGGCGCAGCGGGTCGTTATCGCGGGCGCGCTGCTGCTCAGCCCGAAACTGCTTATCGCCGACGAGCCCACAACGGCGCTGGACGTTACCACCCAGGCCGAAATCCTCGGGCTGCTGGCGAGGCTGAAAAAAGAACGGGGCGCTTCCGTGCTCTTCATTACTCACGATTTCGGAATCGTCGCGGAGATCGCCGACCGGATCGCCGTCATGAAGGACGGTGAAATCGTAGAATTCGGAGCGGCGAATACCGTTCTGGACGCGCCCGAGCATCCTTATACCCGGCGGCTTCTGGCGGCGGCCCGCAAGAGCGCCGCGGTTCGCGAATCGCGATCGTCGCAGCCGGTGCTGGAAGTCGACGACCTGCATCTCACCTACAGAACCGGAGGGCTGCTTTCCAGAAAAAGCGTACATGCGGTCAAGGGAGTTTCGCTTAGGCTCGAGGCGGGGCGCACGCTGGCGGTTGTCGGCGAAAGCGGATCGGGAAAATCGTCGATGGCCCGGTGCATATTGAGGCTCGAGGCCGCCGACTCGGGAGCGATTCGCTTTCGGGGCGAGGACATTACATCCCTGACAGGGACGAGATTGCGCGCGCTGCGCAAGAAAATCCAGTTTGTGCAGCAAGATCCATACAGTTCGATAAACCCTCGGCAGAGAATTCTTTCGGCGATCGCGGAAGGGCCGATCATCCACGACGCGCCAAGACGCGAAGCCGAAGCCAAAGCCGCCGATCTTCTGGAAACCACGGGACTCTCCGCCGTCGCCGGCCGGCGCTACCCGCACGAGTTCTCCGGCGGCCAGCTACAGCGGATCTGCATAGCCAGGGCGCTTGCGCTCGAACCGGAGCTGCTCATAGCCGATGAAGCGGTTTCGGCTCTCGACGTGTCCATCCAGGCTCAAATCCTCGACCTGTTCCGTTCATTGCAGTCCAAGTTCGGATTCGCCATGGTATTCATCACGCACGATTTACGGGTCGCGAGATCGATTAGCGACGACATCCTGGTCATGAAGGACGGCGAAGTCGTAGAGAGCGGGCTTGCCGCCCGAGTATTCGACGCTCCGGCGCATCCCTACACGAAGGCTCTGCTGTCGGCGGCGCCCGACATCGCCTCGCGGCGAACGGCCGAAGCCGCATGACCGCCTATATTCTGGCGAAGCTGTTCCGAGCGGCTGCGACGCTTTTGATCGCTGTTTCGATGGTGTTTGTATTTATCCGGTTTTCCGGAGATCCTGCGGCGGCGCTCGCGCCGCCGGACGCTCCGCAGGAGGTCATCGACCAGTACGCGGAGGCGATGGGCCTGAACAAGCCTCTATGGCAGCAGTACGCAAGCTACCTCGCCGGGCTTGCGCGGGGCGAGTTCGGATATTCGATCCACACGGGACGGCCGGCGCTGGAACTGTTCCTTGAACGGCTGCCGTCCACTCTGAGGCTGGGAAGCGCGGCTTTGCTTATCGCCCTTGCGGCCGGCATACCTCTCGGCAGTTTCGCCGCCATAAACCGCGGAACGAGGATCGACCGCTTCGCCATGGCCTTTTCCGTATTCGCTTTCGCGATGCCGAACTTTCTATTCGGCCTGTGCGTAATTCTCGGCGGCGCGCTGATATTCCAAGTCTACTTCGGCGGCACCGACGCCAGCGTCCTGCCCGCGGCCCTGACCCTCGGCCTAGCCGCGATGGGAAGCTTCGCCCGCTTTGCGCGCTCGTCACTGCTTGAAACGATAAACGCCCCGTTCATGCGGGCGGCGGAGGCCCGGGGCGTGCCCTACATGCGGCGGCTCGCGTTCCACGCCGCGCCGAACGCGGCCATACCGCTCGTTACGCTCATCGGGCTGTCGCTGGGAGCTCTCATTGCCGGGTCGGTCGTTACGGAGCAGGTGTTCGGCTGGCCGGGAGTCGGCCAGCTGCTCGTCCGCTCCGTCGCCACGCGAGATATCGCCACGGTCCAGTTCATCGTTCTCGCCGTCGCCTGCACGATGGTATTGGTGAACCTGCTCGTGGATCTGCTCTATCTGGTTATCGACCCGCGCATACGGTCCCGCTGAAATGGAATCTTCCAGGCCCCGCATCGGTCCGCCGGCCATTCCCTGGTCGATCAGGCTATCCGTCTGTTTTATCTGCCTGTTCGTTCTCTTCGCTCTGTTCGGCGAATTCCTATCGCCCTACGGCTTCCGCGAAACTTCGATGTTCGACAGGCTGCTTCCTCCCGGCTCGCCCGGATACGTCCTCGGCACCGATGCGCGCGGTCGGGACGTTCTGGTTCGCCTGGCGGTCGGGGCTCAAATTACATTGATCGTCGCGATCGCGGGGACATTGATCGGAGCCGTAATCGGTTCGCTCCTAGGAATTGTCGCGGCGGCGCGGCGCGGCGCGGTTGAACATGTCATAGTCGCCGCGATCGACGTTCAAGCCTCGCTGCCGATAATCGTCGTAGCCCTTTTCGTACTTGCCATGTTCGACAATAGCTTTACCTTGTTTTTGCTGCTGGTGGGATTAACCGGCTGGGAGGTCTACGCCCGGCTGATGAGGGGAGCCACGCTTTCCGTGAAGGAACGCGGCTATGTAACCGCCGTTCGAGCGCTTGGCGCATCTCCGGCCCGGATTTACCTTCGGCACATTCTGCCGAATATCTTCAATGTCGCGCTGGTTCAATTCACGATCAACCTGCCGCTTACCGTATTGCTGGAAACCGCATTGAGCTTTCTCGGACTCGGCGTGCAGCCGCCTTTGACGAGCCTTGGCCAGATCATGAGCGAAGGTCGCGACAGGCTGCTGACCGCGTGGTGGCTGACCTTGTTTCCCGGGGCTGTAATTTTCTTCCTCGCGCTATCCGTGAGCCTGTGCGGCGACTGGATAAGGGACAGGCTGGACCCGACCCTTCGTTCGGAGACGTGAGAGCGGCGGCCGCGCCGCCTCGATCATGCCCGGAAGGAAATTCGGGCGAGCTCGCGCGATGCGGGAATGCGCTCCGAACAACCCGATTCAACGTCCTGGAGAATTTCGGGATCAATTCGAAGGAGTGAGAAGCGCTTCGGGGACTGAAAGAACTCGGCCTTTGCAAGTTTTGGCGATCGAGCGCCGGGCCGGCAGCCTGAACGGCGCGCTGTTTTGAAATTATCTGTCGAAGCCGGATGCTCGCTTCGAGCAATATCGGCTAGTGAAGCGCCGCAGGCCGCCGACTCGGCCGGAAGAATTCATCGAACCTCGCGCCTGGACGTCCAACGAGCCTGAATTTGATCGCAGACTATCGCCTTCCGCTGTTGAACTTCCATGTTATTTGCGCTTTTTCATTCAATCTCCACGAATCTCGGCATCGGCCTTTGTCGCAGGGACAAGTAATTGAAGCATCCAATCAAGAATCGCGAGGCTGATGACGCGAGCCCAGAAAGCCATTGGATCGATAATGAGGAAGCGATTCTTCTTTCGCCCTATGGCCGAAGCGAGATTATTGCGAAATTCCTGTATCCGGGAGCATGGGCCGCGCTGATTCTTATCGCCGGAGTCCTGCGATTCTGGGACCTCGGCGCGCGAACAATGCACGACGGCGAGGCCAAATTCGCCAAAATCGCATGGGATGCTCTAGAGGGAGGGAGCATTGCGTTCGATGCGAGCGTTCACGGTCTCTTGCAATTGCCAGCCGCGGCTGCATTGTTTTTCCTGCTTGGCGACAGCGAGACTACGGCTAGGCTCATAAGCGCTGCCGCGGGAACGGCGATGGTTGCCATGCCGTATCTTTTGCGTTCGCGCCTTGGAGAAACGGGAGCATACTTCACCGCGGCGATGCTGGCGGTATCGCCTAGCCTGCTGTATTTCAGCCGCTTTGCCGGGAGCGATATCCTAGTCGCCGCCTTCTCCCTGGGAATCGCCATCGCCGTCTGGCGACACTTCGAGAACTTCGAAAAAACTGCCGCAGGGGAACGCGGAATTGCCTCAAGCTTTAGGGAAGCCAACCTATACGCGGTCTCGGCCATGCTCGCCCTTGCAATCGCCTCGAAGGAAACGGCCCTGGTTTTTCCGCTCGTTCTCGGCGCCTATCTTGCGCTGACGGCCGTTTGCCAAATCCTATCCGCGGCGCGGGAACGAATGAATTCCGAGTCGGAATTGAATGGCGGCGGTTCGAGCATTTACCGATTTCTCGCTGCCGGCCTGAAGTTTCGCGAAGTCTCCAAAGAAGTGTCCATGCTGGCATTTCTCGCAACTACAACCGTGTCGCTGGCGGCGGCGTCGTTCGGAATATTGCAAGTCGCCCAAATGGATTTCGGCGCGGAACCCGCTCTTTCCGGAGCCGGGGCCGGCGGCCCGCTACCGGGCGTAGGAGCGGCGGTCGCGGCAGCCTGCGTTTTCGTTCTCGCGGTCGGATACGGCTTGAGATGGAACTGGAAGGCATGGCTGATTTCCGCCGCCATCCTCTACATTCTGTATTTTATTCTTGTTCCGGGGCTCCTCGGTTTTCTGGGAGGATTCCATTCCGGCATCTTGACTCTGATAGGCTATTGGCTCGACCCGCAGGGCGCGCCCGGAGGAGAGCAGCCCTGGTTTTACTTCATACTGCTCTCGCTCGCCTACGAATATCTCCCTTTCTGCCTAAGCATCGCCGCTACCGTATATTACATAAGGCGGCCGGACGCTTTTGCCTTGTTCCTTGCATTTTGGTCCTGGGCGGCGATTCTTGCATTTTCGCTTTCGGCGGAGAAGTTTCCTTGGCTAACGGTCTATATCGCTCTGCCCTTGATCCTGCTGTCCGGCAAATTTCTAAACGACGTTGTCGAGCGCTGCGGATTTCGGCACCCTGCAACCATCGCGTTAATGATGATCTGCGCGCTGCTGTTCGCTTTAACCGCCAGAACCGCGCATCAAGCCAGCTTCAAGTTCGGCGACATTCCCGTCGAGATGCTCGTGCAGAAGCAGAGCGGCCTAGGGCTTCAGGCCCTGGCGAAAGCCACGCGCAAAACGGACGGCCTGTTCGTTGCCGTCGACGGAACGGATGGATTCCATTGGCCCTGGTCCTGGTATCTGCGCGGCATGAGCGACGCTCTCTTCGTATATTGCGGAGCCGGGAAAGACCTGCTGCCGACCAACGTGGACGTAGTATTCGTAAACGAGAATGTCGCGATTGAAACGAGCGAGGCAGGATTCGGCAAGTCTTACGAGCAGGAATTGGTATTGCCGCACCGTTCATGGTTCCCCGAAAGCGTCTACAAGGGGAAAGCGCTTGGCGAACTTGCCGCCTCGCTGTCGGACGAAGGCACTTGGCGAAGCCTTGCCGACTACTTTCTAAATCGCAGCATCCGAACGGAGTCCGGAATATGCCTTCCTTCCGAGGGAATATATACGTGCCTCGGAAGCGAATACACGGCCGTTTACAACAAAATAGAAACGGGCGACCATCGAATTCCCTGCAGCTTTTAGCGACGCGCTTCGGGGCGCTTTCATTCCGGAGCTGTTCAAGAATAGACGTTCTCGATTGTTTCGAGCGCGAGGGCGTCGCGAACTATCCGGCCCGCATCAATGCGGCCGGCCGGCATTTCGTCGAAATGATTCCGTTCGAGAAAAGCTAGTAGCCAAGGCTTGGAAATTCGAAAATTCGCCAAGGCGGCGGAAAGCTTCCGGATTCCGAATCTCGGCAAGACGCCTTCGTTTCATTGCCTTGTTTGAATGCGGCGAGCCGCTCCCGGAACGCCTGAGCGCGTCTTCCTTTATGCAAGCAGACTATCGTCATGCGATACGCGGGGATTCGAAAGGAATCGTCTCTGCAGGCCGGACGGTCCGTCGGTCGATATTCTACCCCAGAACCGAGAAGCTGCTTTCCCTATTGATTTCGCGCTTGCGGGAATAGAACGACGCGTTCAAACTTCTTCCCGTATAGGGAAGCCTGAATTCAAGCGGCGATACGTCGTGGTCGTTTCCGGATTCGCAGTATTCAATCAGGTCCGCCATCAATTTGCCTGCAATCGGCGCATTCTTGTATTGATTGCCGCTTGTTCCAATGGCCATGTAGAAGCCGGGAACGGCAGACTTGTCGTATACCGGAATCCAGTCGTCCGTCACGTCGTATAAATCGACGACGCCTTTCATGCGATTTGGAATTCCAAGAGCGGGCACGCGCTGAGCGTAGCGATAAACTTGATTTGTCCATTGGTCGGAAAAGTTCCGGTCGTAGGAGTCGGGATCCACGTGCTCGCGAGGGTCGCAGGGCGGGTCTTCGGAACCGATTAGAATAAAATTCCCTTTCTCGGGACGCACGTAGCAGCCGATATCGCTGTCCGAAATCACGAAACCGTTTTTGAAGAAATCGAATCCTTCCGGCGCAGGAACGTGCGCGACCTCCTGCTTCAGCGCCCGCGTCGAAATCGTCATGTCGCCGTGAGCGTTCGCCATCCGGTTGATGCGGCTCGACCAAGGCCCCGCCACGTTTACGACGACGGGCGCTTGCAGTTCGCTTCCGTCGTCAAGCCTTACGCCTGCAACTTTGCCCGAGGACAAATTGATCCCGACGACCTCGCGTTTGAATAGGAAGCGTCCTCCCGCAGACTCGCAGGCGCATTGAATATTCTTCGTGGAAAGCTGCGGATCGGTCACATACCCGGCGGTTTTCCAGTACAGCGCTCCGGGAAGCTTTGAATCGTTCGGAACCCCGAATTCCGCGTCGTCTGTTCGCCGGGGCGGGCCGAAGCTTCTGAGATCGTAGATCGGCAGTCGCGCTTCGACATCGGACGTGTTCCAGGATTCGCACGGAATGCCGAGTTCGCGGCTAATACTCTCATGCTTTTCCAGATAATCGTTCGCTTCGGTCTGCATGACCAGGCATCCGATTTCGCGAAACTCGGCCATTCCGCCCGGGTCGCGGACTCCCAGGTAATCATCCCAGTCCCTCCAATAGTGATAGCCTTCCCAAGCGAACGCCGTGCCTTCAAACGTGGAATAATGGACGCGAATAATCGAGCAGGAGCCGCTTGTCGGCCCGTAGCCGGCCGCCGGATTCCGGTCGACGGAAATCGTCCTGATTCCCCTGCAATTCAATTCCAAGGCGATCGCGGCGCCAATAATGCCTGCGCCGATTACGATACAGTCGGTTGCGCGTGTCATCGCTGCTCTTCCATGATTGAAACGCTCCGTTCGATATGAGCGGAAGCTCCCCCGCAATGCCGGCACGCTAAACGCCCCGCGCGAAAACTTCAAGACGCGCGGCATTCGCCTCGATTTTCGGCCGATAGCGCCTCGTTTCCGACCGCGTTTCAAACGATCTCGCCTGGGAGGCGGATCGCTCGCCGCGACCGATCCGCCCGTGCTCTTGCAACCCGTCGATATGCTGGAAAATCTCTCATGCGGCATTGGATTCCAATGCTCCGCCGCCTAGGATCGGCCGATTGGACAGCCGCCGCCGCGCCGCCGCCATCGGGCGAACAGAGGAATCGAATTGCCCGGGCGACCGAAGCCGTTCGAAACACTCGATGCGTAGATTCAGTCGACCGGCGCCTTTCCTCTCGGAATGTTTTTCGCTCGATCGTAAAAGGGCGGGTCAACAATTCTGCAAGCCGCGCCGCCTGATTCATCAGAGCGGATAGTCAGCTCCCTGCCCGGCCAGTTTCCTTCGCGGAAAAACCTGGCGTAGCCGATTCCGGCGCCCAGAAACGGCGACTGCGCGCCGGTGGTTACGATTCCAACTTGTTCGCCGCCGTCGAAAACATTGCAATCTCGGCCTGGAGTCCGCTCGCTGCATATCAGGCCGAAAATCCGCTTTCCGCGTCTTGCGTTCAACAGGGCTTCGCGCCCGATAAATCCTTCCTTGCCGAGGTCGGCAAACTTTCCGAGGCCGGCCTCGAACGGAGTCATCGTATCATCGAAATCGCCGCCGCTGTCCAGAATGCCCGCCTCTATCCTGCGAATGTTCATGGCTTTCATGCTGCTGAATACCAGGCCCTTGGGCCCTCCGACTTCCATGAGATGGTTCCAAAGGCGCGGACAATCGGTTTTTTCGCCTTGAGCATATATCTCGTATCCCAGCTCGCCAGTCCACCCGGTTCTGGAGACAAGCAGGCTTTGGCCGCCGACATCGAAATTGCCGCAGCCGAAATACCGCAAATTCGCATCGATCGCCCCGCCCGAAGCCGAATTCATGATTTCAAGCGACCTCGGCCCCTGAATTTGAATCGCGCGCGAATTCGGATCGGAAATCTTTACGTTGAATCCCTGGCAATGCGCCAGAAGCCAGGTATGCATGCTTCCGTCCGGCTGGACGAACCAGAATCTGTCCCGAGCGAGCCTGAACAGGATTCCGTCCATGAAGACGCCGCCGCTGAACGTGCATGCGAGCGTGTAGTGCCCCTGCCCGACTTCGAGATTCGATACCTTGCGAGTGAAGATTTTTTCCAGAAACGGCAGCGAATCGCGCCCCGAAATTTCAAGCGGCCGCTCGGGCGTATCGACGAGAATGGCTTGCCGGCGAAGGGCCCAGTAAGCGGCAACGGGATCTTCTCCGTTGCAGTGGGCGAAGAAGCGTCCCGCGCAGACTCGCAGAACGGTATTCTCGTTTTCATAGCACCTGTGGAAAGGCGACGGTTCCGTGCTTCCGCCATAGATTCGAAAAATTTTCGCCGGGTCGATTGTGTGCGCGCTGCTCATGGCGTGTAGCCTTACTGCTCCGTCCGCGGCACCCCGATGCCGGCCCCTGTTCCGAGAGGGCCTAGGGCGATCCGGGCTGGTTCGCCGTATTTCGCGATAGACCGCGTCCCGGTGGATTCTTTTCGCGGCATGGCCGACGCGCACGACGAAGCGCGCGGCAAGCCGTCGATTGACGCGGTAGCGACTCCGGCGAAGCGACGCAAGTCGCGAATGCGGGCGCAGGCATGCGCGAGGTGCGCCCGGCGGCCGGAAAGCATGGCGAATCCTAATTTCTACGGAACTTGCCCCTCGGTCGGAGCGCCGCGATTCCAAGTCGGCATTGGCCGGCGAAATGGGTTTGCGCGCTTCGCCCGAAATTGTACAATGCTGCGCATGCACTATGACTACATTGTAGTCGGCGCAGGATCCGCCGGCTGCGTACTAGCCAATCGCTTGTCGACAGATCCGGGAAAAAGCGTGCTTCTGGTCGAGGCGGGTCTGGACAGCAAGGCGCTTTCCTTGAAAATCCCTGCTGCCATGCTCACGAATCTCCGGAGCAAAAGGCACAATTGGGCGTATTTGAGCGAGCCCGAGCCGGAACTCGGCGGCAGGCGAATGCAGCATGACAGGGGCAAGGCGGTCGGCGGCTCTTCTTCGATCAACGGAATGGTATTCATCCGCGGCCACGCGATGGATTTCGAAGGGTGGCGGCAATCGGGCTGCCGGGGCTGGGGATATGCGGACGTGCTGCCGTACTTCAAGAGAATGGAGTCCTACGAGGGCGGCGGCGACCGCTATAGAGGCGGCAACGGTCCTATGAAGGTTCGTCGCCCCGATCCTAGCAACCCGCTTTACACGGCCTTCCTAAAAGCCGGCGAAGAGGCCGGCTATCCTGCTACCGACGACATTTGCGGCTATCGCCAGGAAGGCTTCGGCACTCTGGACAGCACCGTTTGGAACGGCGAGCGGTGGAGCGCGGCGCGAGGATATCTCGACCCCGTGAGAGGCAGGCGCAATTTAACGGTCATGGAAGGAGCCAGGGCCTTGCGCATCCTGGCGGAGGACCGCCGGGCGGTCGGCATTGAGTTTTCCAGCAAAGCCGCAGGCAAAGCGGCCGCATTCGCCAATGCCGAAGTCATCGTTTCGGCAGGCGCGGTCGGCACGCCGCAGCTTCTTATGCTTTCAGGGATCGGGCCCGGGGATCATCTGCGCTCAGTCGGTATCGATGTCGTCGCCGACCTGCCGGGCGTAGGTCGAAACTTGAACGACCATCCCGACTACGTGCTAAAGTACAAGTGCTTGAAACCGGTTTCTATTTGGCCGAAGACCAGGCTGATCGGAAAATTTGTCGAGGGATTGAAGTGGCTGCTCCTGCGCGAGGGCGCCTGCGCATCGAACCATTTCGATACGGTGGCGTGCGTTAGATCCGGACCGGATGTCGACTATCCGGATTTGCAGCTAACGATCACGCCTGTCGCGGTGGACGACAAGACCTGGAAACCGATACCGGAGCACGCCTTTCAAATTCACGTAGGCTTGATGCGCGCCTACAGCCGGGGAATGATCTGCTTGAGGGATTCAGACCCGTCCTCGCCTCCGCGAATTCTAGTGAACTATCTCCAGGACGACCGGGACCGCGACAAGCTTCGCAACGGTATCGGAATCGTGCGCGAACTGGTCGCTCAACCGGCGTTCGCCGAAATCTGCGGAGAGGAAATTTTTCCGGGTTCCAGCGCGCAAACCAACGAAGAATTGGACACGTCCCTAAATGAGGCGATCGCATCGCAATGGCATTTGTCGGGAACGGCGCGAATGGGTTCGGATTCCGATTGCGATGCCGTCGTCGACGCTCGGGGACGAGTTCGCGGCATGGAGTGCCTGCGCGTCGTCGACGCGTCAATAATGCCCGTCGTTACAAACGGAAACACCAACGCTCCGACGATTATGATCGCGGAGAAATTGAGCGACGATATTCTAGGACTCCCGCCGCTGACGCGAATCGAGGAAAAATATTGGATAAGCCATGATCACGGGCGCCTCGTCGCGTCCGGCCGCGCGCACTGACCATTAGTCAATATTCTTCTGAGCATTTAGCTTTTGGATAGCGCTGTTCGGGCCGGTTTCCAGCACTCGCTCCATGGTTTGCGCGGAAAGCTCCGGGGTGTCGCGCCCCATCAGGGTCAGGGCGGCGAGCCTCCAGGCTATCACCGCGTTGATCGCCACCGCCCGCTTGACGCGCTCGGCGGTGGAGAGGGCGATTTTCTCCACTTCGCAGCCGATCTTCAGGATTCTGTGCCAATCCTCGATGCGCCAGCGCAGAGAGTAGAGATCGAGGACGCTCGCGGCTTCGTGGCGGTCGGCGACCGGCAAGGTCGTTAGCAGCAGCCAGTTCACGGGATCGCTCCGCTCGGGCGGATTCGCTTCGATCACGTGAACCGCGTTCAGCCGAATCGGGGTGCTTCCGAGGCGCCGGCGCTCCTTCCGGGGAACCGGAATCTCGATCTCCCGCCAGCGCAGCTGCGCTTGGGCGCGCCGCGTTTCGCGTCCGGCAAAGCCCTTCTGCCCGCGCGCCTCCCTCCGGGCCGAGGCCCGGTCCACGCGGACCTCGTGGTCGGCGAGCGCGGGCGAGCCGCGC
>MKWU01001066.1_pt1 | contig 49669 bp, 42 predicted proteins | sample 809101 | NCBI WGS metagenome assembly MKWU01 (sample SAMN05860141, study PRJNA318959) | sponge metagenome | host: Aplysina aerophoba | place: Slovenia: Piran, Adriatic Sea, Gulf of Piran | collected 2013-05-07 | reverse complement strand
ACACCTGCCGTCCCGCAACGTGCTGATCCTGCCCTACCGGCAGACCCTCGACCTGAACGGATCCACGCGGTCCGTGGCGATCACGGGGTTCGCGGATGGCGATCAACTCCGCGATTCCGTGGAGGCCTTCATGTCACGGGTCCTCCTGGCCGTGTTCGTCGGAACGGAAGACGAGGTGAAGGTCTACAGCTCCCTTGGCGCCACATCGGTCTCGGGCCTGGCCAACCTGATCATCCCGGTGCTCATCGCGGCGTTCCTGGTTCTGAACACCATGATGGGCGCCGTGTTCGAACGGTTCCGGGAGATCGGCGTATACAGCGCCGTGGGCCTGGCGCCGAACCACGTCGCCGCGCTGTTCATCGCCGAAGCGGCCGTGTTCGCCACCCTCGGCGCCGTGTTCGGGTACCTCACCGGCCAGATCATCACCATGGGCCTGTCGCAGTGGGACCTGCTGGGCGGCCTGTCGCTCAACTATTCCTCGCTGTCGACCGTGTACGCGACGGTAGTCGTCATGGTCGTCGTATTCCTGTCCACCCTCTACCCCGCGAAAAAGGCCGCGGACATGACGGTGGAGGACGTGACCAGGCGATGGGCGCCACCAACGCCCGACGGCGACAACTGGCGCTTCGAGTTTCCCTTCACCGTCACCATCCCGGAGGCCTATCCGCTGGCGGGATACCTGGCACACATTTTCCAGACCCACGAGGACAGTTCGGCGGAGGATTTCGTCGCGGAGGGAACGGCGCATGACGTGGTACCGGTCCGGCCTCTGGAAGGCTACCGTGTATCGGCGACGGTATGGCTCGCCCCCTACGATCTCGCCATCAGCCAGGACGTGGCGCTGGAACTGGAGCCCGTACCGGGTGAAAGCCTGTACCGGATCATGATCGCAATCCGCCGGCGCAGCGGGGACCTTGCGCAGTGGCAGACCATCAACCGCCGGTTCTTCACCGTGTTGCGGAAACGTTTCCTCGTGTGGCGTACCCTTTCCGAGTCCATCAAGGACCAGTACCGGAAAGTCGAGGAACGAGCGCCCGCGGAAGCGCCGCAATTGACCTGAAGGAGCAGCGATGTACGATCTCATTATCAAGGGCGGACAGGTCATCGATCCCGAAAACGGCATCAACGATAGCCGGGACGTCGCCGTCAACGACGGACTGATTGCGGCGGTTGGACACGACATCCCGGCGGAGCACGGGAGGCAGGTCGCCCGCGTCCACGGCCATTACGTTACGCCCGGCCTGATCGACATCCACATGCACGCCTATGGCGGCTACCGGGGATGGGTGTTCCCCGATGCCCACGTGCTCCCCAACGGCGTGACCACGGTGCTCGATACAGGGGGCGCCGGATGGAAGAAATTCGAAGACTTCAAGGACACGGTCATCGCCGAGTCCATAACCCGGGTGCTGGCCCTGATCAACATCGTGGGCGCCGGCATGGAAGGCGCCGTGGAACAGGACGTGTCGGAGATGGACCCTGTGCCCTGTGCGGACATGATCAGCAGGTATCCGGAACACGTCGTGGGATCCAAGACCGCCCATTTCAACGGACCGGGGTGGGAGGCGGTCGACGGCGCCGTCGAGGCGGCCCGGCGGAGCGGCGCCATCGCCATGATCGATTTCGCGCCGAAGCCGAACCGCAGCTACCGGGACCTGCTGCTGAAGAAACTGAGTCCGGGCGATATACACACCCACCTGTACGCACAGCACATCCCCCTGCTGGACCAGCGCGGCAGGGTGAACGACTACGTCCGGGAGGCGCGGGACAAGGGCATCCTGTTCGATCTGGGCCACGGCGGCGGTAGCTTCTGGTTCCGCATCGCCGTGCCGGCCATCGAGCAGGGCTTCCTGCCGGATACGGTCAGCACGGATTTCCACAAGTACAGCGCCCTGATGCCGAACGCGAGCATGACCACGACCATGTCGAAATGCCTGAACATGGGGATGACCCTGGAGGACGTGGTCATGCGCTCCACGCGCAATCCCGCCCGGGCCATACGGCGGCCGGAACTGGGTACCCTGAGCATCGGCGCGGAGGCGGACGTCGCCGTGCTGGAGTTGGAATACGGGGAATTCGGATTCGTCGATTCGGGCCTTGCCCGCATGCGCGGCGACCGCCGGCTGAGATGCCTGCTGACCGTGCGCGCCGGCAAGGTGGTATGGGACCTGAACGGTCTGACGCGGCCGGACTGGGACAAGGCGGGCAACTATATCAGGGCGGAGTAGGCGGGAGAACGGGCGCTTATGGCGCAGTATTAGCGGCGAACAGAGCGTGAATGATTGGAAGAGCGAATAGGCAAGTACCGGGACCGAGTGTAATCCATGAGCGACGACACCAGGCGTGAACAGCACGAACAGCGGGACCGGGAAGCGACTCCCGCCGCACAGGATGACCGGTGGCAGATCGTTCCGGACAGCCTGCCCTACGAGGACGGGTTCAGCAGCCGCATCATCTGGGCCGCCTTCTTCGTGGGGCTGGTCATGCTCCCTGGCGCGATCTACCTGGAACTGGTGACGGGCAAGAGTTTCGCGGGCGCCGCGGAATGGGTCACCATCATCATGTTCATCGAGATCGGCAAGCGCCTGTTTATAAAGCTCAAGCCCCAGGAAGCCATCATCCTCTACTGGCTTGCCGCCGGGCTTGCGGCCACGGGACTGGGCGCCAGCGGCATGGCGGCCGGGTCGTCGGTGCACGGCGCGCCCTTCGCCAAGATGATCTGGTTCCAGTACCTGATCCAGTCTCCCCAGGCGGACGGCCTGGCCCAGCTTCTTCCACAGTGGGTCTCCCCGCCCCGGGGTTCCGATTCGTTGATCACCCGGACCCTCTTCTCCATGGAGTGGCTGGAGCCCATTCTCCTGGCCGTCCTCGTGTCCATCCTCGGCCTGGTCAACGCCCTCTCCCTGGGATACGTGCTCTTCCGGATTACGGCCGATACCGAACGCCTGCCCTTTCCCCTGGCGCCCGTGCAGGCGGCCGGCGCTACCGCCCTGGCCGAATCGTCGGCGGGGGAAGAGACCTGGCGATGGCGTGTGTTCACCGTCGGCGCCATGATCGGACTGGGCTGGGGCATATTATACGTCGTCGTGCCCACCGTTTCCGGCGTGGTGCTGACCAAGGGCGTAGAGGTCTTCCCCATTCCCTTCGCGGACTTCACGCCGCGGTTCCGGGACGTGCTGCCCGCGTCGCCCATCGGCATCGGAACGGACATGGCCACCCTCCTGGTGGGGTTCGTCCTGCCCTTCTGGATCGTGGTCGGCACCTTCATCAGTTCCTTCGTCATCACCTTTATTGCCAATCCGCTCCTCTACCACTTCGGTCTGTTGCACAGTTGGACGCCGGGGATGAGCACCATACCCACCTCCATCAACAACACCATCGACTTCTGGCTGAGTTTTTCCTCCATCGGCACTTCGCTGGTCATCGGCCTGATCGGCCTGGTCGCCTTTGCCCGCGCGTTGAGGAGAGACCCGGATGGGGCGTCCGGCGGGCAGGGTCCCCGCAAACCGCCGCCGGAAAGGGGTGATTTCAGACTGCCCATCCCCATCGCGCTTTGGGCGGTTTCTACCCTGTGCTTTATTGCCCTGGTCTACTACCTGGAACCGGCGTTCCCCGTCTGGATCTCCGTGGTGTTCGGGTTTCTGTGGACGCCCTTTTTCTCCTACATCGGCGCCCGCATGATCGGTTTGACGGGCTCGCCCTACGGGTCATCCTTCCCCTACGCCAGAGAGGGGTCCTTCTACCTGTCGGGCTACAAGGGGGTGGCGATCTGGTTCGCCCCGGTTCCCCTCTTCGATCACAGCGGCGTCGTGGCGACCTTCCGGCAGTTGGAACTCACCCGAACGCGATTTCCAAGCCTGGTCAAACTCTATATATTGAGCCTGATACTGCTTATCGTATTCAGTTTCGTGTTCTATGCCCTGATCTGGAAACTGGCGCCCATTCCGTCCGCGGCCTATCCCTTCGTCGAGAAGATGTGGCCGCTGCAGGCCACGATGGAGACCATCTGGATCAAGTCTACCCTGCCGGGCGGCTCAGACGTGATCGGGCAACTGATCCGTTGGGAGTATATCGGCGCCGGCATGGGGTTCACGGTCGCGCTGTACGGGGTGCTGAGCCTGCTCAAGGCGCCGCCGCTGCTTTTCTACGGCCTGGTGGCCGGACTGGGCACGGGCGCGTGGATCCACTACACGCTGCCCACGTTCATCGGCGCCATGCTCGGAAGGTTCTATTTCGGACGGCGCTACGGAGAGAAACGATGGCGCGCCTACGCGCCGGTGATCCTGGCCGGGTACGGGTGCGGCCTTGGGCTGATCGGCATGGCGGCCGTCTCCCTGGTCTTGATCGCCAAGTCGACGTCCCAGATCCTGTTCTGACACGCACTGCAACCCAGGAACACATTATATGTCCGATGAATTCCGCGTAGCCCTGGTCGCCGACCTGCTGGGTCCCGACGGCGGGGTCGTGTTCGACGATTTCGGGATCGACCTGCTGGACGAGGCCGGAGTCTCTCACGCGTACTTTGCCGAGGACCGGAGTCCCGTCACCCCGGATCAGCTTTCAGACTTCGACGTGGTCGTATCCATGGGACAGGCCTACACGCGCGCAAGCTTCGCGGGCGTCGAACGCCTTGCGCTCATCGCGCGGACCGGGGTGGGTTACGACATGATCGATCTCGATGCGGCCACGGACACGGATGTCATGGTGACCATAACGCCGGAAGCGACGCGCAAGCCCGTGGCCAGCGCCACGATGGCCCTGATGCTCGGACTCTGCCACCGGGTGACGATCAAGGACGCCATCGTACGGAATGACAACTGGGGTGTCCGGTTCGATCACATGGGCTGCGAGATCCGCGGCCGCGTGGTCGGCCTGATCGGCATGGGCATGATCGGCCGCGAGGTGGTGCGCATGCTGGCGCCCTTCGAGCCGTCCGAAATCCTCGTAAGCGATCCGGCGGTGTCGGCGGAAGAGGCCGCGCGGCTGGGCGTTGTGCTGGTGGACCGCGAGACCCTGTTGCGGCGCAGCACGTTTGTGACCATCCACTGTCCTTTGAACGAACACACCCGGCACCTGATCGGCGCGCGGGAGCTGCGCCTCATGAGGGAGGACGCCTTCCTGGTCAACACGGCCCGTGGCGCGATCGTCGACCAGGAAGCGCTGACCCGGGCGCTGCGGGAGGGCTGGATCAAGGGCGCGGCCATCGATGTCTTCGAACGGGAGCCGCCCGATCCCGAAGATGAGCTGCTCACGCTCCCGAATGTCATCCTGGCGCCCCACGCGTCGTGCTGGACCCACGAACTGTTTCGTGATATCGGCCACGACTGCGTCAAAGCGGCCCTGGCCGTCTCCAGGGGGGAAGAGCCGCCCTACGTGGTGAACAGGGCGGTGCTCGAACGGCCGGGATTACAGCAGAAACTGGAGAAATTCAGAACCTGAATCGACCGGTTTCATTCGCCCGCGGATCGCAGAACACGCGGTTGAAGAGTCGGTACACACGCAAGACCTGGAAAGGAATAACGAATACAATGCCCGTAATTTCCCCCGATAAACTCCATCGCATCGGTTGCGAGGTGCTGGAAGCGGCCGGCTGTACCGCAGACGATGCCCGCAGCGTGGTGGACCACCTGGTGGACTCCAATCTCTTTGGCCATGATTCCCACGGCGCCATTCGAATACCGGAGTACGTCAAGGCCATCATGGACGAGGGACGATTCAAGGCCCGGGCCGACGTGGGCATCGTGAGAGAAAGTCCCTGCACGGCCCTGGTGGACAACGGCGGCGCCCTCGGCCAGGTTGGCGGCACCGTCGCCATGCGGCTCGCCATGAAGAAAGCACGGGAGCACGGCACGGCCACGGTCACGCTCCGGCGTACGAGCCACGTCGGCCGCGTAGGCGCCTATCCCCTCATGGCGGCCCGGGAAGGTCTGATCGGGCTGGCCTTCGTCAACGCCGGCCGGTTCGGACGCCAGATTCCTCCTTTTGGCGGTATCGACGGACGAATCAGCACCAATCCCATCGCCTTTTCGGCGCCCCGTCTAGACGCCGATCCCATCATGGTGGACCTGACTACCTCTGTCGTTGCCGAGGGCAAGGTCCGGGTCGCAGCGAACAAGGGGGTGCGGGTTCCGGAAGGGTGGTTGATCGACCACGAAGGCAACCCCACCACGGACCCCACGGTCATCAAGGGACCGCCTCCCAACGGCGCCATCCTGCCCATGGGCGGAATCGTTGCCCACAAGGGATACAGCCTGGGTTTGATGGTGGAGGTCCTCGGCGGTGCGCTGAGCGGGCAGGGATGCGCGCAGGGCGAACAGATCGTGGAAAGCAACGGCGTGCTCTTCACCGTCTTCGATATTTCGTTCTTCTCGGACCTGGACTGGTACTACCAGGAGGTCGAGGGATTGATCCGGCACGTGAAATCCAGCCGGACCGCGCCGGGATTCGAAGAGATTCTCGTTCCGGGAGAACCTGAGTTCAGACTGGCGGAGGAGCGGCGCCGGACGGGGATCAGCATCGACGACACCACCTGGCGGCAGATCGAGGAAGCGGGTATCCGCGTCGGCTTGAATCCTGAAAACTGGTAAAGAAAAGGGACAGGAGTAACGCACCCCTGTCCCTTCGATGATTTCATCGCGCGATTGCCGAGGAATCTACTTGGCGGAGAAACTGCCCATCAGGCGGTGAGTTCCCCACGAGGCGGACAGTTTGCCCTTCCCGTCCGAATCCTTGAGTTCCACGGTGAAGCGTTCCACCGATTCTTCGCCCGTGCTGTAGGTCAGCGGTACTTCCAGCACGTCGTTCTCCCGGCTTGCCCCGGGCGCGCCCCAGATCCCCACTTCGCTGTTGAAGATGAGCGACCAGGAATCCCCTTCCACGTGCTTGATCCACGCGCTGTAGGAACCCTTGGCCAGCGACTGGTCGCCGAACATGAGATCGGCTTCCGTCGTGAAGGTGGTGGATTTATTGCTGCCGAAGCGCCAGACGAATCCATCAGGCGCCATGGCCAGCATATCCCGGCCCTTCATTTCCGGACGGCCGTAGTCGATGGACACCTTGCCGCCCATCAACGATAATTCCACCATGCCACGGCCCATGTCCGCACTGTCTTCGTCCGAAGGCATGGTCGTCTGAGCGTCGACGGCGCCGCTGCCCGTGGCCACGAAAGCCGCGGAAAGTGCTATTATGCTGAATAAACGGGTGATGCGATGCATAAAAACCTCCTGAATACGGTTCGTGTTCTGACACGCCATTGAAGTTGGCTTTGCCAGGATATAATGACACATGTACGTGCCTGTGTCAACGAGTTTACGTCGTACGATTGATTCATTCGACTTAGTGAGAGGACCAGGTCAAATTGTTGACGCGGGTGGCCGTTGATTACGCGGTGTAAGTTCCGTAATTCTCTTGATTTTTGATCATCCCGTATCGATTATAGCCTACGAGGCACAGCGCTCGATTCACCTTCCCCTCAGCGACGGTTTTATATACGTCGGATATCCGCTCTTTCTTCAATTAAACAAGGAGTTACCTGAATGACCCGCGTGGACGACGCCGTATTGACCGGACTGGCCGAATTCGACTCGGCCACGGTATACAACGCCGTGGAAAAAGTACAGGGCGTTTCCAATGACGATTACACCGGACCGGAGATTCAATACCTGACGCCCGAATTCGGCGCCGTGGTCGGGTATGCCGTGACTTCCGAGGTCACGCCGCTGGACCCCACTCCCCCCAACATGAGCTGGTCCGACTACTACGACGTGCTCAACGAGACACCGGGTCCCAAGATCGCGGTGATGAAGGACGTCGACACCCGCCCCAAGCGTGCCGCCCTTTTCGGGGACGGCATGGCGCATATCCACAGAAAACTCGGCGTGGTGGGCGCCGTGGTCGAAGGCTGCGTCCGCGATCTCGAGGGAATCCGGGCGGCGGGACTGCCCATATGGGGCCTCGGCACGGTCTCGGGACACGGTCCCTTCAACGTGCGGGCCGTCGGCCGTCCCCTCGTCGCCGGCCAGTTGCTGGTTCAGACCGGCGACCTGTTGCTCGCCGACGTCGACGGCGTGGTGAAGATCCCCCTCGACATCGCGGAAGACACGCTGAGAAAAGCGAGGGAAATCAGGACCTGGGAGCGGTCTCATTTCGACATGATCACCAGCCCCGATTTCATCTACGAAGAGTGGAAGAACCGTGAAAGGAACGCGTAAGTTCCGGTTTAGCCCACGAAGAGTGGAAAAATCGTGAAAGGAACGCGTAAGTTCCGGTTTGAAACGAAACGTGAAAGCCCCCACGGGGACGAAGCTGAGTTGCAAGAACTGGCTCATCGAAGCGGCCTACCGCATGATCCAGAACAACCTGGACCCCCTGGTCGCTTTCGATCCGGACAACCTTGTCGTTTATGGCGGCAGGGGAAAGGCCGCCCGGAACTGGGAAGCCTTCGACGCCATACTGCGCGCCCTGCGCGACCTGGAACCCGACGAAACCCTCATGGTGCAGTCGGGCAAGCCCGTGGCGGTTTTTCGCACCCATGCCGACGCGCCGCGCGTCCTGATCGCAAACGCCAACATGGTGCCGGCCTGGGCCACGCAGGAGCACTTCGATTCCTGGGAGCGCGAAGGCCTGATCATGTACGGCCAGATGACGGCCGGAAGCTGGATATACATCGGAACGCAGGGCATCCTGCAGGGCACCTACGAGACCTTCGGCGCGCTGGCCCGCAAGCACGGATGGGGCAGCCTGGCGGGAAAGCTCGTAGTCACGGCCGGCCTGGGAGAGATGGGCGGCGCCCAGGCGCTGGCCATCACCATGAACGGCGGCGTGGGCCTGCTGGTGGAGGTGGATCCCCGGCGGGCGCGGCGGCGTCTCGAACTGCGCCAGGTGGATCGAGTTGCGGAGCATCTCGACCTCGCGTTGAACTGGGTGGACGAGGCGCTGGCCGTGGGCGAAGCCCGGTCGATCGCCCTGATCGGTAACGCCGCGGAGGTACTTCCCGAACTGCTGGACCGGGGATTGGCGCCCGACGTGGTCACGGATCAGACCGCGGCCCACGATCCGCTATACGGTTACATTCCCGAGGGTCTGTCGCCTGCCGAGGCGGCAATACTGCGCGGCCGCGATCCGGACGCATACCAGGAACGCTCGATCGCATCCATGACCGTGCACGTACGGACCCTGCTCGAATGGCAGAAGCGGGGGACCGTGGTTTTCGACTACGGCAACAACCTCCGGCAACGCGCATACGACAACGGGCTGAAGGAGGCCTTCGACTATCCCGGTTTCGTTCCGGCCTACATCCGGCCCCTGTTCTGCGAGGGCAAGGGTCCCTTCCGCTGGGTCGCCCTCTCGGGGGATCCCGAGGACATCTACCGGACGGACCAGGCCGTCCTCGAACTGTTTCCCGAGGACGACCACCTGTTCCGCTGGATCACGATGGTCCGGCGGCACGTGGAATTCCAGGGGCTGCCGGCCCGGATCTGCTGGCTGGGTTACGGGGAGCGGGCCAGGGCCGGGCTCAAATTCAACGAACTGGTTGCCTCCGGCGAGATCAGCGCGCCCATCGTCATCGGCCGGGATCACCTGGACAGCGGGTCCGTCGCCAGCCCGAACCGCGAAACTGAGGCCATGAAAGACGGGTCGGACGCCATTGCGGACTGGCCCGTGCTGAACGCGCTCATCAATACGGCCAGCGGAGCCACCTGGGTGAGTTACCATCACGGCGGCGGCGTGGGCATCGGATACAGCCTGCACGCCGGACAGGTTATCGTCGCCGACGGCACACCGGAGGCGGCCGCACGCCTGGAGCGTGTGCTCACCAACGATCCGGGCATGGGCGTGGCCCGGCACGTCGACGCCGGTTACGAAGAGGCCGAGGCGGTTGCGAAAGCCCGTGGCGTGAAGATCCCCATGATGGACTGAACCCGGAAGGAACCGGTTGGATATGGATCGCTCCCAGGATGTCCTGCCTCTCACGGGTTACAATCTCACCATCGACGAGGTGGTCGCCGTCTCGAAGGGCCGCCCCGTCGCATTACACCCCGATGCCCTCCCCGGCATGAAACGCTCCCGGGAGGTGGTGGATCGATTGGTCTCGGAGGGCCGGATCGCCTACGGGATCACCACCGGTTTCGGCCGATTCAAGGACAAGCTGATCTCTTCCGAACAGGTCGCCGAATTGCAGCTCAATCTGATAAGAAGCCACGCGGCCGGTGCAGGGCCCGAACTGGACGAGGAGACCGTACGCGCCATGCTGATCGTCCGGGCCAATACGCTCGCCATGGGCTATTCGGGCATCCGGTCCGAAGTCGTCCAGCTGATGGTGGACATGCTCAACGAGGGCGTGCACCCCTGCATCCCCGGCCGGGGTTCCCTTGGCGCAAGTGGAGACCTGGCGACCCTGGCGCACATGTCCCTGGTGCTGATCGGGGAAGGCGAGGCCATGTACCGCTCCCGCCGTCTCGACGGCGCAACGGCCCTCCGGGAGGCGGGGCTTGAACCGGTAGTCCTGGGTGCCAAGGAGGGACTGGCCCTCACCAACGGCACGACCCTCATGGCGGGACTCGGCGCCCTGCTGGTACACCGGGCCACAAATCTCGCGCTTACGGCGGACATCGCGGCCGCCATGACCCTGGAAGCGCTGATCGGCACCGACCGCGCGTACGACGCCCGCGTGCACGCCATCCGTCCCCATCCCAGGCAGGTCGCCTGCGCGGCGTTCCTCCGGGACATGCTGCACGGCAGCCGTTTGCTCCGTTCCGACGATCCCGGCAACGTACAGGATCCCTACACGTTGCGCTGCGTCCCCCAGGTGCACGGAGCGGTCCGGGACACGATCGATTACGCCCGCTGGATGATCAACATCGAGCTGAACTCCGCGAACGACAATCCCCTGGTCTTCGCCGGGGATGATCCCGAAGAAACGGAGATCATCAGCGCGGGCAACTTCCATGGCGAACCCATCGCCGTGGCGATGGACAGCATGAAGCTGTCGATCGTGGACATGGGCAACATGAGCGAGCGGCGTACGGCCCGGCTCGTGGACGCCGACTCCAACGGCGGCATCCTGCCCATGTTCCTCACGGACCATGGCGGACTGGAGAGCGGGTTGATGCTCACCCAGTACACGGCGGCGGCCCTCGCGTCGGAGAACAAGGTGCTGGCCCACCCGGCCAGCGCGGACTCGATACCTAGCGGCGCGAATACGGAAGATCACGTGAGCATGGGCGCGGCGTCGGCGCATCATACGCAACAGGTCCTGGAAAACGTGGAGACCATCGTTGCCATCGAACTGATTGACGCGGCACAGGCCATCGATTTCAGGTGCCGGGAACCGGGCGTCACGCCGGATGGAATGGGACGGGGGACCGGCGCGGCGTACCGAATGATCCGCCGGCACGTGCCCTTCCTGGACCGCGACGCACCGCTTGCGCCGCTGATTGAGGCAGTCCGAGGGCTGGTTTCGCGGGGGGACGTGGTCGGTGCGGTCGGGGAGAAGGTGGAGATTCCGGGTCCCACACTGGACTGAGACGTACCGCAAGTTGGGCAACGAGCTTCGGGCCCCTTTCTTTTGACATTTTAACGCCGGCGCCGCAATGAAACCTCCGAGACCGACAGGACCACCCATCTTTCATCGAACCGGCACATGAAACCCGTAGATCTGTACCTCCACAACGCCGACCAGGTCGTGACCTGCGCGCCACGGTCGCCCGGGACATCTCTCCGGGGTCAGGACATGGCCTCGGTGCACGAGATCGAACACGGGTCGGTGGCGGTAGAGGCCGGGGTGATCGCGGCGGTCGGACCGGCCGAGGACCTGGATGGCAGGTACGCGGGCAAGCGCACCATTGATTGCCGTGGGAGATCCCTCTGTCCCGGTTTCGTAGACGCCCACACCCACACGGTCTTCGGCGGAGCCCGCGCCGCGGAATTCGAGATGCGGATCAAGGGGGCTTCCTACCTGGAGATCATGGCTGCAGGCGGGGGTATTGTGAATACGGTCCGGCACACGCGGGCCGCAACCGTGGACGAACTCGTATCGTCCGCTAAAGCCCGTCTCGACGAGATGCTCGCACTGGGCACAACGACCGTGGAGATCAAGACCGGTTACGGTCTGAGCGCTGCCGACGAACTGAAGATGCTGCGGGTCATCGAACAGCTCGACCGGGACCATCCCTGCGACATCGTACCCACGTTTTTGGGCGCTCACGCGGTGCCACCGGGGTTCGATGGAGATTCCGAAGCGTATACACGGTGCGTGATCGACGAGATCCTGCCGGAAGCGGCAGCCTGGTACCGGTCCTCGCGTTTCACGGATCGCGAAGTTCCCATGTACATCGACGTGTTCTGCGAAGACCACGCATTCGATCTCGACCAGTCCCGGCGCGTGCTGGAGGCCGGGATAAATGCCGGTTTGAAAGCGAAGATGCACGTTGACCAGTTCAACGATTTCGGCGGAGTCGCCATGGCCATGGAACTCGGCGCCGCATCGGTGGACCACCTCGACGTGACGGGCCGGGAGGCGATCGAATCGCTGGCCCGCTCGGACACGATCGCCGTCCTGCTACCGGCCGTTAACTTCAACCTCGGCATGGCGGATTACGCCGATGGGCGGGCAATGATGGAAGCCGGCGCTGTCGTAGCCCTCGCCACCGACCTCAATCCCGGTTCGGCACCCTGTCCATCCATGCCCACGGTCATGGCCATCGCTTGCAGGTACCAGCGGTTCACCCCCGCGGAAGCGCTGAACGCATCCACCATCAACGCGGCTTTCGCCATCGGCCAGGGGGACCGGACCGGTTCCATTGAAGCCGGCAAGCGGGCCGATATCCTGATTCTGAACGAGGCCGATTACCGTCACATACCCTATTTCTTCGGCGGAAACCCGGTGCATACCGTGATTAAAAACGGGCAGGTGTTGAACCCATGAATTCCGGGAATAACGTGCCTTCCGTTCAATACGAAGAAGGCCACTGGGTCATGCCCGGTCTCGCCACGGCCCATTCCCACGCTTTCCAGCGCGCGCTTCGTGGGCGGACCCAGCGCCGCGCGACCCGCGCGGGCATGTTCTGGGGCTGGCGGGACGAGATGTACCGGTTGGTCGAAAGGCTTCGTCCGGACGACCTGTACGCGATCTCGCGGTTCGCCTATACCGAACTTGCGATGTCCGGGGTTACGGCCGTCGGTGAATTCCATTACGTGCATCATGGAACAGGGGGGCGCCCCTATGCAAACCGCACCGAACTGGCGGAGGCAGTCGTGCGTGCTGCCAGGGACGTCGGCCTGCGTATCTGCCTGATCCGTACCGCCTACCTTAGAGCCGGTCACCAACAGTCCGCGGTACCGGCGCAGAAACGGTTCATCGACCCGTCGATCGATGACGTGTTAAGGGATCTCGATGTGCTGAGATCGCGTTATGCGGATGATCCCAACGTTTCCGTAGCCGTGGCCGCCCACAGCATTCGGGCCGTTCCCCTCCCCGATATCCGCATTCTATCGGCCTACGCCGAAGAACATGAACTTCCTTTCCACATGCACGTCTGCGAACAGCGGGCCGAGCTTGCAGCATGCAGGTCTGAATACGGGACCACGCCCGTCGCGCTACTTACCAATGAAGGTGTCTTGTCTCCGCGGTTCGTGGCCGTGCACGCCACCCATCTCGATGAAGGTGAAATCGAAGCGCTGGGAGACTACAATTGCCTGGTGTGCATCTGTCGTACCACGGAAAGAGATCTCGGCGATGGGCTCCCGCCCACGTCCAAACTCCTCCGGGCCGGTGCGCGGCTCTGCGTAGGAGTGGACAGCCACTCAAGCGAGAACCCCTTCGAAGAAGTCCGGGCCGTGGAGCTGGACGAGCGGTCCCGACTGGAGAAGCGGCATGCCGCGGCTGATGCGCCGGTGCTGCTTGACGCGGCCACAAGGACTGGCTACGTGGCCTGTGGTTTGGATGAATCCTGGCGGGATGATCATGTCCACCTGGATCCCGACGACCCCTCCATTGCGGCCGTCGACGGTGAACTCGCCCCGGATGCCATCCTCTTCGGCGCCACGCCGCGGGCGGTGAAATCCGTCTCGGTCGCTGGAAAACAGATCGTTGCCGAGGGTCGTCACGCCCAATACGACGAGACGTTGGATCTATACCGCAAGTCGCTGAAATATCTGGCGTTGATCTGATATGGAAAACGTATACAAGCAAGCGTAACGGTAGTATAACCTGAACCCGTAGAGGCGAAAGAACCAGTGAAAAGGAGGCCTTGATGGCGTCGGTCAAGTACGACTACGCGGAGATGATCTGGAGCGAGATAAGGGACGCGGCCGCCCAGGACCGGGTCGCACTCCTCCCGGTGGCGACCTACGAGGACCACGGTCCCCATCTGCCCGTGGACGTGGACGTGGTCCTGGCGACGGAGATCTGCCGTCGCGCCGCGGCACGCATACCGGTGGAGGTCGTGCTCGCCCCTCCGGTGACCCACGGTTACAGTCCCCATCACATGGATTTCCACGGGACGATCACCATCCGATGGGACACCTTCATCAACTACGTCCGGGACGTGTGCAGCAGCCTGGCCTACCACGGGTTCAAGCGCATCCTGATCATCAACGGCCATGGAAGCAACACCTCGCCCCTCGACCTGGCCGCCCGACTTACCGTCATCGATTTCGAAGGGAAGATTTTGTGCGCCAGCGCCAACCACTGGGGACTGAGGCAGGCAAGGGAGGTGGGCAAGGCGCTACGCGACTCGGACTATGGCGGCACGTCTCATGGAGGGGAATACGAGACTTCACTATACCTCGTCCTCAAGCCCGATTTAGTCGAAATGGACAAGGCCGTGGACAACAGGAGTCCGCTGCCAAACAGTTTCAAGACCGATCTCCTGGCCGGCGGGCATCCCGAGGGGTCCGACGCCCGCATGGTGCCCTACTGGAGTTCGATATCGCCCAGCGGGGTCATGGGAGATGCCACAAAAGCGACGAAAGAGAAGGGAGAAAAGTTCCTGGAGGCGGCCATCAACGGCCTGATCGAACTGATTCGCGAGTTGCGTCAGACGCCCATACTGGAGCGGCGCGTCCAGCACGGCGATATTCCCGACACGAAATGGAAGATGACCTGAACTGAGGCGTGCGCGCAGCGAATACCCAGTGTACTGCCACGTATACTGGCCGTTCATTCTAACTGGTTAGTCGACGAACGAGTTGCGAGATCAGCCCCTTGACGGTTCGCTCATGCGTTCCCTGGCCTGCCGGCTCAACTCCGGCAAGTGATCGTCGTTGGCCATGACCTGCTCCAGGTGACGCTTGCGATCCAGAGAAGCGGTGCGGATCATCGCCTCACCGTATGCTTCGTCCAACCAGAAACGGGCACCGCCGCTGATGTAATCGCGCAGTTCCTGGAGGCGATGTTCGGGATAGCGCTGACACAGGTTCATGGTAAACATGCGCCGGTGCGTTCCGCCGCCGAACGCGGCATGCTTGGTGTTGTGGTTAAAGCAGACGATGTCGCCCGCCCGAGTCTCCAACGCCATCGCCGGCACATCCCGCGGGTCCGTATCCCACAAGGACGAACTCTCTCCGACATGCTGTTGCAACGCGTCCGCATAGACATCATCCCGCTTGTGGCTGCCGGGAATGACCCGCAGACAGCCGGTGTCCCGTTTTAGATCGTCCAGGTAAAAGGCGATCTTTATGTGCAGTGTTTCCGGGTGCCATCCATCGGAGTGCCACCGGGTATCTCCAGCGTAGTAATTCCCATCGCTGCCCATATAGTTGAAATTGTCGCCCAACAGACTGGTCGCAATCCCCCTGATCCGGTCGTCGTCCAGCAAGCTGGAAAGCCGATCGTGCTGGTCAATGAACGGCACTATACAGGAACGCTCCTTGCCGTCGTGGGGCCGCCCGTGATGGCCGCCCCCGCGACTTGCCCAGACCTCCTCGAAGTCGTTGATGATCTCGTCGATACGATCATCAAGCAGACCTGGAAACCCCAGGTATCCGAACGTGTCAAAGAAGGATAGTTGCTGCGCATTCAGTTGATATCCCATAACCAATACTCCTATGAACTCAGTGATCTTCGCCGTGTGGTTGACGCTCGATTTTTTCGCTAAATGGCGCTATGCAGGCACAGGGTCAGCTTTCGGCATGTCCTGCCGCGTGTTCAAAATTGAATTCCAAAGTATCGCCTAAAGGTACGTAACCGACCCTCGGATAGATGTGGTTGGAGGTCGGATTCGCCAGATCGGTAAACAGGCTACAGAACTTGTACCGTCCCGCAAGCAATTTCTTCGTCAACAGGTAAACGCACGAAGTCGCGTAGCCCCGACCGCGGCGTTCCGGTGGCGTGTACACCAGCGAGATCACCGTGCCGTGCTTCATGGGCCGGGATTCCCTGGCAATCGATTCCGGTCCCTCATGGTCCCAGACGTACAGATTCCTTTCACCAATGTACTTCCTCGCTTTGTCCATCGCCTTGCCGGGATCGGATTCTTCTCCTAACGCTTCCCGGGAGAAGCCCTCGATCCACTCCGACATTAACGGAAGGTCCTCCATCCCGGCCCGGCGCATGCGGCCCGGCGCAAGGGGCACGTCGACAACACTGCGCGCCTCGAATACCCGCAACCGAGTGGAAATCGTTGCGGCAAGCCCGGGGATGGCTTCTGACCAGCAATCCGCGAAACACAGTGATTCCCGTTCCGGTCCGACGACGCCGGGAACCATCATTTGATTGCTCCGCAGGTGTTTGACAAGCCGGTTCACGGCCGCTTCGATTTCAGTATCGAACCTGCTCAGGACGATTTTACGCGGTGGCGTCCTGACCGCTACGCCGACGGGGTTGCCGTTTTCCAGTATGCTCAGGAGCAGCGGTGGATCGTCGCCGAAGTACCGATGATCCCTGGCCAGCGTATGCGCCAGGCCCAGAGGCAGGTTGTTCTCGCTCTCGCGTAATTCCAGGCAGGGTCCGGAAAGCACGAGGAGTTCTTGCGCGTGATCATGTTGCACGATCTCATACATGAAGCAGCCTCAGGGTAGTTCGTACCTGATCCACCACCAGTAGTTTCCGATATGCACCTTGAGGTTCTTCGACAGGGGTTCGAATATGCGCCTGAATTCGTCTTCGGTCGGATCGTTCTCGACCATGACATATTCGGAGCCATCGGACAGCTGCCGTGTCATGAACTGGTCAGCGTGACCTTCAACCCGGAAAAGCCTGCTTACGGCGTCCGGACTCGTCGGCCGTGATGCTCGCATGAATACGGTGGAACCGCGCTCGAGCCGCCCGTGAAAACCATTCAGAAACTCAGCGTACCTCGAAAAAGGACAGGTATGCAGAAACCCAGATGCGAATCCGCCGTCGAAGCGCTCGCCTGAAGCTATGGATTCAAGTTCGAATGCGTCGCCGGCCAGGTAACTTACGTTGGACGGATTTTCGCTTTCTTTAGCGATGCTCAACATATTGGAAGCGATCTCTACGCCCGTGACAGATACCGCGATCACCGCGATTTCCCTGGTTGCCGATCCCGTACCGCTCGCAACCTCCAGCACCCTTCGGCCCCGCATGGCCTCCCGAGATTCCCGGATCATCCTGGCTTGTTCGTCCGGCAGATCAGGCGAGGGTCCCCTGGGGATCCCGTGCGGCATGTCGCCATGAACCTGCCGCAGGTTGTAATAGGCGATGGTCGCCCGATGCAGGTTCTCCGGTTTCAGCTTTTCAGGTACTGGCTGGATTCGCATAATCTGATTCAATCACGCAGCGTGCCTGTGACGCCGAGGTAAAGCTTGCCGTCGTGCCGCACGGTGAAATCCATTCCGCAGGTCACCGACATTCGGTTGAAATCGGCCCCTTCGAAGTACCGCTTGTAGATCTCGAATTTTCGTCCGTCATTGAGCGTACGCAACGTGGTCCCTTCCTTGGGCCGCGATCCGCGGTAGCGGGTCCAGCTGGAGTCCAGAATGAGCATGCAACCATCCGGCTTCATTATGTTTCGCACCTTGTGGAAAAACTGGTCGATCTGGCTGTCCGTAACATGACTGAGGAAGAAGCCCACCAGGACGGTATCGAATGACCTGTCTTCCAACGGCACTTCAAGGGCATCGGCCTCCACGAACGTGGTGATTGGCTCGACGCCATGCTCGCTCGCTTTTTCCCTTCCTTCCCGTAGCATGTTCTCCGACTGGTCCACGAGCGTAATCGCCGAACAATTGGGGGCGTAGAACTGAAGCCAGTAGCCCGTACCGCAGGGAATATCGAGGATGCTGCCGCGACAGTGGTCTCCAACGAGTTTACCCAACGCCCGGGCCTCTTCCTTGTATAGCTCCGGATCCGTGACCGTGCCGGGCGGCTTGCCCAGTGTGTAGATCTCGTCGAACTCGGCCGCCCGTTCATCGTAATACTCGTTCATGCTCTGTCGCAGGCTTGGGTTCATGGATGGTTCTCTCAAATAATGGTTATCTTGGCGGGCAGATCACACCGATTCGTCGTCAAGGAGATCGGCGTACCAATGACCTGACGGGATTCCGCGTCGAAAGCCATGTTTTTCACAAGTTCCGATGGGGTCACGGGGTAAAAAGGTAAGGGTAAGCGGGTTTCCCGGTTCTTCTATCTGTCGAGCCGGTCTGTTGTCATCAGTTTAAAAACAGTAGGATGCGAGTCAAGGACGCTTTTCATTGAGTCAGTAGCACAAGTTCCGCTGAATACCTCATTGAATGCCGGGATGGCAGAAACAGCCCGGAAAAGGAGATGCACGATGAGATCGCAAAACGAAGAAAACGACCGTCCCGAAGATAACGACCGTTCCATGGAACGCCCAAATTCCATGGAACGGCGACACTTCCTGAAAGCCGCCGGCATGACCGCAGGGCTGGCAACGTTCCTCGGTCCCGCTTCCTTCCGGGGAGTCGAGGCGGCGGTAAGCGAGATCTCGGATCTAACGCCGCGGGAGGCCGCCCGAGACGAAGCGCTCTGGAGCGAAGTCAAGCAGGCCTTTACCGTGAACCGAAGCCTGATCAACCTGGACAACGGCTATACCTGCCCGTCGCCCCGCGTCGTCACCGAAGCGGTTGTCAGGTACATATGGGAACAGGAACAAGGTCCGTACGGCCTGTACGTTCAAAAGGCCAGAGACCAGGCAGGTACCGTGAAGAGGTCCCTTGCGCGCCTCTTCGGGAGCAGTCCAGATGAAATCGCCCTCGTACGCAATACGACTGAGGCGATCAAGACGGTCCTGTACGGCATTCCCCTGAACCCGGGCGACGAAGTGCTCACCACGACGCATGATTACCCTTCCATGGTGAGTGTCCTGCGGAACCGGGAGAAGGAGGATGGGATCAAACTGGTCGAAGTGCCGGCACCCTTTCCCGCCGGGTCTATGGATGAACTGGTAAAGGCCGTCGAAGGCGGCATTTCCCCGAAAACCCGCGTGATCCTCATATCCCACGTCACTTACACCACCGGCCAGGTTTTCCCGGTCCGGCGCATCAGCGAACTGGCGCATCGGCACGGTATCGAAGTCGTCGTGGACGGCGCCCACGCGGTCGGCCAACTGGACTTCAAGGTCTCGGAACTGGGTTGCGATTATTACGGTACGAGTCTGCACAAGTGGCTCAGCGCGCCGAAAGGGACCGGGATGCTGTACATGAAACGCGATCACGTTGAGAAGATAGAGCCGTTGTACGGTCCGGCCAGGAGCCGCCGTTACAACCCCAGAACAAGCATGCTGAAGTACGAGTCCGTCGGAACCCTGTCCCATGCGCCGTTCCTCGCCATCGGCGAAGCCCTCGCCTTTCACAACGCCATCGGGCCGAAACGCAAGGAAGAACGGCTCCGGTATCTGAAGAACCACTGGGCGGAACGGCTTCGGACGCATCCGAGGATTCAAGTATACACGCCGACGGCCCCTGAAATGAGTTGCTGTATTGCCGGGGTCGGGATTGATGGGGTCGATCCTACCGGGATGCGAGACTATCTATGGGATGAACATCAGATCCAGACGTCCCGGGGCCGTTACGACAGGACGGACTCCAGCCGGAGGTGGGTCCGTATCTCGTCGAATCTGTACACCACGTTGCCCGAGCTGGATTACTTCTGCGATGTGATGGAAGATGTGGCGAGTAAGGGTCTTCCGGAACCTTACAGCGGATACGGCCCTGCAGAGGATTGATTTCGCCGGTTGGATTTCATAGGAGATTCAGCGAATCCTTTTCGATATTGAAGCGGCTCAAAGTCCCGCGGGACCTTGAGCAAGGACACAAAAATACCTTGCAACGAAGTTGTTCCGGTTTTATCATTTTGATTCAACACAACTGCATCTGACGCGGTAACAATCACTACATTTCGAATATCAGACTTTAATTCAGCGGTTTCCGGTTTAGTCAACATTTCAGCCAGGTCGTGGCTGACAGACAGCCGTGATTTACAGTTGGCAGACTATTTGCGGCTCATGAGATGACGAGGAAACGTATGAATGTGCGTGACGGTAACGGTCAATCCGGGAAAAAACCCGAGTCTCCTTTGCCGTTGTTAACGCGGAGGACCATGCTGCGCCGAGGCCTCGCGGGATTGTTGGCGGTTTCCTGCGCGGGCTGGAGGGGCGCCGATACCGTACTGGGAGGAGGGAACATGGTTTCAGCACAGGAAATCGAAACCGGCTTCGAAGGCGCCACGGATGATGAAATCGTCCTGGGCATGTCGGCCGCCTTTTCGGGTCCTTCCAGGGGTCTTGGAAGCGAGTTGTACCGCGGGGCGATGGCGTATTTCAACTACATCAACGACAACGGAGGTGTAGCGGGTCGCAAGATCACCCTGAAGCTATACGACGACGGGTACCAGCCGGATCCCTGTGTACGGAACACCATGAAGCTCATGCTCGAGGACAACGTGTTCCTGCTCTTCGGGTACGTGGGCACGCCGACCGTTACGCGCGTACTTCCTCTCCTGAAGAAGTTCCAGGACGAGCAGGTCTACCTTTTCTTCCCCTTCACCGGCGCCCAGCCCCAGCGGGAACCGCCGTACGGTGATTTCGCCTTCAACCTCCGGGCTTCCTACCGGCAGGAGACAGCCGGACTCGTGAACAATTTCCTCGACGCGGGCAAAAGGAAAATCGGCGTATTCTACCAGGCAGATGCCTACGGCAGAAGCGGCTGGGCCGGGGTCCGGGCGGCCCTCGACAGGCACGGCGAACGACTCGCGGGCGAAGCGACCTACCGCAGGGGCCAGCGATTCACGGGCAGCATGCGGGAACAGGTGGAAATCCTCAAGGCGAATTCTCCGGACGCCGTCATCTGCATCGGGTCGTACGCGGCCTGCGCTGCCTTCGCACGCGACGCCGTCGACCTCGACCTGCGGGTTCCCATCGCCAACCTTTCATTCGTGGGAAGCGAGAACATGCTCCAATTGCTCGGCGATCTGGGGGAGGACGTGGAGACCTACTCGCGTTATCTCGTCAACTCCCAGGTGGTCCCGAGCTATGAGGACACGTCCATTCCCGCCGTACGGGAATATCGCGAACTGATGGAACGCTACGATCCCGCGGTTCCCGAGGAACTCGTCAAGGAGACCTACAGCCCGTTTCCGCAGAGTTTCGTCAGTCTAGAGGGTTTTCTCGACGCCAAGCTGATGACCGAGATTCTGCGGCGCCTGGGAGGAAATCCGGACCGCGACGGCCTGGAGGAAGCGGTGTTCTCGGTCGAAAACTACGATCTTGGGATCGGCGAACGGGTCTCCTTCGGTCCGGACCGCCGGCAGGGGTTGCAAACCGTCTACTATACCGTCGTCGAAGAGGGCCGGTTCGTTACTCTGGACGACTGGCAAAGCTGGCTTTCCTGACATGAAAATTCAGAAGCTGTTCCAGCGCACCCGTTTCGGGATCTTTCTGCTCTTCGGCGTCATCGTCCTCTCCACGTCGGCTCTGTGTATATACACCGTGGATACACAACTGACGGCGGAATACGAGTCTAACAGCCAGAACATCGCCAAGAGCGTCGCGGACGCCAGCGTCGACATCCTGCTCAACCGGAACCTGGCGACGCTGCAATCGATGATCGATCAGTTCGTCGAGATTCAGGGCATTCGGTACATCTACATCACCAGCGAGGACGGCGAGTATCTCGCCCACACCTTCGTGCCCGGCATACCCGAACAGATTCTCGCGAGCGATCATTCGAATCTCGAACCCGTGGAGCGAAGCATCCCTGGACTGGGTGATTTCCTGGAGGTCGGCAGCCCCATCCTGGCGGGCGTGGCGGGCACGGTGCACGTCGGCATGGACCAGGATGAGGTCGCCCTCAAGATCCAGCGCGCCATCGGCCAGCAGGTCATCCTCATTTGCATTTTCCTCGTCGTGGGCGTCCTTGCTTCGATCTGGCTCGTCAATCTCGCGGCAAAACCCCTCGCGGAGCTACTCGCCTACGCCGTCAATATCGCGGGCAACAAGGAAACGGAAGCCTCGGCGGACGATCTCCTTGAACGGGACGACGAAGTAGGCGATCTGGCCCGTCTCTTCCGCCACATCTCCGATCAGTCGCCCGACTCCGGTGCGCCCGGCGCGCCGCCGGAGAAGGCACGGTAGGAGGATAAAAAGCGATGCGCATTCCCCGAAGCGCCATCGCGCTCTTCTGCACGGCGCTGCAGATCTGCTTCGGCACGGTATACGCCTGGAGTTTCTTCCAGACGATACTGGTGCGCCAGATCGGTTGGACCCACACCGAGACGGCCTGGGCCTTCAGCATCGCCATCTTTACCCTCGGCGTATCGGCCGCCTGGGCCGGGAACATGCTGCCGAAGATGGGGCCGCGCAAACTCGCCCTTATCGGCAGCTTCCTGTTCGCGAGCGGTTACCTGGTCTCGGGCCTGGCACTTGAGATGAACAGTATCCCGTTGTTCTATCTCGGCTACGGAGTGATTGGCGGCGCGGGCATCGGGCTGGGTTACGTCACGCCGGTCGCCACCGTGGCCAAGTGGTTTCCGGATCGCAAGGGCCTGGCTACCGGGATCGTCGTCATGGGATTCGGCGTGGGGGCGTTCCTGCTAAGCAAGGGCCTGGCGCCCTTCCTCATCGTCCGGACCGCGGGCGCATTGCCAGAAGTCTTCTTCTGGCTCGGTATCATCTTCGCCCTGATTCTCATTCCCTGCAGCCTGGCGCTGACCGACCCGCCGCCGGATCCCACGGGTCCGTCGACCACCGCGACCGATCCCGACGAGGCCGATGAACCGAAGTACGCCCGCGTCTACATGGGTACGACGCAGTTCGTCTTCATGTGGATCGTCTTCTTCTTCAACATCGCGGCCGGGATCTCTGTGGTCAGCTTCCAGTCGGAGATCCTGCAGGAGATCTGGGGCCTGGCGGATGATTCAATCGAACCCACCATGCTGGCCGAATACGGGGCTACCCTCATCGCGGTCAGTTCGATCTGCAACGGACTGGGGCGGCTGTTCTGGGGACTGCTGTCCGACCGGTTCGGAAGGGTTACGATCTTCAGGGTGCTGCTCGGCAGCCAGATGGTAGTCTTTGGCATACTCATGACCGAGACCAACCCCTGGGTCTTCTCCGCGCTGGTCTGCTACGTGCTGCTCTGCTTCGGCGGCGGTTTCGCCACCATGCCTTCCTTCGTCCTCGACGTGTTCGGCACGAGGAAGATGTCCACCATCTACGGTGCGGTGCTGACCGCGTGGGCCGCCGCGGGGATCTTCGGACCGCTCTACGTGGGGTACCTGAAAGACGTCTATCCCGATCGCGCGGTCATGTACTGCTTCCTCATCGGGATTCTCATGCTCGGTGCGGGCTACCTGTTCTCCTACCTGCTGAACGACGGCCGGATCCGACTCGGTCGTCCGACGCTCATGACCACGCTGCAGCGGTACGGGATTCCGGTGGCTGGTCGGAGCTGATTTTCGAGACCGCGCTGCAACGGGGCGGGGCTGAGAAGGTACGCTGAAGGAGAAGCGGGCCGACGGCCAAGGCCGGTCTCCTCGGTCCGTACCAATCCACAGAAAGTGTTTCTCGCCTCGACTATTCTGCCTCCTGGCCTAACCTTCTCCTGCGCCATCCGATAGCAGTTCGCGCTCATTCAGCGGCTGTACCGGCCGATTGTTGTCATGGACAACGGCTTTGAATGCGGCGATCTGCGACTCGGACAGTTCAATGGGCGTTGTCAGCACGTTCCATTTGACACCTTCTGAACACGGCGGCGTAGTCAACGAGCCATCATAGCGATAGGTCTGACTGTCGCCCGGCAGCAAGTCGCCGGCATCAACGGTGGCGTTCTCTATGCTGTTCGTTACGCCGGGCGTGTCCGGCATATTCGTCCACAGGGGACCGAACGTCGCATTGTCGGCGCCCTGCTCGATCAGAACTCCGATGACTGCCAGGGTGCCTTCTTCGTTCCGGTGCACGAGGTGCATTTCCATGTCGAATAACCGGCCGTCCACCGAGTGCTCGCTCGGAGCGTGGAAATGGAACTGCAGAAGCGCGTAACGTACACCATCGATCTCAATCGAGTTATCCCCGGTGGGCGTCACTTCAATCGTGTGGCCGTTATGGTGGATATTCACCGCCGACGGACTATAGTTGAAGACGATTTCGGGAAGTTCCGACGACGTGGCATTCGCAAGGTCGATCGGAGATTGCAGCGATCCCTCGGCACATAAGGCGAAATCCGGGCTTAACTGGCCCCAGACGTCCGGTCCGTTCTCGTCACCGTATCCCCATGCGACCTGCTCGGTCTGGACCGGCGGGTCCTCAGGAATCTCTGAAGAGGAACAGCCGTACATTCCCAGACCGATCATGCAAGTGACTACGACCAGTTTGTGGATGATCATATGAAGCTCCTTTCCTATAACCATTTGTGCATATCTGTACTTCCATGCGTGAATTGAATACTCTGGCCCAAATCAGTCATTTTTCAGAACTGCGGGAAGGTCGGCCAATGTAGCGATTTCAAATTCCGCCACGATCCCGGTGTGACTTGGCTGTCTGTCGCGATTCAACCAGACCGATCGTGCGCCTGCTGCATTCGCCCCGGCGACGTCGTTCTTCAGAGAATCTCCCACGTGCAACAGCTCGTCCAACGCACAGTCGGCCTGCTGCGCGGTGATCTCGAAGATTCTCCGGTCTGGTTTCCTAATTTGTACATCCTGCGAGAAGATGACAAAGGCAAAACGTGCCTCCAACCCACAGCGTTCCGGATAACTGTTTCCGTTTGATAGCAGACCCAGCTTGTAATGAGGCGCCAGTTCATCGAAAGTAGGGATGACGTCGGGATACAATTCGATGTCTTCGAAACGGTGTTTCAGGTATACCCTATTGAGATAGGCAGCGATTTCACGATCCGGGCGGCCAATGATTTCGAGTGTCCGCTCGAAGGAGAGCCGCCGGATTTCCTCGTGGTTCCAGATCCTGCCTTTCACTGCTTCCTCGACTTCACCTCGAATCGCAATCAATTCTTCCACGGAAAGGTCCACGGCGCGTTGGGTCGGAACCAGCCTGCGCAGTTCTGCCAGGGCTTTCTTTAAGGAATGGCGCATGACCTTCTGAAAGTCCCACAGGGTCATGTCGCCATCGAAGGAGATTGCCGAGATTCGCACGTGATGTCCTCTACGATATGGGGGGCGCTTGAAGTGAGCGATGAATACTTCACATGGGCCGGTACGTGTCAGGGGACAGACTTTGTTCGCGCGGTCTGGTCGAACCATTCGGGAAGATGCTCTACGACGGCGAGGATCCCGCAATGATGTTTCGTCTCAAGGGGTTCGATTTGTGTCAAATTCTGTTTGTCCCGCATGGCATTGAATCCAATTTGGCAAGTCTGGAAGATTCCTTTATATAACTCTGAACGGGATTCCAGGTTTTAATGTAAATAAACGACTAATTAGTGATACATAAAATGTTATGATCAAAGCGATCCGAGTGTTCGCTGCATAGGTACGGGAAAGTGGGTTGTCTATGGCGCGGCGTGACTGGTATTGCGAGGATGTACTTACCGGTGGCCTCGATGTCAGGCGTGTCTTTGAAGATGATCTGGTCCTGGCATTCCACCATCCGCGGCCCGTAGCCGAAGTCCACGTGGTTGTGGTGCCGAAGTCCCACGTGTCGGGGCTCATGGATGAAGCCGCCCTGGATGGGGATCTGCTAACTTCGATGGTGCGCGCTGTTCAGCAGACTGCAACGTCCACCGGCCTGCTGGATGGCAGGGGATTCTATGTGCGTGCCAATGCGGCGGCGCCAGGAGTTACTCCTCACATGCACTGGCATGTTATCGGACCGGGGGCTGGCGCGGATTGGCCAGAAACAGGATCTAAGATCTAAATCAGTGTGCTGGACTTTCATCCTGGACCAAGCGGATACGAAGCGTATTCAACCTCAAACAGAAGAAGCCAAACTGACGTACCTCATGGCTTCATTCAAATACTCCACGTAGTCACCGTAGTCGCCTTTTCCAAACTCCGCGAACCTTTGCCCCGCCAACATCGCCCTGTTAGATGAAGGGAGAGCGAACTAATGGGGTTCCTCAGTGACCAGGTACTTGTTCAACAGATCCGGACCGGTGACGAACGGGCCTTCGTGGCCCTGATCCGGCGCTACGAGCGATCTCTGGCCGTATTGATCCGGGATCGTATCGGGTCGGTGGAGGCGGTAGAGGACGTGCTGCAGGAGACGCTCGTTCATGCCTGGTTGGGGTTGCGTGTTCGAGCTCCAGGAAACGTGCGCGCCTGGCTGTACCAGGTTGCGCGCAACCGCTGCGCCGACTTCATGCGCTCTAAACAACGGCGAGAGCGCTTCGTCGACTCCGAGGAACTCGCGACGATGATTAACCGCTTCGGTGTGCCGTGGTCCCGTCAACGGCGGGCAGCAGAGGATGTGGTCGAAGCTTTCGATCACGTGCCCGATAAGGAACAAGCGGCCCTGAGATCGTTCTACCTGGATGGATTGAGCATAGCGGAAATCGCGGCCCGCCATCGCTGCCCACCGGGAACCATCAAGCGGCGGCTGTCACACGGCCGGGACATGGTCCGAATCGAACTGGGCGTTACCAGGAAAACAAGGAGCATTGCCATGCGCACCGAAAGAACTGAAACCACGACGGTACCCTTTCCCAATTACCGGCCCGAAATATCCATCGAGAAAAGTACGGCAACCCCATTTTCCATCGACCTTCGGGAGCTGTCATGGTGGTTCATCGTCCCCGAAATCGGTGACCAGGTCCGATGGGCGGATTACGAACCTACGCGGGATGGTTCGGCCTGGAAGTTAACTGAGGTCAAGGACATGGCCGCAACGAGGCGCGCCATTATTCACGGAAGACCATGCGTAGAGATCGAGATGGAGGAAAAACGCCGTCAGGACAGGGACGGTCTCTTGCCGCTCAACCATGATCCGGAAACGAGGGATCGCCACACCCGGGTCTGGGGCTGCCTCGAAGAGACGGAGGTGCATTGGCTGGCCGTCGAGAGCATGAAGTCAGATGGGACCAGGGAACTCCTGACCTGCCTCGACGAAGACTTTGGATGGGATTTTGGCATGACGCCCCGTCTGGTCGAAGACCGGGATTACCTGACGGAACAACCGGACGGTACGTTCATTAAGAAACCGGATGCACCGCAGGTGTTTTCAAAGGGCCTCTACACGGTACGCATCGGCGACCGGACATTCGAATGCATGCGGGTTTTCGATATCGACAAAGACACGTCCGAGCGAGCGGTGTTGGTCATGGCGTACGTCACCCGCGCCGGCCGCACGCTGCTGTTCCGGCGCTACAACGGCAACCATTGGGGCAAGCGGGAGAAGCCGCCCCATTTGCAGGGAGTCGAAATGACGTGGGAGGAGGATCTACCACACACCCACCGGCTCGTGATCGACGGCGTCAAGTACATACATCACTACGACGTGCTGACGGATGAAGCATGTGGAAACAGGGAGTAAGCGGATTGTCAGGTAATGGTTGGTAACGGACGCGTGCTGCCATTATACTTACGGGATTAGTTTACTACGGCATCGGTTTATTACGGCATCGGTCTAATTGTTCCTCTCTGTAACACGGGTGACACAAGTCGGTTATGAAGATCATCAGCATGATCAAGCACTTTCCGGTGAATGCGCCGTAGTATAGAAGGAGGTACCGAAAGAATGCCGGTACTTGTTCTGGTGAAGCATTCGTTGCCAGTGGTCGATCCTGCGGTTCCTTCCAGGGAATGGCGTTTGTCGGAAGAAGGTCAGGTCCGCTCCCTGATATTGGCTGAGAAACTGGGACCGTATAATCTGGATATGATATTCAGTAGCAACGAACCTAAAGCCATTGAAACAGCCAGTATCTCAGCAAACAGGCTTAATGTTCCGGTGGAAGTCGTAGAGGGATTGCACGAACATGAGCGCAGGAATGTCGGTTTCCTGGAGAAGGATTGCTTTGAGCAGTCGATCAGCCGTTTCTACGCTCAACCTGCGGAACTGGTTTTCGGCGAGGAGACCGCGGATACAGCGTACAGAAGATTCTCCAAGTCCGTCGAAGATCTGTTAGAACGATTTCCGCAAGAAAAACTGGCGCTCATGACCCATGGGACCGTTCTGAGCCTTTATGTGAGCCGCATTACTCGCCAGGACCCATTCGCGATGTGGAAACAGTTGGGACTCCCTTCCTACGTTGTGCTGTCCCGACCCGATTTTAATGTGATCGAAACTTGCTGGAACGCCTCGGATACCCAGTCTCGGAACGTCGTGTAATTTCCGCGAAATCACCCCTGCCTCAGCGCGTTAACCGGGTTTCTGCCCGCGGCTGCGAGTGCGTGCGCCCCGATCGTCAACCAGGCGATGGCGAGCGCAACGAGACCACCCGCTGCAAACCAGACGAAGTTGATTCCCGCCGCATAGGCATAGTTCTGCAGCCATTGCGCCATGGCGAGGTATGCAAGAGGCCAGGCGATCACATTGTTCATTAGAACATACTTCATGAAGTCCTTTGAGAGCAGCGAGGACGATGTCCGAAGATGAACCAGGCGGATGTCGTGCCTCTCACCCGGGCGAACAGCTCGATTTCGGGGAAATCACGCTTCAGGACGGGTCCCCATCCCGATGGCGATCCCGCGGTACGGACCGTCTGTCCGGCGCTTTCTATGTCATCTACGACCCGGTACACCCGGTCGGCATGGGGATGATACCGATCGTAGCTCAACTCGTCCCATACGTAGCGCAGGATCAGCATGCAGGCCGCCAGGCCGATCGCGAGCCCCACGATGTTAATGAGCGTGTAGGCGGGATACCTGAGCAGGTTGCGGAAGGCTATGGTGAGGTGGTTTTGGAGCATTGTATACCGCGTGTAGGGATAAAGAGATCAATCCTTTAATGTAACGTGGTAATTCTTGAAAATACACCCTGCTTTCAGTTACTCAAAACAGGTTACAGACTCCCTGGGTTGTGTCAGTTCGCGAATCCCTTCCTTCAATCAGGATATGCTGTATTTTAGTTCATTGCAAACCTCTTGGAACATAAATCAACCCCGAGTCTGACGTTTGTAATCCTGGTAATTTACGATGCCCGACCCTTTGACCAACACATCGCAACAGGTCTCGATCCCGGTTATCCGCCATGAAAGACCCCGGCTGTTCAGGCCGGCCGACGGTCCTGACTTCCGTTTTAAGGTTCCTGTCGATCCGGTTCGCCGCCGCATCCTCTCCAGACTTCTGGACGACTGCGAGCTGTATGCAGGTCAGCGGCCATGGCGACGGGTTCCGCGCCGAATGCACAGCCCCCACCCAAATCACCAACTCTACCTTACCTTTTACACCGCCATGCAGGCCACGGCCCTGATCGAAAATTACGCCTTCGCCTGGCGACTCACGGACGACCCGCGCTGGCTTGGACGGGCCCGCGCCTGGCTGCGGGCCGCGGCGGGCTGGGACCACGGCGATCACGTGGAGGAGCACTTCTACACTGCCAACCGCTACATGCACGCTTTCGCGCTTGCCCTCGACCTGATGGACGAAGTATTGCCCGAGGCCGAAAAGCGTCAGGTCCGTGACAGTCTCGTGGAGTTGATGGATCGCTGGTGGTTGTATGTGGACGAACGACGGCACTTCAAGGCAGGCGGGCACCACACCGTCGTCGACTATGGGCACTTCGGGGTAGCCGCGGTTCATCTGCTGGGTGAGCATCCCCGCGCGGAAGCATGGGTGCAGGCGGTTATCGATCGCTTCCGGATCGGCGTCCTGCCCCACGGCTGCGGTCCCGGTGGCGAGCCCGTAGACGGACCCACCTTCTGGGGTTTTGAAAACCTGTGGCTCCTGCATTTCGCCGATGCGCTGCGCAATGTTACCGGTATCGATCTGATGAGCGAGGTTCCAGAACGGTTTCGTCGTCCGCTTGCGTGGTTCCGCGCCCACTGGACGGCGCCTCGGGAAATCCCCGACGAGCTGTACTATCCCATCAATTCCAACGTCGTACTAGGCGGTCAGCTGGACAATTGTTCGCCGGTGCTCCTGAGGCTGGCCCAGGAGGCCGGAGACGGTAGGCTGCGCGATGTCGCCCTTTCCGATCCGCGCCTGGGTCGGCTGTATCGATTCGGAATGGGCGTCAAGGGTTCGACCGCGGAGTGCATGATTTCCTACGGGCCTTACGCTTACTGCTATTACGATCCCGCTTTCCGCTCGACCAGGGCGCGGCAAGTGACTTCGCTGTCGGGTCGTTTCGACATGTACACGGGCCGATTCGTCGTGATGCGCAGCAGCCACGAACCCGAAGCGGCGATTTTAAGCGTCAGCGGATACGCCGGCGGCCTGGCCGCCAACTTCATGAGCCTGCACGTTCAGTGGGCGGGCAGTCCGCTGCTGCGTACCATCAGTGCTTTCGAGGCGCAGCCGGTAACCTGCGGCAGCCTGCCCTGCGTGGGTGGGCAGAACGAGACTGTCGCCATTCCGGGTGGTCTGAAGCGCACGAAGGACTGGCAGCGGCTGCACGTCTCCTCCCGGCGAACCGAGCACGAATACTGGATATCCCGCGGAAACGATCCGGTCCTGCTCGTAGCCCTGCGGCGTCGCCCACGCGGTGTGCGGGTAATAAAGGAAGTTAGTCCGCTTATTCGGGTAAGTGGCGGCGACGCCCTGCAATATGATGCCAAACCCTGGTTTAACGCCAACGAAGGACACTTGCGTCTTCGCTTCCGGTTGCGGGGACGCGCGAGCGGACCCAGGGTGCTGTTCAACGCCGGGAACGGGGTCGGCGGGCATCTTGGGACTGGGGTCAACACGTTCGCCCTGGTTGCTGATACGGACGGCAAACTGCAATTCAACGTGCAGAGCCAGAACAACAACCTGGTTTCCGTACAGGCACCCGGTACTGTGGAAGTAGGCGCGTGGCACGACGTGCAAATCGCCTGGGGCGGTTTCAACCGGCGCGGCGGCAAGCCATGGATGGAGATAGCTCTTGATGGCGAGTCGAGACGCCTGGACGACCCGGCGGTCTTCGGCGAGATGGGACGGGACACACAGGGACTCGCTTCGCGGAAGGAACCGCGCACGTTCTACGTCCGGCCCAATACCGCCCTGGCCTTCGGCGGTTCGATACAGACGCCGGGGGTCTCCTCGGACTGCGATCTGTCCCTGATCGACCTTCACTGCCCGGGCCGACGCCGACTCATCGTGGATCCCGCAGATGGATTGGGACCGGAGACTGGCAGCGGCGAGTTGTCCTACAAGCTGAACCCCGTGGACCTGCGCGGCCTGGAGGGAGACCGCGCCCGGTTAGGCGCGGGATCAAGTCTGGTGGAGGTTATTTCAGTGTTTGGAAAAGGGCTTCAGTGGCGGACGGAGGAGGTGCCCTATGCGCCTTCAGGGCTTGCTGCCGGTAGTCTGGTCAGCTTCCTTCCAGATGCTACCGAGGCCTCAACTCGGCTAGTGGCGGGTACAGCAGACGACGTCATGGTCCTTGCATTTTGCGGCAGTTTGGCGAAGGCCCGAATCACCCGAGAGGACGACCGGTTCAGGTTGATCGAGGGTGATCGGGAGTATGCATTTGAGGTTTCCCGGCGGGGCGGGGCGATTCTGAGGCCGTATTAAGGACTTGTCGATCGAGGAAGCACTCATGCCCAGGCGTATTTAACCTTTAGATCGTTCAGTTGCCCGTGAGGTAAGATTCCTTCATACTGCATCCGTCCGACGACAATACCCGGTGGAATTCCTAACTTTCTGGCAAATTGTCTGACCTCTGCTCTGTTGTTGGCGAGGGTTCTGAGCAGGTCGAGATGCTGTGAAGGGATTAAAAGGTCCGCAGCAAACTGATTCGCCTCTACTTCTTCCTCCCCATTTCCGTTTTGGTTTAACTCCAGGAACATCAGTTTCTTTCGGTGTAACAGGATATGGGCTGCCTCGTGAAAGAACGTGAACCAGAGGTGATCATTGGTCTTGTATCGTAAGCTTAACATTAACAGCGCTTTATTCGGAGCTATCCAGCGCGTTGCGCCACTGGCGGGACATCCCCTGGGTGTGGGTTCAAATACCACTGCAATCCCGGAATCGGCACACAGTTCCTGCAGCTGCGGCACAAAGACATCAGGATCCGGTTCGAGCGTAAGGGCACGAAGTGATGCCAGACTTGTTTTAAAGACTTCTTTGGAATAGTCCTCGCATTCCAGCGTGGACGCCTGGATTTCTCCGAATCTCAGCCAAGTTGCGATTGAACCGAAGGCCCTATTAGCGCTATCAGACATACGATAGGCCGTTTGTCCCAGTCCTGCCGACCAGCTTCGCCAAGTATCGACCGACCCCACACCAAAAAACTGTAAACATTCAGACACGGTCTTTGCTTTATCCCGATAGGACCGTATCCATCCCATCTTGCGCATATGCGAAACGGGCAGCTCGTCCAACCAACTCACGTCATCACGTAGTTGCTCGATAGCTTGCTGATCGGCAAGAGCCGCCCTGTAACCTGCCTCGCGATTCAACCAGAAACCGACTGTACTACCCAGAACTCGTGCCAACTTGATGGCATTTGCATCCGAGATCGTAGCCTTTCCGGTAATCAGTTCATTCACATGCTTGCGCGACACACCAAGCCGGTCTGCCAACTGGGCTTGCGTCCAATTGCGCTCTTCGAGCAGATTCGCTATGGTGTGGCCGGGCGGCGAGATCCAGTCTCGCTTTAAGGAATCTAGACTGTTCGCGAACGTTCTCTGCATACACGGTAATATAAACTTATTAACCTAATTCGTTAACAATAATTTTCAATTAGATTGCATTTGAGGGGTTATTTCAACCTGCCGGAGGGCTTTGGTGCTTGGGAGCAGAAGTAAGGGGGTGGTCAAGTCCTGAATGTGATTTTGAATCCTCAATCCTTCTGCTGCGCCGAAAGCCACTCCCAAAGCTCAGGATCGTCGTACGCATTTACCCAGGCCCCTACGTGGCCTGCTTCCGGGTAAATGGTAAAGCGGACGTTGCCTCCGGCCTCCTCGAGCGCATCGACCATCTCCTGGGATCGAGCCAGTGGCACGATCTCATCTTTCGCGCCGTGGAAGACCCAGGTCGGTATGCCCTTCATCAAAAGCACCTTTTCCGGATCCCCACCTCCGCAAATGGGTGCGGCCGCGGCAAACATTTCAGGATAGGTATACGCCAGCTCCCACGATCCGTATCCGCCCATGCTCAGACCGGTTACGTAGATCCTGGACTTATCGATGCGATGGGTCTCGACGACTTCGTTTACCAGCGCATGCAGCGTTTCTATGGACCACCAGACATCCTCCGGGCATTGCGGCGAAATGACGACGTAAGGGAAATCCCTCCCCTGGGCGATCATTTTCGGTGGACCGTGGACCTTAACCATTTCCAGGTCGTCTCCACGTTCACCCGCGCCGTGGAGGAACAAAAGCAGTGGCCATTCCTCTTCGTTATTGTCATATGAAGGCGGGAGGTATTTCAAGTATTTCATTTCGGTTTGCTCTCCGTTCTCAAGCAACAGACGTTGTGCGACCTGTCGCTCAGCGGGCTGGGCATCGCAGGGTTGGACGTTCCACAGCAGGCAGCACATCACGGCCGCCAGGCAGAGACTTCTCATAATTGCCATTGGTATCCTCGTCTATGGAAGTGGAATTTGTGAAAGTACTAATAGCCGTATTGAAAAACCAGTTTCAGTGTTAGTCATGGCAAATTACCGCGGCCGACCAAAGAAAAGGATGTATCCATCGTTGTCGCGCAACTCAAAACCTCTCAATCCATCCTCGGTATCCGCGAGCTCCCTGGCAAACCTTATGTTAGCCTCGGCAAATTCCGCCGCCAGTGCGTCGGGATTCTCAACGCTGATAAACGCGTCCCAGCGTGCCCAGGGGTGACGTGTACTGTTCGGCTGCGGATTTATATCTTCGGTGATTTCCTTCAGGAGTATCTGCGTGTCGTCTCGACCGACGATTGCAAAGAACGGGTCTTCTACTGGTGACTGGTGGCGGACTTCGAATCCCAATATTTTGTAAAAAGCGACCGAAGGGGCTAATTTGTCCACGACCCAAAACGGTGAGATATTACCCAATGACGTACGCGACAACTTTCCCTCCCATATCGGTCGAGTTCATGTGTGAATGCCAGATATGTATACGACCCACTCGGATCGGGTTCCGTTGCAAGGAGCCAAACTGCGGATTGGGGAGTAAAGGGTCAAGGACGTGGAGATTCTCGAACCTCGACTTCGGTCCCGTCCTTCACGAGCGTAGTCACCCGAAGCACACCCGGCCGCAGGACTTCCGCCGATTGTTCCTGTCCATCCACCGTCACACGGGGGTCGCGACACCAGGCGGCCGGCACGCCGACTTCCACCGTCAGGCTTCGGTAGGGTACCTGCACGGGCAATTCAGGTAGGGCGATGCGGTAGCGTTGTGATTCGGGCTTGTCGCAGACCGTCTCGTTGCCTAAGCTCGCGTCACCCACGGCACCACCGTCACCCAACGCTCTATCACCTCCCACCATCTCGATCCTGGCGTGTCGCCGCATCAGGTGATAGCTAAGCGCCTCCTCGGGCACTGCGCACCAGACGTCATCGCCACCCTCAGAAAGGACCGTCTCCAAGCGTTGCCTTAGCTGAGCTTCGGAGCAGTCCTTGTTGGGATGAACGGCAGTTTCCAGCGGGCAGTGGCAGTAATCGATGAGCCAGCCCTGCAGCTCCTGGGCCTGGCGTATATTTCGGTAGGGGTCAAAGACGCTGTAGAAGGGAGGGTAGTAGTGGTCGTGCAGGGCTGTGCGGTTAATCCAGAACAACTCGTCCCCAGGCAGGTTCAGCGCATCCGTCAGGCTCATGGCGCCCAGGTAGTTGAATCGGCGGCAGGCTTCGAGGACGTGATCGGCCATGTTGGTATTGTCGCCTGGCGAACAGTACAGGATGATTGCTTCCCTGAGTGCTTCCTCCAGCACCTGCCTGGCGTGGCCGATCTCCCGGTCCACCGTCTCCGGCGTGATGATCTCGTGGCTCCATGAGTGGTTTCCCACACCCCAGCCTCGGGCGAGCAAGTCGCGCAACTCACCAGCGTTCATATGGCGGAAACCGTTGAAACTGGAGTTGCCGATGTTACGGATCTCGCCTAACTGGCCGACGACGACTTCGACGTGACCAGGTATTCTGTATTCCTCGTGCATTGGGATGGCGAAGCGATGCAGGTTGGTCAGGGCTTCGTCGTAGGTGATCGAGTAAACCCAGCGCTTGCCGTACTTCCAGGGGCATATGCTCAGACTCATGGGAGATCGCCTCTTGCCATTTCGCCCGTCGGTTCGTTGCTGTTCAACTCATCGCTGCCCACATTTCACCTCGATGATTCGGCCTTACTACTCGACGCTATGCGCTTTCCGCCGCGCCCCAAGTACCTTTCAGCTCGACGCTATGCACCTCTCATCTCGTCGACGGCCTGCTTGAACTGCGCGTAGGAACAGCCGTATCCCAGCGTCCACTCGAAGATGTGGAGACCATAGTTGGTTGCCAACCGTTGCGGGAAGGTGTCCGCGGACTCAACGCCGACGGTCGCGTCGCGCATCACGATGCAGCGATAGCCGCGCGCCAGCATGGGACGGGCGCCTCCCTCGGCGCCGAGCAGGCACATATCGGCCGCAAACCCCATGTAGATGAGCGTATCCACGCCGCGTTCGCGCAGGTACTCGTCCAGCACATCGGAGTAGAACATGAGGGGCTCGTCTCCGACCGGTGAAACGATTTCGGCCCGCCGCATCTGTGCCAGTGGGGAACGCTCCATGTAGTCTTTGCCGTGAGCCCGTTCGAGCATCTCGCGCTGCCTGGGATGTATAGGCGCCGTGTCGCCGGAGCGCCGGGACTCGACTTGGGGATACTGCCGGTCCATCCAGTCCGTCTCGACGTGGCAGACGGGCATGTCGATCGAACGGGCCAGGTCCATGGCAGGGCGGATGACCTCGGCCATGATGCGTTCGGCCTCATGCGTCGCCTGGGGCCAGCCCATGCCGACGCAGAAATCGGTGTCCACGGGCGGGCCGTCCGGGCAGCCGATATTCCAGCAGTGCATGCCTACCAGGGCCGTTTTCTTCAATGAGAGCGAGAGAATGACCTCTTCGTATCCCGGTCGATCGGTCGGCAGGGCCCTGTAGTAGCGGGCGGACAGTTGTAGCGCTTTCTCCACCGAATGTTCTCCACTGTTCTTGGTCATCTGCGGTTCTCGTCGGCTACGCGGCGCACTATGGCGGCTGCCTGCTCGCAGTGGTGGGGCTCGTACTTGTCGCAGAACGAACTCCAGCGGATGAATCGTTCCAGCACCTCGTGCGCGTTTGGACAGGAGGCGGCATCGTAGCGATAGGTGCGTGTCGCCGGAGGTTGCGAGTACGGGAAGCGCTGCTGCTCGGCTGCTTCGTTAAGGAAGGGAAGGGCTATGGGCAGCAAATAGTAGCGCATCGGGCTGGCTCCGGGGATGCCTCCGGCCGCTACCTGGGCGCCGAACTCCTCCACATCGCATCGGAACTGCTCCGGGTCGATGGTGAATCCCGCCATCCAGCAGGAATACACCTCTGTATCCGGCGGGATCGGTAAAGCAGTAATGCCCGGGATTCCGTCGAGAAGCGTGCTCAACAGGCGGACCATGCGGTCTCGCTTCTCCACCTGCGGCTGGATGATCTCCAGCTGCGCCAGGCTGATCGCCGCGGTCGACTGGGTCATGCGGTGGGCGAAGCCATTCACCGTGTGTACGCGACCGAAGTGCTCTACCATTTCTCCGGCGCGGGCATGGCCGACGAAGCGCGCCCGCTCGGCCAACGCGTCGTCGTCGGTGAGGATGCAACCGCCCACGTCGGAACCCATGGTTTTCTCTGCGTCGAAGGAAAAGCCTCCCGCCGTTGCCAGGGTGCCGGCCAATCGGCCCTTGTAGCGGCCGAAGACAGCCTGGCAGGCGTCCTCGTAGACCACCAGGCCGTGGCGTGCGGCGACTTCATTGACGGCGTCCATGTCGCAGATCAGTCCGCTCAAGTGCACCACAAGGATCGCGCGTGTGCGTTCGGAAATGCATGACTCGATCGTTTCGGCGCTGATGTTGATCGTACCCGGAGCGGTATCGGCGAACACGGGAATGTAACCGGCGCTGATCAGGCCCTGCACGGTACCGAAGTCGCTGACCGAGCTGACAATGATCTCGTCACCCGGCTCAAAGTCGAAGGCCGCGGCCAGCACGGCCAGGGCCGGCGTGCAGCCTGGCGTTGCGATGCAGTGCGCTACGCCGTTGGCATCGGCAAAGGCGCGCTCGAACCGGCCCACCATGTCGCAGGTAAGACCGGAATCGACTACTTCGGCCAGGTACTCCATGGCCCGCGGACCGATCTCCCGGGGAAAGGGCTGTGGCAGCGGGCCATCGGATTCCTGCCGGGTCGCGGCCCCGAAGCGCGCATGCTCACGCTGACGCTGGCCGGTAATGGTATCGGATGTCATACAGCCTCCATTCAAGCTGAATCGCTGTTTTTGTATCGACCAGCCTCGCCATGCTAAAAATCAATGCTCCGCCATGCTTTATTATAACACTCCGACAAGTCCATTTACAGCATTTTGCCGAGTTACAATGAAGCGTTTCGCCGTGCTACGATATAGCACTCCACCGAGTTACGAGGTAGCACCCTGTGACTGCAGAAACGCAACGACAGGGCGCTCCTCTTCCTCCGTATGGAAACCGTGGGTTGCCCAGTATAGACCGGTTTGCGAGCTACCGAAAATATCCGATCGAGCATTGACATCCACGCCCATTTCAAGGAGGAATCGGATCACTTCGATCCTCAAGTGATAGCAGGCCAGGCCGAATGCCAGGTCGACTTGCGACTTCTCATCGGCAGGGGATGGGAGATGGGACCCATGATACATCCCCTCGGGTCTTAGCCGACCGTCTGTGTGGAGAAAGGACTGCACCTTCGCGAGGTCGCCCGTGCCGGCGGCGAAAAGCAGATTATCGATGCGCGCCCCGCACCGCGCCAGCATGTCGACCGACTTCCTGTAGCTGAACAGCAACGCGGTTCCCAGTGGCGCTCCGTCATCAGCGACTCCGTTAACAGCCGCGCCTGCATAACATAAAACCTGCACCAGCGCCGGCTGCACACCAGCAGCCGCCGGATGGATACTGGAAACCAGCAGGCATAGCGTCGTCTGATTCGTACCCCCGCCATAGGTTTCGGCGAGGGCGTCGATCTCCGCCCCGGCTTCGATCAGTATCCGGGCGATTTCCGCGGCATTCTTGGGCGACTTCTGCAGCTCGTCATCAACGCCATTGGCGGCTACATAGTGAAGGAGGGTTGCCCGGTGATTGGATCTGGACCGGGCCGTGATGAGATCGGGGTGTGCCACCAACAGCTTCGTCAAGGTGGCTGCGTCCCCGGTTATAATGGCCTCTACCGCTTCGTCGAATAGCGATTTTATAATACCCGTCCTTTGGTGGCAGATCAGACTGGCACAACCCTGATCTCATTCTTTTCTGCCTACCATCACAAGAAGGCACTTTTTATCCGGCCCGCGCGCCATCTGGCACAGGCATTTCGGGTACCAGGAGGCACGGGGTAAGTCCGTCCGTGTAACCGATATCGAAGAGCATTCCCTGCGAAATCTCTCCAGCCATTTTCCTATCGGCCAGGTTCACTACAAAGAGCGCTTGCTTACCTTCGATTTCTCGAGGGTTAGACCGTTCTTGCTTGATCCCCGCCAGGATCGACCGGGTGTGATCGCCAAAATCGACCACCAGCTTCATGAGCTTGTTTGAATTGGCCACATCCTGGACCGAAGTGATCGTACCGACCCGAATGTCGAGTTTTTCGAAGTCTTCGAAACAGACTATATCTTTAAGAGGGGCGGGTTTCATGTGTGCACCTGTATGTTTTTTGCGCCACTTTATCTCTGTGGGGGTATCATGTTTTAGGCCAAGCCAGTTCGACTCCGAATTCTCCCAGTTGTCCAAGCGGCAATAGTCGAGCTTGACTTTCGGTAAACCATTCGCAGCGGTCTGTCGAACCGTCTTTTTCGGCCCTGAGGCTGAACTCTACGAGCGTTACATCGTAGACTAATCCAATGTGATGTACCGTGTCGCCCGCCCGATATGCCGGATTATCATACAACTGGGAATAAACCGCGGTCAACCGATACCTTTCAATATCCACAATGCCTGTCTCTTCTTCCAATTCCCGAACTAATGCGCCTTCGGGGTGCTCTCCCCATTCGATACCACCGCCAGGCAATGTCCATAGTCCGGCATCCGCCAAACCGCTCGTCACACGAACCAGGAGTAAGCGGTCTGATGGGTCACGACACAAACCATAGGCACCGTGGTATACGCGCTGTTTTTCAGATTCTGAGGACATTGTTTGTTACTCTTGGAAAATTGATGATCTGGGAGTCCAAAACAAGCGTTTCTCGCAGGCTGGTTTGCTATCCATCCAACTTCAAACCCAACCCGTCGTGTGCCACCCAATAACCTCGATTCCTGGCGTATTCATCCAACTCATCGTGCTCCAGGTTTCCCTCATGAGACAGGTGAGTCGCGTACACCAAGCCGTTGTCCTTGAGCAATCCGCATTCGCGGAATCGATCCGTGTGGGCGGCAACATCCTTCGACGCCAGATGGTCCGCCGGCCTGGATTCAAAACCGATTCCGTAGGTGTGATCGAGTATGACCACGTCAAACATGGTGCGTTCCTGCTGAAGGTGTTCCCAGACCTCTTCGGACAGCACCGACGTGTCGGTGCCATAGAACACGGCATGATCTCCCTGCACAATTGAATATAGTAGAAACCCCTGGTCGTTGCCGTGACTGGCGGGATATCCGGTAATGTGGTATCCATCTATACTGTATGCTTCAAAAGGCGTAAGGGATAGAAGTTTCAACTTCAACGCAGACTGTGTTTCCGAATCGAAAATGCTCCCGTACGCACTTTGTTGACTCACAAACTCATCGATCACGCGCAGTGTTTCATCTGAGCCAGCAAGCAACAGGTCGCAGGAGACTTCCGTCCCGTATTCGGCATGCCTTGAGAGGATAAATCCGATATCCAGATGGTCTGCGTGCGGATGCGTCTGAAGGCATATGCCGATGCCGGCGAGAGAGATTTGGTGTTGGAATGACGCGGCTGCGATGTCCGGACCGATGTCCACGAGTAGATCATCGTTGATGACCAGCGACGATCTCTTGCGGAGGTTCTTGCCGCCAACCCTTCTGGCTTCCGAACAGACCTCGCAGACGCAGAAAGGGATCGGCATCGATGGCGCGGCCGCGGTTCCGAGAAAAGTTACATTCATCTGTCAGACCGCCTTGTCACACTACCTTCCCTATTCTGACCGCAGGCTCTCCACCGGGTTCGTCAACGCAGTCGTTACCGCCTTGAAACTGACGGTAGCCAAGGCGATGATCAGTGCCATAACACCAGCGATCAGAAACCACGCGGGGCCGAGATCGATCCTATACGCGAAGTTCTGCAGCCAGTTGCTCATGACCCAGTAGGCCAGGACCCAGGCGACCGGCACGGCAACCGCCACCAGCTTGAGAAAATCCTTTGAAAGCATAAAGACAATACGTGTTACCGTAGCGCCCATTACTTTGTGAATACCGACTTCTTTGGTTCGCTGCCGGGTGGTGAACGCAGCAAGGCCGAACAGACCCATACACGCGATGAAAATGGCCAGAAAGCTGAAAGCGCCGAGCAGATTGCCGGTCCGTCGTTCCGACACGTACAATCGCTCGAAATCTTCATTCAGAAACGAATACGTTAATGGGTAGTCGGGGAATATCGAAGTCCATGTTTCTTCAACCGCCGTAATTCCCTCTGGTATATTCTGCGCCTGTAATCGTATCGCCGCCTGGCCACCGCCGCCGCGGCTCAATAATCTCAGCTGCACTGGCTCTGCCGCACTATGAAGGCTACCCATATGGAAATCCTCAACCACGCCAATAATCCTGATAGGCGGGCCCTTGTAACGTCCTGGATGAATGCGACGTCCTACGATTTCTTCTGGAGTGGTCAGGCCTAATCGTTCAACCGCGGATCGATTCATGATTACCGCATTGAGTGAGTCATCGGTTAACACACTGGAAAATGGACGTCCGGCAAGCAGATTGAGGCCAAGGGTTTCTTCGAAATCGGTAGATACAAACAGGGCGGGAATCCTGACCGATTTATCTTCCGGCTGATCTGTCAGACGTGTCGGAAAGGCAGGCATTACATTAGCACTGGCCATTCGTCCTGGCATGAGTACAGATCGAGTAACACGCTGTATATGCGGACTCCGGGAAAGCCGGGCCTTGAAGGCGTCGAAATCCCGTTCCACTCCTCCGATAAGTGGAATCACAACGATCTGATCCTTATCGAATCCCAGACGTTTACTCTGCATGTAATCCAGTTGTTGATACACTATTGCGGTACTGATGATCAGCAGAATCGATACCGTAAACTGTCCCACAACCAGAATCTTGCGCAGCGTGGGACCTGTGGTACCGCTTGTCATTTCACTCTTGAAAATCCCTGCCGGATGAAACCTGGAAATTACCAGTGCGGGATAACTGCCGGACAGGAGGCCCACAAACAAGGTAATTCCCAACAACCAAAGCAGCACCTCCGGATTGTCCAGGAAGCTGACCTGAATCGTGTTTCCGACCAGCGTGTTGAACCAGGGCAGGATGGTCAACAGGAGACCCATGGCCACCACAACGGCCAACCCGGCCGACAACATGGATTCGCCCATGTATTGCAGCATCAACTCGCCCCACTGTGCGCCGGCAGTTTTCCGAATAGCCACTTCTCTAGCCCGGATTGTGGACCGCGCCGTGGCCAGATTCATGAAGTTGATACAGGCAATCAGAACGATGGAAAACGCCACAACCCCAAAAACATAGATATACCTAATATCTCTATTGCTGGCCATATCCTGTTCCAGATTCGACCGCAGATGGATGTCGGTTATCGGCTGTAGCCGGAAATCGAAAGTCAGGCCTCGCGCAATTTGGGACTGAATAGGTTCAGAGGTATTCACCCACCTGGCGATCTTATCCTCCATTGCAACGAGGTCTGCTCCCTCAGTCAGAAGAATGTAGGTAAAATGCCGTGCATCGAACCAGTTCGTTGCATATATCTCACGACGGTTTGAAAAATCAAGGTTCTCACATACCAGGTAATCGACTGCAAAGTGGGAATTGGAAGGTACATCTTCCATAACACCGGACACTCGGAGGTCTTCCTCATCATCAGCGCGGATCAGCTTTCCCATGGGATCTTCATTGCCGAAGAGTTTAGTTGCCATGGTTTCGCTGATGACGACAGTTTGCTCCGGATGTGCATAGTCGTCCAGCGCGGTTTGCGGATTTCCCTTAACAAGCGGAAAAGAAAAGATCTTAAAAAAGTCTTTGCTTACCCTATACACATCGCGCTCATAGAACCCATTATCCCTATAGGTCATCATCCAGATATTGATTGTACCCCGCATCCGGGCATATTCCTCAACCTCCGGGAATTGGTCCTTTAGTGCCGGTCCTACTGCCGTTGGCGTGCGTGCGGAGTTGCCATTTACCACTCGATAGATACGATCGGCATGTTCATGGTATCGGTCGTAGCTCAGTTCGTTCTGGATATACAGCATGATCAGCATACAGCAGGTGATTCCTATAGCCAGGCCGAAGATGTTGATGCCGGCGTAGCCAGGCTGTCGGATCATGTTACGCAGGGCAATTCTCAGGTAATGGAATACCATAAGCGCCTTTGATTGAGTGTACTCGTGGTGGTAGGGACTTGCTTTGAAAATTGAGCGGATGCGCTACATGCTCACATACAGGGTAGCGTGGCTTTTTTGAGACGAACTACGCATGAGCAAGCACGGTGTGTTGCCTGGAATAGAAATCACGTACCCAATCCACACTATGCTCCAAAGCGTTTCCTGCCTGTACGGTGATCATTCAGTTTACCGATCCACGCAAGTGCTACGATGACCACCGGCCAGAATGACGTATTGAGTAAATCGTGTACACTTGCTGTAAGGGCAGCGATGTGTAAAGAGCCAGATCGGATATAGAGATCTCGTAGATCGAGCATTTCCATCAAGGATGCAACAATTACGACCGGGATCAGACACCGAACATCGATCGAGCCTTTTCTCCACAGGACCACCGTTGCAAAAAACACGATCAAGCCTATATGAATGTGGATCGCGTCCTTTGAAATCTCCAGGATGGATAGGATAATCAGTTTAGCGTTCTGGTAATCGGACATTTCCGAATCGATCTCCAGCCGTTTAAACCTTCAACCTCTATATCACCCCTGCCTGAGCGCGTTCACCGGATTCCTACGTGACGCCGCAAGGGCATGCGCCGCAATCGTCAACCAGGCGACGGCCAATGCGAGCATGCCACCGGCCAGAAACCACTCGAACCGGATTTCCGCGGAATAGGCGTAGTTCTGCAGCCAGTTGTTCATGACGAAGTAGGCCAGCGGCCACGCGATCAGGTTCGCCAGGAGCACGTACTTCATGAAATCCTTCGACAGGAGCATCACGATACCGGAAACCGACGAGCCGACGACTTTGCGAATCCCGATCTCCCGGGTGCGTTGCTGGATCGAAAACGAGGCGAGACCCAGGAGACCCAGGCAGGCCACGAAGATCGCCAGAAACGCGAAGACCGCGAAGATCTCGCCAAGCTGCTGGTCGGTCCGGTACAGCGCGTCGAAATCCTCGTCCAGGAAGGTATAATCGAGCGGAAACCTGGGATCCACATCCCTCCATATTTCCTCGATGTGTGCAATGGTGTCAGAGATTTCCTCGGGCTGGATCCGAATCAGGACGAAAATGTGATAGGCGCTGGTCATGATCAAGGCGGGTTCGATCTCTTCGTGTATCGTGCGCAGGTGGAAATCCCGTACCACACCGATCACACGGCCTTTCGTCCTGTTGTAATTGAGCCGCTCGATTTGCCTGCCGATGGCGTCGTCGGGCGCTCCCCATTCCAGGTACCGGACGGCCGTCTCGTTCATCAGGATCCCCCTGGTCGTATCCGTGCCCCAGTCCGATGAAAAGTTCCTGCCGGCGACGAGATCGATGTTCATGACATCCAGGAAGTGCTCGTCCACGTGCAGCGTGGCCATCATCAGGTGATCCTCGGGCCGCATTCCTTCGGGACGTACCTCCAGGATAGGCATAACCCGCATGCCTGGCACGCCGGTGGTCGTTGCGATACCCACGACACCGGGCAATTCCGACAGGCGCTGCTTCAGGACAGGCGTATTTGGCAGTTGCGGGGAACCTGTTATGGGGACGACCATAACGTGCTCTTTGTTGAAACCCAGCCGCTTGGTCTGGATGTAATCGAGCTGATCATGGATGATAGCCGTACTGACCAGCAGGAAGATGGACATGGAGAACTGAATCACCACCAGTGCCTGCCGCATCCCCAGGCCTTTCTTTCCAGTCTCCGGGTTGCCTTTCATTACTACGGCGGGAAGAAACCCCGACAGGTATGCCGCGGGATAGCTGCCGGCGGCTAATCCGATCAAGGTCGTACCGAGGGCCAGCGCGGCCACCACTTTCCAGTCGGTAAGTGGCAGCACGAGTTGTTTTCCCGCGATTTCGTTCACGGCAGGCAGGGCGAGATGGACCAGTATTACCGCCACGATCGCGGCGAGACCTGCCATGAGGACCGATTCTCCCAGGAACTGCCGGATCAACTGGACCCGATTCGCCCCCAGCACCTTTCTCACGCCCACCTCCCTGGCGCGCATCTCGGAACGGGCCGTGGCCAGGTTGATGAAATTGATGCACGCGATAATCAGGATCAGAAACGCGATGGCCATGAAGAGGGCCACGTACCGGATATCGCCGTTGGGTTCGTGCTCGCTCTCCCGGTTGGAATAGAGGTGGATGTCCACGAGGGGCTGGAGCGACGGCCGCAGGATGATGCCCGCCTCCCGGTACTGGTCACCCGCGTGACGCTCCAGAAAGGCCGGTAGTTTCGCTTCCAGATCATCCGGTGACACATGCTCGCGGAGCCGGATGTAGGTGTACAGGTTTCGGTGGTACTCCCAGTCTTCCAGGTCCCAGGAGGCCTGTATCGCAATCATCGTGCTATAGGATACGAACATGTCGGGACGCATGTGAGAATTGGTAGGAATGTTCTTCATGACGCCCGTCACCGTGAAGTCCCATCGATTGTCGAGATTGACTGCTTTGCCAATGGCTTCTTCGGCGCCGAAGTACTTGTCTGCCAATTCCTCGGTGATCACCATCGAATACGGTTCTGCCAGGGCGGTGCCCGGGTCGCCCGCGACCAGTGGAAAACTGAACATCCTGAACAGGTCCGATCCCGCCCAGATGACTTTGCGTTCATAGTAGATGGTGTTGCCGAGATCGACCAGCCATGCGGATTCCGTACCTCTCAACCGGACGACGAGTTCGATCTCGGGGAAGTCGCGCTTCAGGGCAGGCCCCCAGCCGGTGGGCGTCCCGGCGGTTTGAACGGTCTGGCCCCCGCTTTCGATATCGTCGACGATCCGGTATACGCGGTCGGCATGAGGATGATACCGGTCGTAGCCGAGCTCATCCTGGATATACAGGAGGATCAGGATGCAGGTGGCCATGCCGATGGCAAGCCCTGCGATGTTGATGAGCGAGTATGCGGGATGCCTGCGAAGGCTGCGTATGGCCACGCTGAGGTAATTCCGGAACACCTATGCCTCTTCTCTTTCGATTCTGTAATTGCGTTCTGTAATCACAATGCGAGGTCGCTTTCCGCAGTTGGCAGAAGCCGTATGCAAAATCCACGGGTGCATGAAGATCACGTCGCCTGGATCGCCGGTGAATTCGACGGCCTGCACCGGGATGCCGAAAACATCGACTGGTTTCATAAGGTAACGCTCCTCGCGGTCACCGCCAGGGTCGCGGGACCACAGATCTCGTAGATTTGGCGCCGCTCTCCTGACTGCTTTACTGATATCTTTAGACCGGCCCTCACCGATTAGCTCCGGTTGCCGAGCAAGGTGGCGGACGAGCCGATGGGACCCGGCAAGGCCAACCGTTGCACCGCCCTGCGCGATCAGCGGTTCCAGCATCGCGAAGACCTGTACGCCCGGGGTTGTTTCGGCCCCGTCATGCACGGCTGTGAGCAGGTCCATGTGCCATGAATGATTGGGCAGAACCCAAGGCTCGCCAGAAGGAAAGGTAAGGAGGAGTGCTCCCCAGGGGGATGGTTTCTCCCATTGTCCAGGTCCCAGGAGATCGTCAATCGCATCCCGCACGGCCTGGCTGCACGTGGGTTCGAAGGCTCCGGACCGCATTAACGTATTGAACCCCTTGGGCCTGGTCACAGGCCAGGTCTCAGGGTCATCGCGCGGGATCCCGCACCTTTGCTCCAGGTCGTCCCAGATGCGATCCAGCACCTGACTGACGTCCTCTATAGGTATCATGCCGGGCACGCGAACCCAGCCATGCTCATCGAATTCGGATCTCTGACGGGCGGTCAACATGGCTGTTCCATTAACTGAATCCCGTTCTTCTGACGGAGCCATCCGGGAACTGGCAATTGGCAGTTTATACCCCACTCCGTAGCACTTAGACTATGTCGATTTGCACGGCAATCGAGCATCCATAGTCTACCATGTGAACCAGTGCCGCTTTTATCGGTCCGTTACCCCTGCCGCAGCGCGTTAACCGGATTTCGCCGCGAAGCGGCCAACGCGTGGGCGCCGATCGTCAGCCAGGCGATGACCAGCGCGGTGACGCCGGCCGAAACAAACCACGCCAACCTGATTTCCGAAGAATAGGCGTAGTTTTGCAGCCAAATCGTCATGGCGTAGTAGGCCAGCGGCCAGGCGATTACGTTGGCCAGCAGGACGTACTTCATGAAATCCCTGGACAGCAATACCACGATTCCTGAAACCGTCGAGCCGAGTACCTTGCGAATGCCGATCTCTTTCGTACGCTGCTGTATCGAGAACGAAGACAGCCCCAGGAGGCCAAGGCAGGCCACGAAGACCGCGAGAAACGCAAAGGACGCGAAGACCTCGCCAAGCTGGCGGTCGGCACGGTACAGCCGGTCGAAATCCTCTTCCAGGAACGTGTATTCAAGCGGGTACCTGGGATCGACGTCCCGCCATACTTTCTCAATGCGCGAGACGGTCTCGGAGACCCCGTCGGGTGCGATACGGATAAGGACGTATTCCTGGTACGAACTCGTTAGAATAACGACCGGTTCGATCTCCTCGTGAATCGTTCGCAGGTGAAAATCCTCTACCACACCGATCACGTCCCCTTTCTTCCCGCCGAATGGGATCCACTCGAATCGCTTGCCAATCGCGTCGGCAGGCGCTCCCCACCCCAGGTACCGCACGGCAGTCTCGTTCAGCAGGAACCCCGTGGTCGAATCCGTACCCCAGTCTGTTGAAAAGTTCCGCCCGGTCACCAGTCCGATCTCCATGACGTCCAGGAAATGATCGTCCACCTGCAATGTGGCCATCATCAGGTGATCCTCGGGCCGCATCCCCTCCGGGCGGACCGGCATAATCGGCAACACCCGCATGCCCGGTACGGCGGTTGACGTCGCCATGCTCATAACGCCCGGCAACTGGGACAATCGTTCTTTCAGTACGGGCGTATTCTGCCGCTGCAGGAATCCCGTTATGGGCACGACCATTACCTGTTCCTTATCGAATCCGAGGCGTTTGGTCTGGATGTACTCGAGTTGGTCGAAGATGATGGCCGTGCTGACGAGCAGGAATATGGACATGGCGAACTGAGTCACGACCAGCACTTTGCGCAACCCCAATCCTTGTGTTCCCGATATTGGGCTGCCCTTCAATACTTCGGTAGGCAGGAAACGCGACAGATAGAACGCCGGATAGCAGCCAGCGGCTAATCCTGTGGCCAATGTGCCACCGGCCAATACGGCCAATACAAAGCCATTCGACAGGGGGAACGCCAGTTGCTTCCCCGCGAGCGCATTGACAGAAGGCAGGGCGAGATGTACCAGGACCACCGCCAGGATCATGGCGAATGCAGCGATCAGGACTGCTTCTCCCAGGAATTGCCTGATCAACTGGGGCCGATCTGCGCCCATCACCTTGCGTACGCCTACTTCCCTGGCGCGCATGGCCGCCCGTGCCGTAGCCATGTTGACGAAGTTGATGCACGCGATCAGCGGTATCAGGAACGCGATGATCATGAAGAGCGCCACGTAACGGATATCTCCATTGGGCTCGAGTTCGCTCTCCCGGTGCGAATGCAGATGGATATCTACAAGAGATTGCAGCGACGGGTTCAGGGTGACGCCCGCTTCGCTGTACATGTCCCCAGCGTAGCGTTCCAGGAAGGACGGCAACCGCGCTTCGAGTGCTTCGGGGGAGGCGCCTTCTCGCAACAGAAGATAGGTGTAGTTGTTGTCATGGTTTTCCCAGTCTTGATCCAGACCCATGGCTCTGAATTCTCTGAAGGAAGCGAACATGTCCGCACGCATGTGGGAATTGGCGGGCATGTTCCGCATGACGCCGGTCACGACGAAGTCCCAGCTTTGATCCACGTTGATGATCTTTCCCAATGCTTCTTCCTCGCCGAAGTACTTGAACGCCATTTCCTCCGAAACCACCATCGATTTTGGATCTCTCAGTGCGGTCCGGGGATTGCCGGAAACCAGAGGGATAGAAAACAACTCGAACAGGGCTGGCTCCGCCCAGATGACTTTCTTTTCGTAAAACCGGGATTCACCATGGGTAATCAGCCATGCGGACATCGTGCCCCTCATGCGGACGAACTGCTCAACTTCCGGGTTGTCCCGCTTCAGCGCGGAGGCCCATCCAGGGGGCGTACCCGCAGTCTCTATGGTCTGGCCACCGCTCTCTATATCATTGACGATCCGGTAGATGCGATCGGCTTTCTCGTGATGACAATCGTAGCTGAGCTCGTCCTGGACGTACAACAGGATCAGGATGCACGCGGTCAAACCGATGGCGAGGCCGGCGATGTTGATGAACGAGTAGGCGGGATGCCTGAGGAGATTGCGTATGGCCACGACGAGGTAATTCTGGAACATACGCGCCTTAGGTGGGGTGATGGTGATTGGTTGGTTTTCAGTTACGTTTTATGGCTCTTCGCTGCATCAAGTGGGTAACCGCATATCAAGCTTGCCGGCAATGAGATAAACCATGGCGATGAGGTTTCTGTCGGAACGATACCCTCTGGCCCGGGTCTTGGCGGCCTGTATGAGGCTGTTGATCCCTTCC
>MKWU01001065.1_pt1 | contig 49682 bp, 40 predicted proteins | sample 809101 | NCBI WGS metagenome assembly MKWU01 (sample SAMN05860141, study PRJNA318959) | sponge metagenome | host: Aplysina aerophoba | place: Slovenia: Piran, Adriatic Sea, Gulf of Piran | collected 2013-05-07 | reverse complement strand
GGCCGCCAGTCGGCCCTTCAGCTCCGCGTCGATGCGGACGCGCACGACGCGTCCGCCCGCCGCCTCGATCCGCGCCTGCGCGGCGCCGGCCGCCCGGTAGACCGCCACGTCGTGCGAGATCTCCGACGGCTTGACCGCCCCGGAGAACGTCCGCTGGTCCGGCCGGCCGGCCGCGCACCACAGCGTCGCCGCCCGGGCCGCCCCGGCCGCCGTCGCCACCACGACCGTGAACTCCCCGCCCAGCGGGCCGCGCGCCTTCCGCCGCCTCACCCAGCCGCGACGCTCCGCCACGCCGATGCCCCGCCGCGCCGCGTACGGATGCCCGTCGAACTGCCGCTCGACCAGGTCCCGCAGCGCCACCGCCCGGAAGGCGCCGACGTCGCGCACCACGCCGGCGATCCGCGCCTCCTGCGTCCGCCGCTCCTGCCGGCCGTCGTACTCGCGGCGATGCCCGCTGCGCTCGCGGCGGTCCGGCCGCTCGTCGCGCCACCACTCCCGCCCCGGCGTCCTCTCCGGTCTCCGGCTCCTCATCTCGTTCGCTCCATCGCCGGCCCGGCGCGTCCCGCTGCAACGGGCTCGCGCCCTGCCTGCCCGTACGTCCCGCGTCCCGCCAGCCGCCAGTCCCGGCCCTCCAGCTCGACCACCCGGCACCGGCCGGCGATCCGGCTCGACAGCCGGTCGTCCCCCATGAACGCGCCGATCTGGCTCGGCGTCCTGTTCGACGTCCAGATGGTCCGGTGCCCCGCGTCGTGCCGCGCCTCGTAGAGCATCAGCAGCGTCCGCCGCGTGTAGTCGGTCGCCGCGTCCCGCTCGGAGCCCAGGTCGTCGAGCGCCAGCAGCCTCGCCGCCGCCAGCCGGTTGAACTCCTCGGCCGTCTCCGCCGCCGTCCCGTGCGGCTGGAGCCGGTAGAGCAGCATCGGCACCCGCGCGAACGCCACCGACCGCTCGCCCGACTTCCACGCCTCGTTCACCGCCGTGCACGCCAGCCGCGTCTTGCCGGTCCCCACCGGGCCGCACAGGAACAGGTCCGGCCCCTCGGCGCCGGCCCGCACGAAGGCCCGCGCCTCGTCCAGCGCGTGCCGGTTGTCGCCCGTCTTGCGCCACGTCGACCACCGCGCGTCCCGGAACTCCCGCGGCACCGACGGCGGCGCGGCGGGCGCCGCCGGCCAGCACGCGCCCCCCCGCCCGCCGCGCGCCCCGGACCTCCCGCGGCCCCGACGGCGGCGCGGCGTGCGCCGCCGTCCAGCACCCGCAGCGCCGCAGTCGCGAGACGCCCTCGGTCTCCACCGATTCCCAGCCCGGTGTCCGCTCGCACCGCCCGCACCCCGCGCTCATCGCCTTGCCCGCTCGATCACCGCGTCGTACGCCTCGCGCGGCTCCGTCGACCGCGCGCCGCCGCCCCCGCCGCCCCCGCCCGGCCGGGGGCGCGCCCCCCCCCCCTGCCGCTTCGGCCCCTCTCCCCCCGCACCCCTCTCTCCCTTGGCCGTAGGCCATAAGCCGTTAGCCGTTTCGCAGCTGCGCGCGTGAGGCGGGAAAGTTCCCGGAGAAGTGCCGGAATCTTCCGGAACCAGTTCCGGATCTCTTCGGGAACCGTCCGGGAGCTTTTCGGGAGGATTCCCGGAGAATTGCGGGAATCGTTCGGGAACCGTCCTGGAGGATCTCGGCAGCGCCGGCACCTTCACGCCGCCCGGATGCACCGACCACAGGTGCCGCGTCTTCGCGCTGACGTCGGCCGAGGCCGGCAGCGGATGCACGGTCCGCAGCGGATACCGGACCCGCTGGAAGTCCTGCCAGTCGGTCTGGTACACGAAGCGCGAGCCCTGGTGGACGAACGCCGCCACCAGGCCCGCGTCGACGAGCCGTTCGATGGACCGCTTGATCGCCTTCGCCGGCCGCGCGCACAGCGCGTCGTGCGCCGCCTGGAACGCGACCGCGTCGGCCCGCATCACCCCGAAGTCGTCCGCCCCGAGCACGTAGGTCGTCCACACCCGGTACTCCAGGTCCGACAGGCTCGACACTTTCGCCGAGTGGCCGAGCCCCGCGTGCCGAAGCCGATCGGCCGGCATCCCTACCCCCCACCCCCCTCCCCCCCCCCCCGGCTCCCCGGGGCCCGGCGGCCGCGCCTCTTCCGCGGGGTGGCGGAGCCGCGCGTGCAGAAGCCGATCGGCCGGCATCGCTACCCCGCAGCCGCTTCCCTGTCCCGCCATCGGTCACCGTCCCGCGGCGCCGTGCCCCTTCGCACGGCCGCTTCCGAGACGCCCCCCTCCGCTCCCCGCCTCAGCACGCGTCCTCCGGATCGCACACCCCGCAACGCGCCCACGCCGGCCTCTCATCGAGCACGCGCACCTCGACGCCGGAACGGTTCTTCAAGCGCTCCGCCATCTCCGGCCAGCACCCCGGACAGACGATCACGGGTGCGCCCACGTCCGCGTCCACCTCTCGCCACGGCGCGGCCGGTTGCGGGCGGGCGCCCTTCTCCCGACGCCGCGCGTCCACGGGCAGACGCGCGCTCGCATCGCCCTCGACCACGTCGTCGAACCCCAGCCGCGGCTGTTCGTCCTCGATCGGCGGGCGGCGGGAGCCTCCATTCGGCTCCCGGCCGCATCGCGGCGCGCTCATCGACCCCTGGGCCTCCGTGCAGGCTTGCCGGCCGCCCCGCTGGCAGCGAGCCACTGCAACACGGCCGCCTTGCTCCATCGCGGGCGGCTATCGATCCCCGGAATCGGCGCCACCGGGAAGACGCCCGCCTCCATTCGGCGCTTGATCGTCTTCGGGTGACAGCGCAGCAGCCCCGCCAACTCCTCCAGGAACAAGACCTCGGGCAACTCGTTCGCCGCCGCGTCCGGATCGCCCGGATCCCCATGACCGCGGCGCTCCACGCCATGGGGGCGTGACCCCATCAAGAACGGCTGTAGTCCATGCATGCGTGACAGCACCTCCTCCCGCGCCGCGTCCGCAGCGCGTTCCGCCTCCTCCATCACATCCAGGAACGCGGTGGCCCGCTCGACGAATCTCATCGGCGGCCGGGTGTGGCCGTTGAGCCACCCGTTCAAGGCGGGCTGACTGACGCGGAGCATCGCCGCGAACCGGCGCTGCGAAAGCCCCAGCGTCACCAGGCGGGCCGCGATCGCCCGTGCGGTAGTGACCATGGATGCCTCCAAATCCTAGAGACACCGCAGATCCCGTCAACTGTAATCAGTGATTATCATGAGGGCATGAACATCGTCGGACAGCGGCTGCGCGCGGCCCGTGCGCTCCGGGGCTTCAACCAGGCCCAACTCGCCGTCAAGATGGGGCTTACCCGAGAGGCGATCTCCATGGTCGAGGCCGGCCGCTCCCGGATTCGGGTCGACAGGCTGGGCACCGCCGCGAGGATGCTCGGCGTGTCGACCGACTACCTCGAAGGGCTCACCGAGGACCCGACCCCCGCCGAACAGCTCTCGCGCGCCCTTGCCGCCGCCACGGGCGGCGAGCCGCACGATGACCGGCGCGAACGCGGTGCACCCCCCGCCGACGGTGACTACGTCGGTGTCCACGTACTGGCGATATCGGCGGGCAGCGGCGACGCGGGCGACCAGCGCGTGACCGGCCGCCTCAAGTTCCGAAGAAGGTGGCTGGACCGCTACGGGCTCGTCGCTCGCAGTTGCCGGGTAATCGCCGTCGTCGGAGAGTCCATGGAACCGACCCTGGCGGACGGCTCCTCCATCCTCGTGAATTACGCCAGCCGCCGCCGGCGACTCGGCCACATCTACGTCGTGCGCACCGAGGAGAGCTTGGTCGTCACGCGCGCGGGCAGGGACCCGGCGGGTGTCTGGCAACTCGTCAGCGACAACCCCGACAAGCTGACGTGGCCGAACCGCCCTTGGCCACCCGATGCCGATATCGTCGGGGAGGTCAGGTGGACGGCCAGAACCATCACATGACGGAAGCCGCATCGAACGCAGCAGGTACCGTCACCCTGGCTCCTGCCGGGCGACATGACGCACTCATTGGCAGCGTTGTGATTGCGACGACATCTCCACATGGTAAGATACCGGCCTCACGGAGGGCGTGACGGATGGCGAGCATTACAATTCGCAACCTTGACGACGACCTCAAGACGCGGCTGCGCGTGCGGGCGGCGGACCACGGTCGCTCCATGGAAGAGGAGGTGCGCCGGATCCTCCGCGATGCAGTCGGGCGCAAGCCGAGTGCCCGGAATCTGACGAGCATCATCGGCTCGCACTTCGGACCGGCCCACGGCGTGGATCTGGAGTTGCCGCCGCGCGACGCCGGGCGCGAGCCGCCTTCCTTCGAGTGAGTCGGCGGCGATGGCTGTGCTGCTGGACACGAACGTCGTCTCCGAGTTGATGCGCAAGGTGCCCGATTCGGCTGTCGCCGTGTGGGCAGCGGGTCAGCCTCTCGAAGACCTGTTCTTCTCCGCGGTCGGCGAGGCCGAGTTGCGCTACGGCGCCGCCGTCCTGCCGGCCGGTCGGCGCCGGGAAACACTGGCCTCGGATATCGAGAGGATGCTGAGCGAGGCTTTCGGGAATCGCGTGCTGCCGTTCGACAGCGGCGCGGCGCGCGCGTACGCCGACATCGCCGCCATGCGCCGTTCCGCCGGCCGCCCCGTCACACCCGCCGACTGCCAGATAGCGGCAATCGCTCGCTCCCGCCGCATGGCGGTGGCGACGCGCAACGTTCGGGACTTCGAGGACGCCGACATCGAGGTCGTCGATCCCTGGGCGGCAGCCTGATCGTGACGCTCGACGCAACCCGGGATTCCCGTACCTATACGGGGCGGCCTACGCGATCATGCCGGTGACCGGGAACCGATCGAACGCGGTAGGATCGAGTTGCGAGGAGGACACACTATGGCCGTGACGCACATCGAAGCCGAGATCCCATGGCGAATCGACCGCGCCGACAGTGAGCGCTGGGTCGGGATCTGCGATCCGCTCGGCCTCACGGTCGAGTCCGAGACGTGGGCGGAGCTGATGGAGGACATTGCCCTGACGCTGGATGCGATGCTGAACGACCTGCTCTCCAGCAACGAGCTTGACCAGTTCTTGCAGGAGCGCGGATGGACAGCGCACGGTCCGACGCGGGACAGCGCCGAAGCCGTCCGGTTCGACGTGCCGTTCATCCCCGCGTTGGTCCGGTCGCATGATTCCACGACAGCGGTTCATCGCTAGGATCCGTTCGCTGGGATACGCGTACAAGTCGACGCAGAAGCGGACGTACCTGTACCGCAAGGCAGGCGGAACCCACTACCTCTCGGTGCCGATGCGGGACAGGCTCAGCGAGACCTACGTGCGGTCGGCGCTCGCCCAGGCCGGGTGCTCCGAGAGCGACATCCGGGCGTTCCTCGACGATGCGGCCTCACAGTGAACCCGGCATTCGGCGTGACGCGAAGGGGCGGATCCGAGCGTACGTCCGCGTCGACGGGAAGCTGCGCTTCAAGCGGTTCCCGCCCGGCACCTCGCTGGATGTGGTCCGCCGGTGGCGCCTGGATACTCGCGTCTCATTGGAGCTGACGAAGCGCGCGCCAGGGACACTCGCCGCCGACATCGAGCCCTTCCTGCGGCAGATCGCTGACCGGCCGCGACTGGTCGCCGAGCGCCGAAAACAACTGGAATGGTGGGCCGATCGCCTCGGTCACCTGCAGCGTCATGCCATCCAGACTCCCGACATCCGGGCGGCGCTCGCCGATCTGCGCCGGACGCACGCGGCGTCGACGTGCAATCACTACCGTCAGGCGCTCTTCTCCCTGTACAAGAACCTCGACGGCCGCGACGCCCCGAATCCGGTGCGGGATGTCGCGCCGTTTCCGAACCCCGCCCCGCAAGCGCGCGGGCTCTCGTACGACGCGGTGCTCGGCATCCTGGCGTCGATGTCGGATCAGGGCAAGGCGACCGTCAAGGGACGCCCGCGCATCCACGGATCTGCGGCGAAGGCGCGGTGTCGCGTGCTCGCGTTCACGGGGATGCGGCCCAGCGAGTTGATGCGCTACCGTCCCGAGCACTGGGATCGGAAGACCCAGACGCTCGTCGTGTTCACCGGGAAGGGCGGCCGGACGCGGACCATCCCGCTGAGCGCGCCAGCCGTCGAGGCGCTGGAGGAACTGGAGTCGCTCGGCGCGATCGGCCCCTTCTCGACCTCGACCGTCCGGCGCGCGTTCGTCCGCGCCGCCGAGCGGCTCGGGATCCACGGCGTGCGGCCGTACGATCTCCGGCACAGCTTCGGCACGGCGCTGTACCGCGCCGCCGGCGACACGCGGCTCGTCAAGGAGCTGCTGGGCCACTCCGATTCACGGATGACAGAGCGGTATACCTTGGGTCATGTGCCGGACGCGATGCGGGCGGCGACGGCGGTTTTCGAGTCCCATTTGGGGGGTCGCGAAATGCAGCAGTTCGTGCCCGATAACCGATCTGGCCCATCAGAGTTGGCGGGTGAGGTTAGCACTCGCCGGAAATAGCTGATACAAAAGATGTTGCGCGCACAGCCTGTGGCCTCCGGAGCCGAAGGCCACAGGTTCGAATCCTGTCGGGCGCGCCATTCTCCCCTGGCCTCCTCCTTCTGGGGCCCAGTTGACGGAGCCTCGAAGGGCGCTCCGTCCCGTTGCGCGAGCGTCCTCGCGCATGCGCGTTCCATGCGACTCCTGAGTCGCGCCCTGGCTCGGATTCGTGGGCTTGCCCCACATTCAGTTCGACGAAGAGGTCGTTGTGGTCGGGAGCCTGCCGGAGGAGGCGCTGCCGAACACTCGCTGGAACGCCACGCTCAACCACAGCGTCGGTCGCGGCACGCTGCTGGGCCGGTTGAGCTACCTTCGAGCGTGGCCAACCGTCGGTCGATGTCGCCACAGTCTGCCGACGGGGGACGTCTTGACTCCTCTGCAGACTACGCGGCGACGACAAAACGGCGGGGCGTCGAGCCACGATAGGTCGACCTTGAGCACCGCTACTTCCCCAACGACCCCGGCGACACCAACGTTCGCGATATCGACCTGGTCCGGGATCGGCGTCTGACGAACCGCGACCCCCGACGGTCGGGATGCCGCCGGACCTCGAGGGCGCCCGTCGACCACCACGGAGCAGCCGTCCGCGTTCTCGGTTCCTGGGCGGGGACCCGGCTCCCGCGCTTTGCCCCGAACGCGCAGCGGCGCGGCGACGGGCGGCATCGACGTCCGCGCTGGACCTCCCGCCGCCGATGCGCGTTCGGTTCTTCCCCGTGCGGCGTCTATCCCTTCGAGTGGGTCGCCCTACCCCACCGTTAGACCCGGCAGCCTGCTCGGGTCCGCGACTCGGTCGCAGAGCACTTGCGGCCAACGGGGCAACCTGAGGGGAGTACGACGTTGCGAAATCGTGAAAGAGTGTGCACGTGGTTGGCGGCGGGCTTGTTCCTGCTGGCGCTGGCGGCTCAAGCCCACGCCCAGACCGCTCTCGTGGTCGACTTCGACGACACGGACTACCGGCTGGTCGAGGGCAATAGCCTGACGGTTACGGTGACGCTGACGCCTGTCGCCGATCGCGAGGTCGTGATCCCCATAGAGGTAACGCCGTACCCGAACGCCGCCTGGGCGGCGGAGACCACCGACTACACGGTGTCGGGTCTCACCGGCGGCAACCTCGCCTTCGCCATCGGGGACGCCTCCAAGACGTTCGTTGTGACAGCGAACCACGACGACGGCCTGGCGTTAGAAGACGTGGAGCTCGATTTCGGCACGCTGCCCGACGCCGTGACGTCGTCGCGAGCGGACGAAACGTACCGGGCCGTCGTGCGGATACTCGACGACGACTTTTCCAAGACGGACACCGCCCGCGAGGACCAGCCGTCGGATCGGTACTTCACTTTCATCGCCGTGCCCAAGGATCCGGAGGGGGATGAGCTCATCTGGTGGATCGAGGGGCCGGAGTCGCAGTTCTTCTCGGTCTTTACGTTCACCGACCACGCAACCCACGACTTCGGGTTGTTCGTCGTACGGCCCGGGGTGGTGCTCGATCGTGCTGTGAAGGACAGGTACGAGTTCCTCTTCAACTATTCGGACGGCAATGAACAGTCGGGCCCGGACCCTGGTTGCAGCGCGAGCACGCCGTCGGCTTGCCGCGCCGACTATTTCGGGACCATCGTGGTCAACATCACGGATGCACCGGAGATCGCTCTCGATCCGTCGTCGGTCGTCGAGGGGACGGCGGACAACTCGATAGGCGTCTCGTTCCTGGGTTTCCAGGCCGCGGACATGGTTTCCTTCTCCGTCGGGGGGCCGTGCGGTTCGGACGGCATTCTCGACCTGGGCACTCCCCCCACCGTCGCCATCGCCGATGACGGCACGGCGACCGCCACGTTGTCCGTCACTGCTGGGGGTGTCACCCGGGACACGGATTGCGCGGTGGTCGCGACGGGAACCAAGGAGATCTGGGAACGGGTGGATACCGTCGAGGCCACGGTGACGGTGGAGAATCTACCGGAGCCGCCGCGCCCCGAGGAGCCGGAACCGGAAGAGCCGGACCCCGATGAACCGCGGGCAGCATCGCGGCCCGGAGCGCCGCGGCAGCTCGCCGCGCGTCCTGGCAACGGCCAGGTGACGCTGACGTGGGAGGCGCCATCGAGCAACGGCGGGTCGGCGATCGTGCGCTACGAGTACCGAGTGGACGGCAGAGACGAGTGGACCGGCGTCGGAAACGTGCTGCGCACGACGGCTGGCTCGCTGACCAACGGGCGTTCCCACACCTTCGAGGTGCGGGCGGTGAACGGCGTCGGCGCCGGTCCGGCGGCACGGGCCCGGGCAACGCCGGTGCAGCCCAACCGCCCCCCGGCGTTCCGCTCGACGCGCTACGTCTTCGAGCTGAAGGAGAACCTCGACGGACGGTCGAGCCCCGTGACGCTGGGCACCGTAGAGGCGCGCGACCCGGACGGCGACGAGGTTCGGTACGAGCTCACGGCTGGCGCCCGGGCTCGGTTCGCCGTGGATCCGCGGAGCGGGCTCTTTGTGTACACCGGGCCGGGTGAGGACTTCGAGACCGGACCGCAACGCTACGAGCTTCGTGTGCGGGCCGACGACGACGAAGGGGCCGCCGCGGACGCGGAGGTCGAGGTGCGGGTGATCGATGTGAACGAGGCCCCCGAGCCCGTGGATGACGAGGCGGAGACGTTGGAGGACGCCCCGGTCACGATCGCGGTGCTGGCAAACGACCGCGACGGCGACGGGGACCCGCTCTCGGTACTGGCGGTGTCGGCGCCGACGCATGGGGCCGCGGCGGTATCCCCCGGCGGGGAGGTAGTGTACACCCCGGAGCCGGACTATCACGGCCGCGACGCGTTCGCCTATACGGTAGGAGACGGAAGGGGTCTGACCGCGTCGGCGGCGGTGGACGTGACGGTGCTGCCGGTGAACGACCCGCCGGAGGCGGTCGGAGTCATTCCCGACCAGGATCTCGAAGTCGGCGACCCGCCGGTGACGATAGACCTGACGCCGTACTTCCGCGACCGGGACGGCGATCCGCTGACCTACACGGTGACCGCCTCGGACCCGGTGGTGGAGGTGACCGTGGCCGGGGCGACGCTGACGCTGAACGGGGTGAACCGGGGCACGGCGTCGGTGACGGCGACCGCGCGCGATCCGGGCGGGTTGACGGCGGCGCAGACGTTCGCCGCCATGGTGTCGGACCGGCGAGTGCGGGGCGTGCTCGAGGACACACTGGCGGCGATTGGCCGGGGACGTCTGGCGAGCGCACGGTCGACGCTCGGCCGCCGGGTCGAGTCGGCCGGCGGGGAACAGGCGCAGGTGACGGTGGCGGGATACCGGGTGCCGCTGGGGGCCGGCGCGGCGGCTACGGCGGGACGCGCGGCAGCCGAACGGTGGCTGCTCAGCATGGCCGCGGGGCCGATGGCGGCTGCGGGACCGCTCGGGATGGGTCTCGGGCCGAGGACGACGTCAGGTTGGCTCGACTCCGGGTCGGCCGGCCTGTCGCCCCACGCGGGGCTGGGCACTTCACCGGCTGGCTTGGCGATTGGATCGCCGTTCGGGAATGCGGGCGGCCTCCCGATCGACGCCCGCGGCGGGCGGCACGGTCTGCGCGGCTCGCGCTCCGGTTTCGGCAGCCCGCTGATCTCGACGTTCGGCGGGGGCCGCACGGAGTTCCTCCTGCCGTTGGGCGGCGCTCAGGAGGACGAAGAGGAAGCAGGGGAAGGCGTTGCGCGCGGGCGGCGGTGGACCGTGTGGGGCCAGGGGGACGTGCAGACCTTCGAGGGGGCGCGTTCGGCGGCCGAGAGCTACGCGGGGGACGTGCGGACCGCCTATATGGGCGTGGACACTCGGCTGAGCGACCGTTGGCTGGCGGGGCTGGCGGTGGCGCGCAGCAGCGCCGGCGGCGACTGGCGCTACGGGTTGGCCGACGGTCGGCTCACGACCATGTTGACGTCGGTGGAGCCATACCTGCGCTGGTCGGACGGGGACACGTCGGTGTGGACGACGGTCGGCGGCGGCCGGGGGGCGGCACGGAACGAGCGGCGGCTGCACGGGCACCACGAGGAGAGCACCTTCGGTTTGCGGCTGGGCCTGGTCGAGGTGCGTCGGAGGGTGGCGACCGTGGCCGGCGGGTTGGAGGTGCACCTGCGCGGCGATGCGTCGTGGGCGCGTCTGACGACCGGTGCGGGCGACGAGTTGATCGACGGATTGCAGGTGGCAGTGCACCAGGCGCGGGTGGGCGCCGAGGCGGGCCGTAGGGTGCGGACGGCTGGCGGGACGCTGGTGGAACCGTTCGGGGAGGTGCACGCGCGGCGCGACGGCGGTTCGGGTCAGGCCGGAGCCGGGTTGGAGCTGGCCGGCGGAATACGGGTGGCGCGCGGGGTCGTGCGGATCGAGGGGGTGGGTCGGATGCTGGCGCTGCATTCCGCGGCGGACTACAGCGAGCGGGGCGCCGCGCTGACCGTGAGCATGGGCGAGGGCGCGCGGCGGCCGGGGCTGACGCTGTCGCTGTCCCCGCGCTGGGGGGCGCAGGCGACGGGCAGCGATGCGTTGTGGCAGGAGGAGGTCTACCGGTCGCGGTACGGCGCGGGGCGCGACGAGGGCGCGTTGGACCTACGCGTGGGTTATGGCGTGCGGCTGCCGGCGGCGGGGCTGCTGACGCCGTTCGGGGTGTATGGTCGGTCGTCATACGGACAACGACTGCGGGCGGGTGCGGTCGTGGAGGCCGCGGGAGACGATCCCGATCCGCCACTCGGGCTCGAGGTGTCGGCAGAACGCTACTCGCGCCCGGGCCACGCCGGCACTGACCGCCGGCTGAGCGTACTCGGCCGCATCACGTTCGGCGGCCCGGAACGCGGCGCCGGGCCTGGTTCGGCGCGGACCGCCGCCCGCAGGGGGGGCGGCAATCGCCGGCAGCCGATCGGCCCCGTGCGTGCGCCCGGAAGTCCGGCAACCGGTGTCGCACCCGCTCCGCATGCACGAGCAGGCCTTGGCGGTGCGCGGTGAGCACGAGTGATTGTCGATCAGCTGCCCCACTGGTCCAGTCCTGAGCGCGATTGACTCGACGGGTGCACCAAGGTCTAATCCACGTACGCCGCTCTGCTCGCGACCGGGTCCCGAGTGAAGCGCGAGCGACGATGAGCGCCGTGCCTCCGGAATCCGCCATCCACGGGGGCGGTACCCGGCCGTCACGATCCAAGCGTGGAAGGTGGCGAGCTTCTCGGCGGTGGCGCGGCCGGCCGGCGTCAGCACCGGCGTCGCGCCCTGTCACGACGTGCTTCGGGCCCCGGAACCGACGCGGCCGGATTCACCGGCAGCACCTGGTGGACGACGAGCCAGTCGCAGAGCGCCCGGATCGCAGCCAGGTGCTGCTTGACGGTCGGCACCGATCCCGGGTGCGTCCGGATGTAGGCGGCGACGTGGAGCGGCGCGATCGCGCGCAACCCGAGGTCCCGCTCGCCGTACCACGCCAGAAACTACCCCACGGCCCGCCCGTACGCCGCCCGCGTCCGCCCGTTCGCGATCGCGGCCGCGAAGTACTCCAGGAACCGCTCGACGGCCACGGGCCCCGCGTCGACGATCACCGCGGGCAACGCGACCGCCACCACGCCGGGCCGCTCGATCTCCGCCCGTCCGGCGCCGAGCGCGAAGCCGCCGGACGCTGCCACCGCGGGCGCCGCCGCACCGGCGGTTGCGCCCGGCGAACTCGTCCGGGACGAGCACGAACAGGGGGCCGCGAGCGGCGACCCTGACTACCGGCGAGTCGCGCAGCCAAGCGGCGCCGTGGGGAACGGCTTCCTCCCCAGCTCTGGTCGAGCCTCAGCACCGCGGCGCGAACGTTACGAGTCCCCGCCCCGACCCACCACTCCCCCGGGCCACGAGATTCTGGAGGGGCCATTGCGGCGGGCCGGCCGCCGCCCCCGGCCAAGGAATCACCGCCATCCGCTCGCGGGCGTTCGAGAGGACCCGTCTGGTCTCGCCCGTGCCTCCCGTTCCGCGTCCCTTGCGATTTCAGACCCGCGGGAGCCGGTAGACCCGCAATGCGGTGTCGTGGAACATCGCCGCCCGCTCGTCGGCCGAGAACCCTTGCGTCAGCTTCTTGAACTGGTTCCAGAGCACGGTGTACGAGCACGACAGCTTGTCTACCGGGAAGTTGCTCTCGAACATGCAGCGCCGCGGCCCGAACGCCTCGATGATGTGGCGATACCAGTCGCCGTTGGCCGCGAGCAGCTCGTCCGAGGTCGGCGGTCGGTCGCGCTCGTGCCAGCCGTAGCCGTTCACGACCATCTGGATCCCGCCCACCTTCGCCACCACGTTCGGACGTCGGGCCAGCTCGGTCACGGCTGGCTTCCAGACCGCGAAGACCTCGTCGCGGCGTCCCGCGTAGGGCCCGATGCCGATGGGCCCGCCGAGGTGGTTGAAGATGATGATCGTGTCGGGGAACGCGTCCGCGAGGTCGGCCAGGTCGGCGATGTGGGTGTGATAGATCCAGCCCTCGAACGTGAGCCCGTAGGGGCGCAGCTGCGCGTAGCCACGACGGAACTCGGGATCGAGGAGCAGATGCTCGGGCCCGGTCGGACGCTGCGCCACGACGGGCGGCTCCGCCCAGGCGGCCCGATGGCGGACGCCCCGGAAGCGCTGCGGGCTGGCGGCGACCTGCGCCTCGAGCACCGGCGCCACGCGGTCACCGAGGCGCAGGTCTGCCGACCCCACGATGCCGGTCGCCACCCGGGTCTCACCGTACTGGCCGCTCGCGCTCATGGCGGCGATGCCCTGCACGAACTCCGTCTCGCCCACGACACGGAGCTCCTCCGGACCGTCCGCCCGATACATCGAGGAGCACTCGACGAAGACGGTCTGACGGACGTTGTGCGTGTTGGTGTCCTCGAGCAGCTCGTCCAACAGGTAGCGGTTGCCGGGGCGCTCCCACAGATGGTGGTGCGGGTCGATGATGGGCAGCTCCGGCTCCAGCACCGCCTCGTCGGTCAACGCCAGCCAGTCAGCGCGAGGACCGCTCGGCGCCGCCGTGCGCCGGGTCTGGGCACGAGCACGCATCGCGCCGGGCAGACCAGCCGTTACCGCCGCGGCCCCGAGGGCCCCCGCCGCCGCTCGACCGAAGAACGTCCGTCGCGTGATGTCATCCATGGTCGTCCTTCCTCGTTTCCGCCTACGCCGCCCCGACTTCTGCGCACTGTGCACACATGCCCTCGACCTCGACCGTGCGACGTGTCGCGACAAACCCGAGGACGTCCGCATCCTCGGCGAGCAGTCCTCCGATCCGCGGATCCTCGAGCTCGACCGACGCCCGGCAGCGGCTGCAGATGAAGAACAGGCAATCGTGGGCGCGCTCGGGATGCACGCACGGGACGTAGGCGTTCAGGCTCTCGATCCTGGAAACGAGGCCCTGCAGCATCAGGAACTCGAGCGTCCGGTACACGGTCGGCGGTCCGACCGGACGCGAATCTCTGCGCGTGACCGCTTCGATCAGTTCGTAGGCGCCCGTCGGCCGACCGCTCGCCCAAAGCAGTTCCAGGATACGCCTCCGCAGCGCTGTCAGCTGTACGCCGCGCCCCTCGCAAATCGATACCGCGAGCGCGACGCGTTCGCGTGGCGAGTGCTGCCTGCGGCAATCCGGATCGGTGCAGGGCCGGGCTCGGGTCGGCGGTTTCGTCATCGCCGGTCTCAACTTGCGGCACGGATGAGCAACGCTATAACATTGCGTCCTGTTCCGCAACAGACCGCCATCCGGGACGGCCCGACATTGACGAAAGGCCCGGGACGCCAAGCGGATGCAGATCCAGGAGGCGCTGACGTCGCAGATCGCGGACACCATCCAGGAGGTGCTGGAGCCGCGCGGTGCCGGCATCGTCATTGAGGCGGCGCACCAATGCATGACCACACGCGGCATCCGCAAGCCGGGTATCAGCATGGTCACCAGCCGCATGTTGGGATCGTTTCGCGACGACCAGACCACGCGGCGAGAGTTCCTGTCGATGATCGGTGGCCACAGGAGCACCCTGCCTGAGAGCTGAACGTACCGATCCGACGGCTTCGACACCCCTTGCCGTATCGCTCCTGGTCACCGTCGGCGTCCTCGCTCCTGGAGCTGCCGCGCCGGCATGCTTCTGCCTGATTCGCCGCCGCCGTCGGCCTGCCGAGCAACAGGTCCGCGCGGATGTTGCGCGACGCCGCGCCGGGGGCCGAACGTGCAGCGGACCGACCGCCCGGGCTCGGCCGTCCAGGTCCAGCGCCTCGCCCAGCGCGTGCGGCTCGCGTCCGGCGCCGTCGGCCCCCAGGGGGTCAACCTGTAGCCGCCGACCGGCGGCGTCGCCTTCGGCCACCTCCGCCTCCGCCGCTGCGTGCGCCCGGTCTCCGGAGGAGGCCTGTTCCTCCGCCGCCTCCTGTGCGTCAGCAGCGGGTCGGGCGCGGTGGAGAACGGCCTGCACGTAGGCGCGCGTCTCCCGGTATGGCGGGATGCCGTTGTAGCGCCGCACGGCGCCGGGTCCGGCGTTGTAGGCGGCAAGAGCGAGAACGGTCCCGAACTCGTCGGTGAGCCGGCGCAGGTAGGCGACGCCGGCGTCGACATTCTGTTTGGGGTCGAAGGCATCGGAGACGCCGAGTTGGCGCTGCGTGCCCGGCATCAGCTGCATCAGGCCCTGGGCTCCGGCCGGCGATTGCGCATTCGCACGGTACCCGGACTCGACGGCGATGACCGCGTGCACCAGGCTGGGGTCGACACCGTGCCGGTGGGCGGCGGCGTTGACGATGTCGGCGAACCGCCGCTGGCCGGCCTCGGCCGGTGGCGCGAGAAAACCGGCGGCGACGGCGACGAGTAGCAGGAGTACGAGACAACGGCAGCAGCAACGCGGCATCGCGAGCGCGCACCATACCACATGCGCGGCGCGGGCCGGTGGGAGAGCCCGCGGCTCTTCCTACGCCGAGTTGCCCGAGGGACTCGTTGGTCTTCTTCCTGCGGATCGCGCTGGCGCTGCCGGCCGTCCAAGAGGTTGCGCCCGTCCTCGGGCCCCGACGCTACGACCGGAATGCGCATTGACTCGCCGGGCGCACCAAGGTCTAATCCACGTACGCCGCTTCGGTCGCGACCGAGTCCCGAGCGATACGCGAGTAACGACGAGCGCCGTGCCTCCGGATTGCGCCGTCCGCGGGGACGGTACGCGGTCGTCACGATCCACGTGTGGTTGGAGGTCTCGATGACCAAGTCCGCGGCAAGGCGCTCCGCGGCGCTGTCGATGGCCGGCGCGCTGGCGCTGCTGCTGTCGGCGGCGCTGCACGGAGCAGGCCCGCAGCAGCCCGGCTCGGGCCCACAACAGCCCGGCTCGGGCGCGGCGGCCGCGGCCCGGTCCCCGCAGCGGCTGTTGCTCGACCGGTACTGCGTCACCTGCCACAACGAGAGGCTGCAGACGGCCGGTCTGACACTGGACGCCCTGGACGTGGACGACGCGGCGGCGCACCCCGAGGTGTGGGAGAAGGTGGTGCGCAAGCTCCGGGCCGGCCTCATGCCCCCGCTGGGCCGGCCGCGTCCGGATCGCGAGGCGTACGACGGCTTCGCGGGCTGGCTCGAGGCCCGGCTCGACCACGCCGCCGCGCTCGCCCCCGACCCCGGCCCGTCGCCCGTGTTCCATCGCCTGAACCGCACCGAGTACGCGAACGCGATTCGGGACCTGCTCGCCGTGGAGATCGATGCGGCGGAGCTGCTGCCGGCCGACGATGCGAGCTACGGGTTCGACAACATCGCCGCCTCGCTCCGGATGTCGCCGACGCTCGTCGACCGCTACCTGGCCGCGGCGCGCAAGATCAGTCGCGCGGCGGTCGGGAGCGCGGCGGCGCCGCCCGCGGTGAAGGTCTATCACGTGCCGCCGGACCTTCCGCAGGAGCGGCACCTCGAGGGGCTGCCGCTCGGCACGCGCGGCGGCACCCTGGTCCGGCACCACTTCCCGAAGGATGGCGAGTACGTCATCCAAGCGAAGCTGGCCCTCGACATCGCCGACAACATTCCGCGGTACGACGAGACGCACGATCTGGAGATCCTGCTCGACGGCGATCCGGTCGCGCGATTCACGTTCGCCGGCGAGCCGGACCCCGACGAGGAGCCCGAAGAAGGCGCGGTGCTCCGGGCGGGACAGAACACCGCCGAGCAGTCCGGCTACCGGCGGAACCTCGACGAGCACTGGCGCGTGCGCATCCCCGTGACGGCGGGCGTGCACGAGGTGGCCGCGGCGTTCCTCGAGAACGGGCAGTTGCTGACCGAAGCGACGCGGACCAACACCTTCGCACGGCTCCGTCCGGCCCTCGTCGAGCCATCGGAACGGGCCTACGCCGGAGGCTACTTCAACGACGAGACGCGCTCGGGTCCCTACCTGGCGCACCTCACCGTGACGGGTCCGTTCCGGCCCAGCGGGCCCGGCGACACCGAGAGTCGCCGGCGCATCTTCGCGTGCCGGCCGGCGGCGCCGGAGGATGAAGGAGACTGCGCGGCGCAGCTCCTCGCGACGCTGGCGCGGCGCGCCTATCGGCGGCCGCCGAGCGAGGCGGAGCTGGACCTCCTGCTCGCCGCGTACCGGGACGGGCGGCAGGCGGCGGGGTTCGACGCGGGGATCGAGCGGGCGCTGCGGCAGTTGCTCGTCGCGCCGGGCTTCCTGTACCGCATCGAAGAACGGCCGCGGGACCTCGCGCCGGATGCGAACTACCCCGTCCGCGATCTGGATCTGGCCTCCCGCCTGTCGTTCTTCCTCTGGAGCAGCATTCCGGACGACGAGCTCCTCGACGTCGCGGAGCGCGGCCGACTGCGCGACCCGGCGGTGCTGGGCGAGCAGGTGCGGCGGATGCTGGCGGACCGCCGGTCGCAGGCCTTCGTCGCGAACTTCACCGGCCAGTGGCTGAACCTGCGCCGGTTGCCCGACGTGGCGCCGGATCTCAAGCGGTTCCCCGATTTCGACGGCACCCTGCGGCACGCTCTGCGGCGCGAGACCGAGCTCTTCTTCGAGAGCATCCTCCGGGAGGACCGGAGCGTGCTGGAGCTGTTGACGGCGGACCATACGTTCGTGAACGAGCGGCTGGCGGCGCACTATGGGATTCCGGCGGTCCGGGGGAGCCACTTCCGCCGGGTCACGCTCGGCGACACGAGCCGGCGCGGACTGCTCGGCAAGGGCAGCATCCTCGCCGCGACGTCCTACGCCCACCGCACGTCCCCGGTGCTCCGGGGCAAGTGGATTCTGGAGAATCTGCTCGGCACCCCGCCGCCGCCCCCGCCGCCGGACGTGCCGGACCTCAAGGAGGACAACGACCGGGGCGAGGTGCTGTCGATGCGAGACCGGATGGTGCAGCACCGCGCCAATCCGGTGTGCGCGAGCTGCCACGCGATGATGGATCCGCTCGGCCTCGCGCTCGAGAACTTCGATGCGGTCGGGCAGTGGCGGACGCGGAGCGAAGCGTTCACGCCCATCGACGCCTCGGGCGCGATGCTCGACGGCACCACCTTCGACGGCGTGGACGGGTTGCGGGAGGTGCTGCTGGGGCGGTCCGAGCTGTTCGTCACGACGTTGACCGAGAAGCTGTTGACGTATGCCCTGGGGCGTGGGCTGGACGCCGGCGATGCGCCGGTGGTGCGCGGGATCGTACGGGAGGCGGCGGCCGAGGACTACCGCTTCCAGGCGCTGCTGATGGGCATCGTGAAGAGCCTGCCGTTTCAGATGCGGCGCTCGAGCGGGCTGCCCGCGGCGGCGGCGCAGTAGCGCGCGGCGACACCGGCGCAGTAGCGCCCGGCGACCGGCTCGGCGTCGACGAGCCCGTAGCCGCGCACCCAGCGGCTCGGCCCGTCCGGGAGGAACGCGCAGTCATGTTCATCACGAAGAAGACGTTGCCGCGGCGGACGATGCTGCGCGGCCTCGGCGCGGCGGTGGCGCTGCCCCTGCTGGACGCGATGGTGCCGCCGCTCACTGCGTTGGCGCGGACGCCCGCGACGCCCGCGACGCGGCTGGGGTTCGTCTACATCCCGAACGGGGTCGCGATGAACGCGGAGGTGAACCACTGGAAGCCGGCCGGCGAGGGCACGGACTTCGAGTTCTCGTCCATCCTGACGCCGCTGGCTCCCTTCCGGGACCACGTCACGATCGTGAGCGGTCTCTCGCAACCTGCCGCGGCGGAGGGAGCCAACGACGGGGCGCACTCGCGCGCGGCAGCCGGCTGGTTGAGCGGCATCGGCGCGAAGCAGGCGCAAGGGGCGAACATACGGGGCGGGACGACGGTCGATCAGGTCGCGGCGGCCGTGCTCGGGCGGGACACGCGGCTGCCCTCGCTCGAGCTGGCCATCGACAGCTTCTCGAGCAGCCAGGTCGGCAACTGCGACAACGGCTACGACTGCGTCTACCTCAACACGCTGGCGTGGCGGACGCCGACCACCCCGCTGCCCATGGAGCGACACCCGGCGGTGGTTTTCGAGCGCCTCTTCGGCGAAGGGGGCACGGCGGCCCAGCGGCAGGCGGAGGTACGGACCGATCGGAGCATTCTCGACGTCGTGACCGGGGACATCGCCGCCCTGCGGCGGTCCGTGGGGGGCAGCGACCGGGCCCGGGTCGACGAGTACCTCGATTCGGTGCGCGAGATCGAGCGCCGGCTGCAGGTGTCGGAGCGCACCGCCGAACAGGAGCTGCCGGCGTTCGAGCGACCCACTCGCATTCCGCTCGACTTCGGCGAGCACACGAAGCTGATGTTCGACCTGCAGTGGTTGGCGTATCAGGCGGACGTCACGCGGGTCACCACGTTCATGCTCGGCCGGGAGCTGGGCGGGCGGGCGTACCCCGAGCTCGGCGTGCCGGTCAATCACCACGGCCTCTCGCACCACCAGGACGACCCGGAGAAGATCGCGGACCTGGCGAAGATCAACACGTACCACGTCAATCTGTTCGCATACTTCCTCGAGAAGCTCCGGTCGACCCCCGAGGGGGACGGCAGCCTGCTCGACCACGTCGTCCTCCTCTACGGCGGGGGGCTCGGCGACCCGAACCAGCATCCGCACCTGACCCTGCCGCTCGCGCTTGTGGGCCGCACCCCGCGGAGGCGAGGCCGGCACCTGCAATATGCGGATACCCCGTTGACGAACCTGCTGCTGGCGATGCTGGACAAGGTGGGCGTCCCCGCGGACCGGCACGGCGACAGCACGGGACGGCTGGAACTCGAGCCGCTTTCCAGCGTCTGAGGAGCGATCGCCCGAGGAGCACGACGACCACCGACCGGGGTCTCCACCGCAGAACGGCGCGGAGTGCGGTAGGAATGGTTGGGCGGGAATCGAAGTCGGCGACGGTCTCCGAACCAGCGATGAGCGGTCGCGCGGCGCTGGCTGCCGGTTGACGGAGGAGGGGCACGGTATGCGGACACACGCAGTGAACCGGTGGACGGTGCTGCTGCTGGCGTTTCTCTCGCTCGGCGCCGCCGCGCGCGACGTGCCGCTCGTGGAGGCCGTCAAGGCGGGATCCGCGGAGTCGGTCCGCTCGCTGCTGGACCAACGGGGAGACGTGAACGTCGCGGAGGCGGACGGCACGACCGCCCTGCACTGGGCCGTGCAGGGGGAGGCGGCGGCGCTCGTCGGGCTGCTGATCGACGCCGGGGCCGACGTCGGGGTAGCCAACCGCTACGGGGTGACGCCGCTCTCGATCGCCTCCCTCACCGGCAACGCCAGCATCATCGCGCAGTTGCTCGAGGCGGGTGCAGACCCGAACGCGGCAACGGCGGGCGGCCGGACGCCGTTGATGACGGCCGCGCGGACCGGCGACGTCGCCGCGGTCGACGTGCTCCTGGCCCACGGCACGGACGTGCACGCGACGGACGACACGCGCGGCCAGACGGCGCTGATGTGGGCGGCCGCCGAGAACAACGCGGCGGTGGTGGACACGCTGGTCCGGGCGGGCGCCGACGTCGGTACGCGCACGAGGCATGGCTTCACCGCCCTGCTGTTCGCGGCGCGCGCGGGACGCATAGAGGCGGCGAAGGCGTTGCTGGCCGCCGGCGCGGAGGTGGACGAGGCCCTGTCGAATGGCGTCACGCCGCTGCTGCTGGCGCTCACGAACAAGAGCTTCGAGCTCGCGACCGCCCTGCTGCGCGCGGGCGCGGACCCGAACCAGGGCGCCGTCGGGTGGTCGGCGCTGCACCAGCTCGCCTGGAGCCGGCAGCCCCCCGTCGGGTACGACAACCCCGAGCCGGTGCACCGGGACGACGTGCACGCGCTCGACCTCGCCCGAGAGTTGATGGCGCTGGGAGCGGACCCGAACGCCCGCATCGCGAAGCAACTGCTGGACCAGCCGCGGCAGCGCAGCACGGGGGGGACGGGCGCGACGCCGTTCTTCCTCGCCGCCCGGGCCGGCGACGTCGAGCTGATGCGCGTCCTCGTGGAGTACGGCGCCGATCCCTTCCTGCCGACGGACGACAACACGACGCCGCTGCTGGCCGCGGGGGGCGTCGGTGTGTATCTCGGGGCGGACCACGGCACCAACGAGGAGGCGCTCGAGGCGTTCACGTACGTGCTCGAGCTGGGCGGCGACGTCCATACCGTGAACGCCAAGGGGGAAACCGCGGCCCACGGTGCCGCGACACTGGGCGCCAACCCGATCGTGCGGATGCTCGCCGAGCGAGGCGCCTGTCTGGACGCGATCAACGACGCCGGGCATACGCCGCTGGCGATCGCCGAGGGCATCCCGCAACTGGTGTTCAGACAGCAGCCCGAGACGGCGGCTCTCCTCCGCCGGTTGCTCGCCGCCCGGGCGCTCGCGGTGAAGGACGGTCGCACGCCGGCGCCAAGCGACGGTCGGCCGAGCTGTGGCGGGGCGGGACCTGGGGACGCGGCGCCGAACCCGTCGCGCGCCTCCGTCCAGGAGCCTGCGCCGTAGGACGGAGCGCGAGGGAGTCTCGCCCGAGCGCCAGGCTCGCGACGCGAGCGCAAGGTTGCGCTACCGCTCGAGGAGGATCCGATGAGCGATCGATGTCTCGCGGCAGCCGTGACCGTGACCGCGCTCGCGATGCTGACGCCCACGTTCGCGACTGCACAATCGACCGATGCGGCAGCGCCACCCCGCACGCCCTGGGGGCACGCCGACCTGCAGGGGGTCTGGGACTTCAGCACCATCACACCGCTGGAACGACCGGACGACCTGGCCGGGAAGGCCTTCTGGACGGAGGAGGAGGCGGCCGAGCTCGAACAGCAGGCCCTCGACCGCATCGAGCGCGATGCCCGGCCGAGTGTCGTGAGAACGGAGCCCCTGCCGGTCACCGGGAGCGTGGGCGCCTACAACCTCTTCTGGTTCGGCCCGAACTCGGAGGTCGTCGAAAGCCGCCGCACGTCGCTGATCATCGACCCGCCGGACGGGAAGATCCCCTGGACGCCGGCAGGGATCGAGAGACGCGACGCTCGCGCGGCCGTGAACGAACGCCTCGCCCACGGCCCGGAGGACCGCACCATAGCCGAGCGTTGCATTCTCGGGTTCAACTCCGGACCCCCCATCGTTCCCATCGGCTACAACCAGAACGTGCAGCTCTTCCAGACTCCCGACTACGTGGTCATCCTGACCGAGATGGTCCACGACGCCCGCATCGTCCCGCTCGACGGGCGCCCGCACATCGCAGAGGGCATCCGCCAGTGGAGAGGCGACTCGCGCGCCCGTTGGGAGGGCGACACGCTCGTCGTCGAAACCGCGAACTTCTACCTTGAGACCTGGATGCGGGGATCGGGCCCGAACATGCATCTGGTCGAGCGCTTCCGCCGCGTCGGCGCCGACACGCTGCTGTACGAGTTCACGGTTACGGATCCGACCACGTGGACGAGCCCGTGGACGGCGCAGGTTTCGATGCGAAGGATTGACGATCCGATCTTCGAGTACGCGTGCCACGAGGGCAATCTCGGTCTCTTGAACATCCTGGTCGTTGCGCGAGCGGAAGAGACGGCCGCAGCGGAAGCCGTGGATCCGGGAACCCGGTAGTCGACACGCGTGTGACGCCGCCCTCGATGTGAGGTGCAGCCGGAGCAGATCAAGGCGAGCCGGTACGGCCGGTCGGCCTTCTTCTTCGTGCGTGCCCGACCGGGCCGGTTCACGGCCCGGCTACCGGTGTGAACGGCGGCCCGTCGTTACCGGGTGTCCGACTCGTCGTAGATCAGTTGGACGAAGGACCGCAGCAGGGGCCCGGCGGCCGAAAAGTCGCTGAGGTCCGCCGGCGGCTCGTAGGCGTCGGCGACCTCCTCGGCGGGCCTCCCGGCCTCCATGCCGGCGAGCGCGTATTCCTTCAGATGCCGGTGGAACTCGGCATACCGGACGAGGTCGTCGAAGGGATAGGCGTCGAAGTGCCCGGAGATCACGGTGTCGACGTCGAGCTCGGCCGTAGCGTTGGCGAGCGTGTCGCCGAATCCCAGCGCGCTGCCCCCGTTCGCGGTGTCGACGAACGGCACGCCCTTGTGGGAGAACATGTCGCCGGTCAGCGCTACGCGGACGCCGGGCAGCACGATCCAGGCATCCCCATCGGTATGGCCGGGTCCGAAGTGGTGGAGGTCGATCCGGTCACTGCCGACCGTGAGCGTACGGCTGTCGTCGAAGGTGACGTTGGGGAGGTACTGCGCGTTGTCGCCCTTGAAGGCGTCGCAGTTGGTGGCCGGCGTGCAGGTCGCCTTCATCAGGCTCTCCCTGGCGTTGGCGTGCGTCACGATCCGTTCGACGGCGCCGAACTCGGCGTTGCTCCCGGTGTGGTCGAAGTGCGTATGCGTGTTGATGATCATGACGAGCGGCTGGTCCGTGACCGACCGGAGCTGCTCGAGGATGGCCTGACCCTGCCCGGCCACCTTCGTGTCCATCAGGACCACGCCGGCATCCGTGAGGTAGAACGTCGAGTTGCCGCACGAGCACCCGCCGTGGAGGACGTAGAGGTTGTCGTCGAGCCTCTCGAGGTCCATGGGGGGCCCAGGGTCCTGGGCCACCGGCGCCGCGATCACGATCGACAGCGCGCCGCTCACCAACACCGCCAGCAGGACGAGGGCTCTGCGCATGATTCCTCCAGGCGCCGCGTCAAGCGCGACGGTGACACTCTACCACTCCGCCGGAGTTGCCCTGAGAGATCGATCCCGACCCGCATGTCGTCGGCCGGCACGTGGGGCGATGGCGGATCCCCACGCCTGGCGGAAGATCTCGATGCCCGGGACCCGACGGTCAGCGGCGGGGCCCGTACCAAGGCGCGGCGCCGCCGACCTCCAGCGCTCCGAGATCCGGCGCGCTGCCCGTGAAGCCGTCGGTCACCGTCGGCAGCACCATCCCGCGGTCGACGGCCGCCGAGCCGGGCCGCAGCCGGAAGTCGAGGTCGCCAGCGTCGTAGACGTTCTGCAGCGCGCTCACGTCCCGCGCATCGAGCGCCGGCACGTCGACGAACACGTCGTATCCCACCTGCACGCTGTTCCGGTCCTGCCCCGTCGCCTGGCTGTAGGCCTCGAGCGTTGCGAACTCGCGCAGCTCGAGCGCGGGGGCGTGACCCGGGGCCCGGAAGTCGGCGGCCACGTCGAACGGCGGGCTCTCCCACCGGAACGGCAGCGGCGTGTCCGGCGCGGGGCCGAAGCCGTTGTAGTCGGACGACGTGTAGTTGGTGAACGTCGTGATCCCGAACAGGTTGGGCCGCAGCCGCCGAAAGTCGGCCGGCGCGTTCTGCCCCAGAATCAGGTTGTTCCGCCAGTGCGTGTTCGACAGCGTCCCGGTGGTCTCCGACAGGATGGTGTTGTTGTAGAAGACGACCCCGGCGGCGCCGAAGAAGCGGCTCGAGCCGCCCGGCAGGTTGTAGGCGATGTTCCGGATCCAGTAGACGGGTCCGCCGAGCACGGGCTGGCTGCAAAATGCGTGCGACGGATGGTTGATGAACAGGTTCCGCAGCACCCGAACGTTGTGCAGGCTGCCGTCGGTCTCGATCGGGTTGTCGTGGGAGTTGGTGATGTAGTTGTTGTAGAAGTCGATGGCGACCGGACGCCGGTCCCAGTACTCGCGGGGCGGGTACCGGGGCCCGTCGGGTGCTCCGGGTGCGGACGCCACGCTGCCGTCGGGGTTCCCGTAGGTCTCCACGTTGATCCCGTCGTGGAAGTCGGCAATGTAGTTGTGGGCCACGACGTGTCCCGGCCCGTAGACCTTCACCGCCACGTAGGAAGCCATGACCGGGGGATGGACCTGACCGGCGACGCCGTCGAACCGCCCCCACAGAGGCGCATCGCTCCAGCCGATGAGGCGGTCCGGGTCGTTCCGGCCGTGGAACCGGTTGTCGGCGATGTAGTAGTTGCTCGATCCCGAGTAGCTGGTGAAGACCCCTACCCCGACGTTCTCGAAGCGGCAATTCTTGACGGTGAGCCCCTTGGAGCCCGCGATGGACTGCTCGCCGGCCCAGATGGCGAACTCCGTGTTGCGGAAGGTGATGCCTTCGAAATACGTATGGTCGGCCGCCATGACGTTGAAGAGGGTGAAGTTGCCGTTGCCGTCGAAGACGACCTCGCCATCGCCGGCGGCCTTGATTGCGATCGGCCGCTCGGGCGTCCCGTCGGCCGTCAGGTAGTAGGTGCCCTCGAACGGGAAGGCGCGGTTGGCTCCGCCATACTCGAGATGGTTGTACCGGTAGACACCGGCGTGCACGAGGATGGTGTCCCCCGCCCGTACCCGCGGACGCCCGGCCGTGGCGAAGTCTCCGCCGCCGCAGGAGGAGTTGTAGGCGCAGATCAGCCCCTCGAAGGATGGTTCGAGCTTCGTGCCCTCGAAGCCATGCGGGTAGACGTGAAGCACCCTCCCGCCCTCGTGGGGGACGGGCTCCGGCCGCGTCCGCACGGTCACGATCCGCGTGGCCTCGCCGGTCACGCCATCGGGATCGGTCATCACGAACCGCGCCTCGTAGGCCGTATCCGGCTCCAGGTCGAGGATGCTCCCGGCGAACATGTTCGGAGCGACGACGTCGAACTGCGGCCCCACGAAGACGCGCTCGCCCTGGAGACGCAGGAGCGGAAGCGCGGGCGACCAGTCGGCCTCGCCCGGCCTGCGGTAGGAGACCCGCACCGCGGCGTTCCGGTTGTCGTCACCCTCGATGAACCACTCGAAGCCGAGATTGATCAGGGTCGGCGGCTCGATCAAGAGCTCACCCGTGACGACCCCGTTCCGGGCGGCGTTCGCCGGCTGCGCCAGCACGACCGCGTCGCGGTGGTCGTTGGACGTGGCGAACACGCACACGCTCAGCACGCCGATGCGCGCGAGTTGACCGGCTCTCGTCTGCACGGATGGCCCGCCTTTCGCCAGCTCATGTGTCTGGTAGCCGCCAAGGTCGCCTTGCTCCGCCCGGAGAGGGCGAGCTGCCGGGAGGCGCCGTTCGCGAACCCGAGCGGAATCACGAGCGCCGACGCGGTCCTGGAGCGGCTCGCATCTGCTCGTGCCCGGATCCTACACCGGGTCGATGACGCTCCCGATTCGCGGGTAGGATTCCCGAGGGCTGGCGTACACACCCTCGCCGGTCTTGAGGACGCAGTGCTCGACCTCGACACGCTCGCGACGCGGATGCTCCGCAATTACGACCGCCACAACCCGGGGATCCCGTTCGCCGACGGTCTCCGCCTGTCGATCGACGACGCCTATCGGCTTCAGTCACGCGTCGCCGAGCGCCGCGTGGCGCGGGGCGAGCAGGTGGTGGGCTACAAGATTGGCTGCGTGGCGCCCGTCAACCAGGCCCGACACGGGCTCTCCCATCCCGTGTGGGGGCGCCTGTGGTCCAGCGAGCAGCATCCGAACCGGACCACCCTGCCACAAGGGGACTTCGCCAACGTCGCCGTCGAGGCCGAGCTGGGCGTCAGGCTGCGGCAAGACATCGGCGGTGACTTCGGCAGGGAGGTCGGTGGCGTGAACGGAGTCGTGGCCGCGGTTGCCGAGGTCGTGGTGGCCGTCGAGCTCCACAACCTGGTGCTGCGAGGCGATGGTCCGACCGGTCCCGAGCTGATCGCCAACAACGCGATCCACGCCGGCGTCGTACTTGCGCCAGGGATCGAGCCCCCGCCGGCGGGAACGGTCCTGGATCTCGCGCTGGAATTCGACGGCGCGAGTGTCGATGCGTGGTCGGATCGCCGCTGGCCCGACGACGTGCTCTCGGCCCTGCCCTGGCTGGTGCGCGAACTGGCGCGCCACGGTCATCGTCTCGAGGCCGGCCAGCTCGTGCTGGTGGGGGCGTGGGGACCGCCACGGCCCCTGCGCCACCCCGTCCGCGCCGGTGGCGGCTCCCCCGCGGGCCGGGACGACGCCCGCCCGGCATCGGACGGGACGGGGCCGTCGTCGAGCGGAGCGGCGTCGACGTCCGCGCCGCGCCGAGTGACAGCCCGTTCCGAGACGCTCGGCCTCGCGGAGGCCACCTTCACCGGGCCCGCAAACCCCGCGTGAGATCGTCGACTCCGGACGAGTCGAGCAGGCCCCTGCTAGCGTGCGTCCGGCGACCGGGGCCACATTACGCGATCGAGGTCGGCTACGGGGTGGACGCATTACTGCCTGACGCATTACTGCCTGTCGTAGACCCTCACTCCACGCGTCGGCGACCCATCCAGGCCGGTCCCGTTCTCCGTGATCGTCAGTACCATGCCGTCGTTCGATACCGAGAGCTCCACTCGGTTCACCACGTCACCCAACCTCTTCACGACGGCATGGACGGTCCGGGGATCGACGAGCCTCCAGGAGGCGGCGTCACCGCCGTTACGGGTTCCCGTCCCCGGCATCGGATACTCTCTTCCATCCACCGCGGCCGTAGTTCCGTAGGCGTACGAACCTCCCGCTCCGTCAGTCCCCTCGACGCTGAAGAGCATCCCGTCGTTCGGCGCGGCCCGGTATGTCCGCTCCTCGTTTCGCGGCAACGGCGCGTAGTCGATGCTGGATTCCGCGACATTGAGAATCCAGGTGCCAAGGAGCGGATTGGAATCGGCTGGCGAAGTCTGGGTCAGCGCGCTCGCCACCGACAGCGAGACGAGCACGAGGGTGACCATCATTGCTCTCATTCTTTGAACCTCTCCCCTGACCCGGATTACTCAGGAAGGTCGCGTGCCGAACGCTTCCGGCAACCGGCGTTCTTACACCGCAAAGGCCCTGCACGACGGGCACCAAGATACCACAGCGTGTTTCTCCAGAAGCGGAGCGTCCAGGTCGTCCGCTCCTTCCGCGCTCCGCGCGTGCCCGAGGAGGCGGCCGCGAATAATCCGGGCCAGTAGCCGTATGGACTCTCTATGTGGACGCTCCATGACTGACGGACCTGAAGCGGAGAAGGAGAGCGGACCGAGACGAATGATGACCCACGACCCGCGGTATGCCGAGCACGCCCAGCGGGAGATCCACCTGTTCGATGGCCGGATGGGGGCGTGATGGTCATCGTCCAAGCCGAGATCCTGATGAAGAACCACGGCCTTGAAGGGAAATGGAGGTAGCACGTGGCTGCCCTGCGCGAGTTCTGGCGTCGCCTCCGGGGCGTGCTCCGGCGCAACCCGGCCGATTGCGATCTCGAGCGCGAGCTGCGCTTTCACCTCGAACTGGCCGAGGAAGAGTTCCGCGGGCAGGGCCACTCGCGGGCCGAGGCCGCGCGGATGGCGCGCGTGCATCTGGGCGGCCTTCCGCAGGCGCTGGAGGCGCTGCGCGAACAGCGCAGGTTGCCGTGGCTCGACGACCTCTGGTCGGATGCTCGCGTCGCCGCTCGAACGCTGCTACGGTTCCCCGGGTTCTCGCTCACCGCCGTTCTGACCCTCGTGGTCGGCATGAGCGCGACCACCCTCGCGTTGACCGCCGTCAACGCGGTGCTGCTCAGACCGCTCCCGGTCCGAGCACCCGATCGGGTCGTCGGCATTACGACCGCCGGAGAGCTGGCGGTCCTTGGCAAGGAACCGGTGGGATTCGGTGACTACGCGGATCTCGCCCGTGATGTCGCCGCCTTCGAGTCCGTGGTGGCGCATCGCCGCATGGGATCGGTGGTCGGCGCCGGACTCGACCGCAGGATCGCAATCGGCGAACAGGTCTCCCCCAACTACTTCACCACGCTCGGCGTTTCGTTCCCACTCGGACGGCCATTCGAGGAAGCCGACCCGCCGGGGGCGGTGGTCGTTCTCGGTCACGCCGCCTGGCGTCGGCACTTCGGGACCGATCCCCGCATCATCGGCCGGGAGTTGCCGATCGGCGGCCGACAACGAACGGTCGTCGGGATTGCCCCGGAGGGGTTCACCGGGATGTTTCGAGGGGTCGCGCCGGAATTCTGGCAGCCACTCGACGACGCCGGCGGGGAGTCGGCCGACGACCGCGGACAGTTGGCGTGGTGGGTGCACGCCAGGTTGCGGGACGGCGCGACGCTCGAACAGGCTCGCACGCAGGTTGCCGTCCTGGCGGACACGCTCTCCCGGCGGTATCCGCACTCGAATGCCGGTCGCTCCTTTGCACTCACGCCGCTGTCGGAGGCGTCCATTCACCCCGTGGTGTCGAAGGCCCTTGCCCGATTCGGCGCCGCCGGCGTCCTCGCGGTCGCGCTGCTCCTGCTGCTGGTCTGCTCGATCAACGTCGCGCATCTCGTGCTGGCGCGCGCGGTAGACGGCCAGCGCGAGGTCGCCATCCGACTGGCGGTAGGCGCCGGTCGATGGCGCATCATTCGTCCGTTGCTCGCCGAGGGCATCCTGCTCGCGGGCGTCGCGGCCGCCGTCGCGTTGCTCTCGACCGCGTGGGTCGGGCCGATGCTCGGCGAGATCCGCCTGCCGGGGGTGCCGGCCGCGATCGATCTTCACCTGGTGCCCGATTGGCGCGTCTTCGGCCTCACGGTGATCGTCGTCCTCGCTTCGACCGTGGTCTCTTCGCTCGGACCGGCGTTGCGGATCTCGTCGGGCCTCTCCATCGTCAAGACGCTCAAGATCGACTCGCGCGCATCCGCGGCCGGCGGAGCCACGACGTGGCGCATGCTGCTGATTGCCGGCCAGGCCACGGCGGCGGTGTTGCTGCTGGCGGTCGGCGGCCTCGCGTTGCGCAGCCTTCTCGCCGTGACCCAGGTCGACCCCGGCTTCGAGACGCGCGACGTCGCGGTCGCGAGCGTCGCGCCGGCGCTGGTCGGCCACGACCAGGACGAGGCGTATCGCTACCTGTCGCGCGCGGCCGCCGCCGTCCGGGAGCTTCCGGACGTCGAGGCCGCAGGATGGATTCAGCCGGTCCCACTGTCGTTGAGCGTTCGACTCACCCGACTTCGCCTGTCCGGAGACGACGGCGCGGCGTCGCACGAGCTTCCGCTCGTCGACGCCGGGATAGCCGGTCCCGGCGCCTTCAGAGCGCTTCGGGTGCCGGTGATCGAAGGGCGCGAATTCGACGCGGCGGACCGCTCGGGCGCGGTCGAGGTCGCACTCGTGAACGAAGCGTTCGTTCGCCGCTTCTGGCCCGACCGACGGCAGGCCATCGGTCAGCGCATCGGGGTGGGCTTTCCGGAGACTCGGACCGTGGAGGTCGCAGGCGTCGTGGGCGACTTCAAGAACCGCACGCTCGGGGACGTCACGCGACCCATGGTGTTCACGTCGATCCTGCAGGATCCGTTGGGTTGGCAGGCCGCGGCGCTGGTCATGCGACCCTCACCCGTTGGTCCGCCGCGGATGGTGCACCTCGTTGACGCGATGCGCGCGATCGATCCGGCGGTGCCCGTGTTCGACGTGCAACCGCTCACCGCGCGCATCGGCGGCGTCCTCCTGTTGCCCCGGTACGCCGCGACGGTCTTCGGTGGAACAGGCGTTCTCGCGCTGGCCCTGGTCGTGCTCGGATTGTATGGAACGGTATCGCTGTCCGTCAGACTTCGGCTGCGCGAGCTGAGCCTGCGAATGGCTCTCGGCAGCTCCCGGACGGCCATCGTGCGGATGGTCGTGCGACAGGCCCTGGTGCCGGTTGTGGTCGGCGTCGTGTTCGGCCTGGTCGTCGCGGTGGGGGCGACCCGCGTCGTGACCGCGTTGCTCTTCGGCGTGTCCCCCCACGCCCCCGCCACGTTGGTGGCGGCCGCCCTCACACTGCTGACCACGACGACGGCGGCCGGCGCCTATCCGGCGTGGCGCGCCACGCGCACGAACCTCATGCGCTCCCTCCAGGCAGGATGAGAACGCACACGACACGCTCTACGGCGGGTTCGCGCCGCCGTAGACGGCTTCCAGCCTGTGCGCGAGGTCTTCAGCTTCGAACCCGCAAGGGAGATCGACTCCCTGCCCCGGCGCGCGGCGGAGGGCCGCAGCCAGCCCGTCGAGGTCGCCCCAGGGGGCCAGGAGCTCGCCGCCGGGGTGCCATTCGGGCACGCCGCCGCTGTCCCAGGCGGCCACCGGCGTGCGGAGGGTGAGCGCCTCCAGCCCGACGATGCCGAACGGCTCCTGCCAGCGGGACGGCATGACGAGCACGGCGGCGCGCCGGTAGGCGGCGGAGAGGCGCCGGCGGTCGAGCCAGCCCAGCACGGCGACGCCCTCGGCCTCGATCTCGCGACGGAGCGGGCCGGTACCGGCCACCACGAAAGGCAGCACGGAGCCCGAACGCCGCCAGGCGTCGAGCGCCTCGCGGATGCCCTTGGCCTCGACCACGCGGCCCGCGAACAGGATGCAGGGCGGACCGTCAGCCGGCACGTCCGGGTCGAGGCCGTGGACCACCGGGGGTACGACCGCTACATGGGCTGCCGGAATCCCCACCTGGATCAACTCGCGCTTCATGTACGACGACAGCACGACGAGCCGCAAACCCCGCACCGCTTCCAGCCGCTCGGCGGTGAGTCCGAGGATGGCCTCGAAGTAGCCGGGGTCGTCGAAGCAGCCGGCGCACGTCTCGGGGCCCATCGCCTCGCCGCAGACGCGCCCGTCCGCGGTCCACTTGCCCCGCCCCGGACAGAAGAAGCGGTGGTCCTGAATCGTCACCACCGCGTCCACGCCGGCCGCCCAGGCCAGCACGGCGGGATTGACCACGTTGTGGACATGCACCACGTCGGGGCGCAGCCGCGCCAGCAGCGGGTCGAGCTCGGCGCCAGGGGTGCGCGCCGCAGGAAGCGCGATACCCCGCGCTCTGCGCGAGCGCAGACTCCAACGCGCCCGCGAGGGCGCGCCGGCGCGCGTCCGGGCATCGAGTCCCTGGACGACGGTCACCAGGCAGGGCGGGCGCACGGCGCCGTCGTCGCGGCCCACGGCCAAGTGCTGCTCGTGACCGGCCGCGAGGGCGTCGAGCAGACCGAGGAGGGCCAGGTCGGCCCCTCCCCGGTCGCTCAGTCGGTCCGCGACGTGGAGAATCCGCATCGCCGTGGCAGAGCCCGGCCGCCCGGGCCACCGCCGTAGACCCCGCTACGGTTTCGGCTCCGATCGCCGTCCGAGTGCGTCGCGCGCGTCAATCGGGCTGCGAGCAGTCCAGGTCGAAGCGATCGAGATGCATCACCTTGCTCCACGCAGCCACGAAGTCGCGCACGAACGCCGGCTGCGCATCGTCGCATCCGTAGACTTCCGCGATGGCGCGGAGCTGGGAGTTGGATCCGAAGACGAGATCGACCGCGGTGCCCGTCCACTTGACCACGCCCGTCCCGCGGTCGCGTCCCTCGAAGACGCCGGAGGACGCGGACGACGCCTGCCACTCCGTGTTCATGTCGAGCAGGTTGACGAAGAAGTCGTTGGTCAGCGTCCCGGGGCGCCCGGTGAAGACGCCGCGATCGGACTGCCCGACGTTCGCGTTCAGGACGCGCAGGCCGCCGACGAGCGCCGTCATCTCGGGCGCGGTCAGGGTCAGGAGCTGCGCCCGGTCCACCAGCAGCTCCTCGGCGGGGCGGCCGTTGCCGTTCCCGACGTAGTTGCGGAACCCGTCCGCGGTCGGCTCCAGCACGGCGAACGACTCGACGTCCGTCTGCTCCTGTGCCGCGTCGGTACGTCCCGGCGAGAAGGGAACCTCGACGTCGTGCCCGGCGTTCTTCGCGGCCTGCTCGACGGCCGCGCACCCGCCGAGGACGATCACGTCCGCAAGCGAGACCCGCCTGCCCCCGGACTGGGCGCCGTTGAAGTCGCGCTGGATGCCCTCCAGGACGCCCAGGACGCCTGCCAACTGGTCCGGCTGGTTCACCTCCCAGTCCTTCTGCGGGGCGAGGCGAATGCGCGCCCCGTTGGCCCCGCCGCGCTTGTCGCTGCCGCGGAACGTCGACGCGGACGCCCACGCGGTCGAGACCAGTTGGGAGACGGACAGTCCCGAATCGAGGATCCGGCGCTTGAGCGCGGCGGCGTCCTGCGCGTCGATCAAGTCGTGATCGACGGCCGGCACCGGGTCCTGCCACACGAGCTGCTCGGCGGGCACCTCGGGGCCGAGATAGCGCGCGATCGGCCCCATGTCGCGATGCGTCAGCTTGAACCACGCGCGGGCGAAGGCGTCCGCGAACTGGTCCGGGTTCTCGTGGAAGCGCCGCGCGATCGGCTCGTAGATCGGGTCCATCCGCAGCGAGAGGTCGGTGGTTAGCATCACCGGCGTGTGCCGCTGCGACGCATCGTGGGCGTCGCGCACGGTGCCCGCGCCGCCGGAGTCCTTCGGGACCCATTGATTCGCCCCCGCGGGGCTCTTCGTCAGCTCCCACTCGTAGCCGAACAGGGTCTCGAAGAAGCTGTTGTCCCAGGTGGTCGGGGTGGGCGTCCAGGTGCCCTCCAACCCGCTCGTGATCGCGTCGCCGGCCTTGCCGCTGCCGAAGGTGCTCTTCCAGCCGAGGCCCTGCTCCGCGAGGGCGGCGCCCTCGGGCTCGGGACCGACGTGCGTGTCCGGGGCGGCGCCGTGGGTCTTGCCGAACGTGTGCCCGCCGGCGATGAGGGCCACCGTCTCCTCGTCGTTCATCGCCATCCGGCGAAACGTCTCGCGAATGTCGCGGCCGGCGGCAACCGGATCCGGATTGCCGTTGGGCCCCTCGGGATTCACGTAGATCAGGCCCATCTGCACGGCGCCGAGCGGGTTGGCGAGCTCCCGGTCGCCGCTGTAGCGCCCGTCGGCGAGCCACTCGGTCTCCGGACCCCAGTTGATGTCCTCCTCCGGCTCCCAGACGTCCTCGCGCCCGCCGGCGAAGCCGAACGTCTTGAGCCCCATCGACTCCAGGGCGCAGTTGCCGGCCAGGATCATCAGGTCGGCCCACGAGAGCTTCCGGCCGTACTTCTGCTTGACCGGCCACAGCAGCCGGCGCGCCTTGTCGAGGTTGGCATTGTCCGGCCAACTGTTGAGGGGGGCGAAGCGCTGCGTGCCCGAGGCGCCGCCGCCGCGGCCGTCGTGGATGCGGTAGGTGCCCGCGCTGTGCCACGCCATGCGGATGAAGAGCGGCCCGTAGTGGCCGTAGTCGGCGGGCCACCAGTCCTGCGACGTCGTCATCACCGCCTCGATGTCCCGCTTCACGGCGGCCAGGTCGAGGGACTCGAACTCCTCGGCGTAGTCGAACGCCTTGCCCATGGGGTCGGCGGCCGGGGAATTCTGGTGGAGCACCTTCAGGTTCAACTGGTTCGGCCACCAGCGCAGGTTCTCCGCGGCGCCCGCCGCCGTGTGGCCCAGCACCGGGCACTTGCCGCCGCTCTTGCTCTTGTCGTCAGCCGTGTCGTGCATGTCGTTCAACCCTTTCTGTTCTTGCCGGTCTTGCTCGTCCTGTTCGTGCCGGCGGCCTGCAGCCGGCATCCAGGGCAATGTCCCCAGTAGATGACCTCGGCCTCCTGGATCTCGAAGCCGTGATCGTCGTCGGCGGTGAGACAGGGCGTCTCGCCGACCGCGCAGTCGATGTCGACCATGACGCCGCACGTGCGGCAGACGAGGTGATGGTGGTTGTCGCCGACCCGATCCTCGTACCGCGCAGGAGACCCGGCCGGCTGAATCCTGCGGGCCAGGCCGCGCTCGACCAGCGTGCCCAACGTGTCGTACACCGCCTGCCGCGAGATGGAACCGATGCTCCCCCGCACGTCGTCGGCCAGCTCGTCGGCCGTGGCGTGCGGGCGGCTCGACATGGCCCGCAGCACCGCCAGCCGTTGGGCCGTCACCTGCAGGTCGTGCCGCCGCAGGAGCCGCTCGGCGTCCTCGGTCACTACCAGGAAGTCAAGCACCGATTCTGGACCCAGTCAAGTATCAGCCTGGATCGAATATCATCGGACCGCCATGCGAGTGGCGGCGCCACCCCTGCAGTCGGACCGTTCCCTGCGTCACGTCGGGCTGGCCGGTCTCGTCTTCCTGTCCGGCGCGGCCAGCCTCGTCTACGAAGTGCTCTGGCTCAAGGAGCTGAGCCTGCTGTTCGGGAGCACCGCATACGCGGCCTCCACGACGCTCGCCGTCTTCTTCCTCGGCCTGGCGGTCGGTGGCGCGGCTTTCGGGCGCTGGTCGCCGCGCCTGCGCTCGCCGCTGCGAGCCTACGCCTGGATCGAGTTGGGGATCGCGGCGGCGGCGGCGCTGTACTTCGTGCTGCTCGAGGTCTACTTCCTTCTCTACGGTCCGGTCTACGACGCGCTCGTCGACCGTCCCGCCGCCTTCAACGCGTTCCGGATCGCCCTGGCAGCGCTGGTGCTCCTGCCCCCGGCCGCGCTGATGGGCGGCACGTTGCCGGTCCTGGGGCAGCACCTGGTCCGCCGGCCGCACGAGCTGGGGCGCACCGGATCGCGCTTGTACGCGGTCAATACGATCGGCGCGGCCAGCGGGGCGTTCCTCGCAGGGTTCGTGCTGCCGCCCGTGCTCGGCTTCGACCGGGCGTACCTGCTGGCCATGGCCGTCAACGTGGCCGTCGCCGGCATCGCCTGGTGGTGGTCGCGCATCGACGAGGGCAGCGCCGCGCGGACTCCCGAGGCTGCGGCCAAGCGACCTGCGCGTGCCGAACGGCGCGGCAGGGTTTCCCCACACCGCTCGCTGCCCGCAACCGCGGGCGCCGCCGGCGCTGCCGCCGGCGCGGCCTCCCCCGCCTGGCTCGCCGCCGTTGCCGTTCTCGCCGGCCTGTTCGCGCTCGGGCTCGAGGTCCTCTGGACGCGGATGTTCGCCCAGGTCCTGCAGAATTCCGTCTACACCTTCTCGACCATCCTCGTGGTGTTCCTGGCCGCGCTGGCGGCCGGCTCGGCCCTTGCCCACCGCCTCTGCCGGGTGCGGGCGGCGCCGGCGCACGTGCTGTGGACGCTCCTCACGCTGTCGGGGCTCGCCGTCGCGGCGACGCCCTTCGCCTTCCATCGACTGACGGCCGGGCTCAGCACGCTCGCCACCGGCGACGCCTGGATCTCCTACGTCGTCTCGATCTTCGCCAACGCGATGCTGCTGCTGTTCGTGCCGGCGGCCCTGCTCGGCAGCGTCTTCCCCTACCTGCTGCGTGCGTCGGAGGGTTCCCCCGCGGCGCCGGGCGCCGTCATCGGGCGTCTTGCTGCGCTCAACACGGCTGGCGGCGTGGTCGGCGCGCTCGCGGCCGGGTTCGTGCTGCTCGAGGCGATCGGCCTCTGGAACAGCATCCGCCTGATGGCCGCCGGCTACCTCCTGCTGGCCCTGGCGACCACCTGGCGCGCGTGGCCGACTCCTCGCGCGCGGCTCGTGCCGGCCGCGGCGTCGGTCGGCGCCCTGGCCCTCCTCGGCACGGCGCTCGACGCCTCGCGCCTGCCCCTGGTGGGCGTCGCCACGGAGCGCGGCGAAGCGCTGATCGCCACCTGGGAGGGCCCCGACGGCGTCGTCGCCGTCACCGAGCGCGCCGGGAACCGGCGCCTGAAGATGAACAACTTCTACACGCTGGGCGGGACGGGCTCGATGGAGCAGGAGCAGAACCAGGCCCTGCTGCCCATGATGACGCACCCGGACCCGCGCGCGGTCTTCCTGCTCGGCCTCGGCACGGGCATCACGGCGGGCACCGCACTGCGGCACCCGGTGGAACGGCTCGTGGTCTGCGAGATCGCGCCCGACGTGATCGCGGCCGCCGCGGCGTACTTCGACGAGCCGAGCGGCGGGCTCTTCTCCGATCCGCGGGCGACGGTCCGCGCCTGCGACGCCCGCAACCACCTGCTGGGCACGGCGGAGCGCTACGACGTCATCCTCGCCGACCTGTTCATTCCCTGGCGGGCGGGCGTCGGCAACCTCTACAGCCGCGAGCACTTCGAAGCCGCGCGCGAGCGGCTGACCGCCGGCGGGCTCTTCGTCCAGTGGTTCCCGCTCTTCCAGGTGTCGCGCCGCGAGTTCGACCTGGTGGCGCGCACCATGCTGGACGTCTTCGAGCAGGTGACGCTGTGGCGCGGCAGCTTCAGCGCGGAGCTCCCGTTCGCGGCCTTCGTCGGCGCGACCGAGCCGACGACGCTCGACCCTGCGGTGATTGCGCGCAACGGGTTGCACCTGAGCGGCGGGGCGCCGCTGCCCGACGCCACCGCGCTCGCGGTGACGCTCCCGTTCTACGCCGGGAACCTGTCGGCGGCCGACGGACTGATTCCGCCCGGCCCCATCAACACCGACGACCGGCCGCTCGTCGAGTACCTGGCACCGGTGACCCAGCGCGAGGAGCGCGCCGGGACGACGGGCTGGTTCCACTCCACCGAGCTGGCCGCGTTCTTCCGACGCCTCGCCGAGCTGTCGCCGCCGGCGCGCGACCCGCACCTGGCGCGGCTGAGCGCCTCGCAACGGGACTTCGTGACAGCCGGACTCAGCTACTACCAGGGCGCGGTGGCCCGCCGTCTCGGGCGCGACGCCGAAGCCGAGCGGCACTTCCGCGATTTCGCGGAGCGCATCCCCATCGAGTTCCGCCCGCCGCTCGACGAGCCGAGCGCGGAGGGGGAGGTCGTCCCGTAGTCCTGCCCCGGCCCTACTCGTAGTCCGCGGCGGCCAGCGACAGGCGCACGACCTCGGCGTCGTTGCGCGCGATCACGTGGCGGTTCGCATAGGCCGGGTGCGCCCACAGGACCGGGCGGTCGACGTGCCTCCAGCGACCGGAGCCGCCGCCGCGGGTGCGGGTGGTGGGCGTCAGCAGGTGCGTCCGGTCGATCTCCTCGTAGCCGGCCGGCGTGAAGCGGGCGATGACCAGATCGCCGGTCTCGACGGAGATGAACGCGCGGTCCCCGTGCTGCACGAGGTGGGAGCTCGCCCAGCGGTCCTGCGGCACGAGCCGGTCGCTCGACCACAGCCGCTCGCCGGTCGTCGCGTCGACGCCGCGCAGCTCGCCGTAGCTGTTGAGCCCGTAGATCGCGTCGCCCACCACGATGGGCGTCGACGTCATGGATCGCTGCACCGGGAGGTCGGAGCGGTTGGGGTTGGCGCCGGTCCAGACCGTCCGCGCCGCCGGCCGGTCGGGGTTGAGGGCCAGCATCAGGCCGCCGTTCTCCACCTGCGTGATGAGCAGGTAGCGCCCGCTGCGAACCGGCGTGCCGATCGTCAGCCCGCTCGCGAGCGGGAAGTCGTGCTCCCACCAGGTGCGGCCCGTGGTCGGGTCGAGCGACGTGACCCCGGCCGGGTGCCAGACGATCAACTGCCGCACGCCCCCGGCGGTGGTCACGATCGGCGAGGAGTAGCCCGCTTCCGCGTTGGTATCGAGCGCGCGCCACACCTCGGCCCCCGTCGCCTTGTCGAACGCCACCACCATGGCGTCGGGCTCGCCCCCGAGCAGCGTGATCAGGAGATCGCCCTCCACGAGCGGCGAGTGCGCGACACCGTAGACCGGCACGGTGACGTCGTAGTCGGCCACGGTGTCGATCTGCCAAATGAGATCGCCGCTGGCGGTGTCGAAGCACGACAGCATGCCGGCCGCCCCGAGGATGTAGACGCGGTCGCCGTCGACGGTCGGCGTGGCGCGGGGGCCGGTGGCGAACACCGGGACGATGTTGCGGTAGGTGGCCGGCCATTCCCGCGTCCAGAGGACCGCCCCGGTCTCCTCGTCGAGCGCCAGCAGCCGCTCGCGGCCGTCCATCGTGCGGCTGCCCGGCGCCTCCCGGTAGTCGGGGACGAAGACGCGCCCGCCGGCGACGGCCGGCCCGGCGAAGCCCGCGCGGACCGGCGTGCGCCACTTGACGATCAACCCGCCCTCGGCGAAGCGCTCGACGATGCCGGTCTCGCGCCACACGGCGGCCCGGTCGATGCCGCGCCACTGCGGCCAGTCCTCGGCGTCGAGCACGGCGGCCAGGCAGCAGGCGACGGCGCCAACGAGCGCCACGGTCATCCGGCGGGGCGAACGACGGTCAGACATCAGCAACTCCCGGTTATCCCGGCCCGACGGGCGGGGCGATTCCGCTTGGCCAGTGTAGGGCACGGGATCGGCCGTGTCGATCCGTCGCGGGCGAGACTTGCGCCGCCGCGCCGGCCTGCGGCCTCGCCTCGCCAGATGGCGTGTTAGGATCGGGAGTTGCTCTTGGGTCGATCCTCGAACCCAGGAACGACGTGGGCCGCTAGCTCAACTGGCAGAGCAGCAGACTCTTAATCTGCGGGTTCGGGGTTCGAGTCCCTGGCGGCTCACCACTATTTCCTACCTCAGGCACCTCCACGAGGCCGGCCGCGCACTCGCCCGCGGGTGGCAGACGCCATCCCGGAGATTCACCCGATCCGAGAGGATCCTCGCAGTTGAAGGCCGACCGAGGCGGAGAATCGTTCGAGCGCGCGGCCTAGGGCGTGGCGGTCCCGGGGGCCGGGCTCGGTTTGCTCGAAGTGGGTGGCGAGCACGTCCAGCGTGCCCTCCGCCCGCCGCGCCTTCAGATCCACGCGTCCGATCAGGCGCTCGCCAGCGAGCACGGGAAGGCAGTAGTACCCGTAGCGGCGCCGGCTCGCCGGCTTGTAGATTTCTATCCGCTGCTCGAAGCCGAACAGGGCCTGCACCCGCGCCCGGTCCCACAGCAGCGGATCGAAGGGGGACAGCAGGACGCCGCGGTCGCGGCGCGGCCGCAGGCGTTCCAACTCGGGCAAGCGTTCCAGGTCCTCGATCCGGATCCAGCCGGGGAGCGCCCGTCCCGCGCTGCGCAGCGCGCACGGGAGGATTCTGCCGGTCTCCTGCAAGCGCTCTAGCGAGGCATGGATCCGGTCGCGGCACTTCACCAGACGCCAGGTTGCGGCCAGGGTGCCGGTGGAGGCCCAGCCGTGGCCGGCGAGGGCGCGCAGCAGCAGGGTGTCGAAGGCCGACGTGGTGCTCACGCGCCGGGACCGGACCTCGGCGGGGATGACCCGCTCGACGAGGTCGAAGCAGCGTTGAAAGCTGCGCCGCTCGCGGATCGCCAGTCGCCCGACGAGCCACAGCGACTCGGCCACCCGGCGGCTGAGCTTGAGGTCCCACCAACCGGCGCCGCTCCTGCCCTCGAGGTCGAGGGAGCGCAGCGCCCCTTCGCACTCGATGCGCTTCACGATGGACCGCGCCAGCCTGCGGTGCTCGCGCAGCACGTCGCCGCACCAGGGGTGCACCCGGTACTGCTTCCGCCGCCACGCGAAGCAGGGGTAGAGGGAGAGCGGCAGCCAGCACGCTTCATGGCCCCAGTACTCGAACAGCGGCGCCCCGGTTGCGAGCAGCGTCTCCGCGAGAGCGGCGTCGAGGCCGGGAAGCCGCGAGGCGAGCACGATGCAGTGGCTGCGTGCTCCGCTCACCGCGACCGTGTCGATCTGCAGGTAGCCGAAGTGCTCGACGATCCGGTGGCAGCGTTCCCGCGCCTGTGCGCTCCGAACACCCGCCCGTTCGGGGAGACCGAGGCGGCGCGGCGCGAGCAGCCCGGCGCCGGCAAGAGCCAACCGCCGCGCCTGCGCGATACTGATGGACTCGGGACGTGGGATCATGCGCGGTGGCGTCGAGCGCCGTGAGAAGGACAGTACCGGTGAACTGTGCCAGAATCGCCGTGCGCGGGCGACCTCGGGGCGAAGAGCGGCATAGCGGCTGGAAGCGCCGTCAGGCGGCCTTACAAGATGCCTGCCGCAATTGAGGCGCCCGCGCGCTCGGCACCCAAGTAGCCGCGCGCGCCATTTCGAACGCGTGGGCGGCCCCCCGGAGGAGCGTCAAAGGCCGTCGCCGCCCATCTGCGCTCCTTCTACCAGGTGAGCCCGCCCCCGGGAGGCGGCCACGCGCCCAGGAGCTGCCTGACGAGCACCACCTGGCCGAGGCGGTAGCTGTTGTGCGAGGCGAGGGTCTGGAGCATCGCCGCCCGACTCTTCGGCGCACCGACAGACTGGCGCGTCGACCGCAAGTCGTCGTTGCTGGCATGCCGCTCCAGCGCCTCCGCGACACCCTGGGTTGCAGGATCCGCGCGCCTACCTGTGCCCGCGCGTCCATTCGCGCGCCGCGTGCAGCGCGGCCCGTACGCGGCCGACGATACTCTCCGCCCGATTCGGGATCCGCAGCGAAACCTGCGGTGCGCTCGGTCGGGTCAGAGTCGCCTCTGCTCGTCCCGGGGCGAGCTCCTCGCCCGCCCTCACTGTCCTGCCGTCGACCACCTCCTGGCCGCTCTCGACGCTCACCCCACGACCGAGGCGGCAGTTCCCGCCGACCGTTCCGTGGACGACGCACTCGGCCTCGAGCCTCGTGCGATCGCCAACCGCTGCTCGTGGCCCGATGAGTACCTTCGCCGCCACGCGTGCCTGCCAGCCGACCTGTGCCCCGCCCTCGATGCTGCAATCGGCGTCGATGACGGTGCCGTTGCCTATTGCTCCCCCGGGGCCCACCCGCGCACCCTCTCCGAGGCGAACCCGGTCTCCGAGCGTCGTCGTCGGCCGCGCCTCGCTCTCTTCCGTCGCCCGACGCGGTCCATCGCCCTCGCCGACGATGCTCTTCGGGCCGACACGCACTTCGATCCCGAGTCGGACGTTCTCTCCGACGTAGCCGTCGGCTCCCAGGGCGCAACCTGCCCCCAGGATGGTGCCCGTGTCGACGACGGTCCGGCTCCCAACCGTCGCGCCGGGACCGATCCGGACCCCGGGCATCAGCACGGCGCCGTGCTCCACGGTGGCGCCGTCCGACACCGTCGCTCCGGCGCCAATCACGCAGAACGGGCCGACCTCGACGCCGGTCCCGACCACCGCGTCGTCTCCGATTTCCGTTCCGGCACTCAGGTGGGTGCCGACTCCCACGAGCGCGCCCTGGCCGATTGCGACGTCGGGCGCTATCCGCGTGTCGTGTGCGATCAGGGCGCTGGGGTGGATCCTCGGGGCGTCGGGCTCCCTTCGTGCGCCGGCGGCCCGTGCGCGCGCGGCGACGGCGTCTCTTGCCATCTGTCCATAATATCACTACTATTTCGGACACGAGGTCATGTCCACCGCAGGAGCCGTTCGAGCCGGTGTACGCAAGCTGCCGAAGGGGACGCCCTTCACAGGTGAGAGCTTTCTGAAGCACGGCTCGCGCAGCGCCGTCGACCGGACGCTCTCGCGCCTCGCCCGCCGGGGCGAAATCCAGCGCCTTGCCCGCGGCGTCTTCGTCCGCCCCCGGACAAGCCGCTTCGTGGGCACCGTGCTCCCTGACATCCTGGAGGTGGTCGAGGCCATCGCGCGGAGCAACGGCGAGACAGTCCAGATCCACGGCGCGGAAGCCGCGCGTCGGTTCAAGCTCAGCACCCACGTGCCGACCGCGCCCGTATTCCACACCAGCGCGTCGAGCCGCACCATCCGCATCACGAGCATCACCGTCAGGATGGTTCACACCTCGAACCGCCAGCGGCTGCAGTTCGCCGGCGAAGCGGCGGGCGACGCGCTCTCCGCCCTCTGGTATCTCGGCAAGAACAACGTGACCCCGGAGACGGTCGCCACGATCGAGTCCGCCCTCGGCCCGGTGGAGTTTCGGAGGCTGTGCTCGGCAGACATGCCGGCGTGGATGGCCAAGGCGCTCGCCGGCGCCCGGGACAGGCTCCGGCATCGAGCTCACTGAAGAGGGGAGCGAGCTCCGTGGCTGAAGCGGTCCTGTCTCTCGATGCCCGGGAGCGCGCCGACATACTCCGGACCGTCGCCGCCCGGTCAGGGCGCGCGGCCGTGATCCTGGAGAAGGATATCTGGGTCTGCTGGGTCCTTCAGGCCCTCTTCTCCATGCCCGACCCCCATCCCATGGCCTTCAAGGGCGGCACCTCGCTTTCGAAGGTCTACCACATCATCGACCGGTTCTCCGAAGACGTGGACGTCACCCTTGACTACAGGGCCTTCAACGACGGTTTCGATCCCTTTGCAGAAGGCGCCAGCCGGAACCAGATCAGACTCTTCAGCAAACGCCTGAAGGACCGCGTCGCCATGTACATCCGCGACGTCGTGGCGCCCGCTCTCGGCGCCGCCGCCGACGGCCTCGCGACCGACGGCCAGCACGACATCCGCATCGGCGACGACCGCGAGACGATCCGTTTCGCCTATCCGTCCGTGGTCGAAGGTCCGCGCGGCTATGTCCGGAGTGAGGTCCGGCTGGAATTCGGCGGACGCAATGTCATCGATCCGAACGAGCAGCACACGATCGTTCCCGACATGGCCGCCCTGACCCACGGCCTCGACTATCCCGCCGCGAGCGTCACGGTCCTCTCTCCGGTACGCACGTTCTGGGAGAAGGCCACGCTGGTCCATGTCGAGTGTCACCGGCGACGGCTCACGGACCATCCCGAACGGCTCTCTCGGCACTGGTTCGACCTGACGCGCCTCGCCGCACACGACATGGGCCGCGCCGCCCTCGCCGACCGCGAACTCCTGGCGGACGTCGTCCGACACAAGAAGGTGTTCTTCGACGCGGCGTACGCCAACTACGATCGCTGCCTCGACGGCCGGCTGCGGCTCGTTCCCGACGACGACCAGCTTCCCGCCCTGCAAGCCGACTACGACGCCATGCGCGCCGCCGCTATCATCGCGGACGACGCACCCGAGTTCGCCGCGCTGCTCGAAAGAATCCGGATCCTCGAAGCCGACGCGAACGGCCCCCGCTGAATAGGGACAACCGCCAGCTCTCGCTCCGCCGCCGGCCCGTTCCCGCCGCGCCGCCAACGCGCGCTACTGCGGGTCCTCTTCCGTCGCCACGATGGCCGCGCGCCACTGGGCGGTGGCAGACTCCTTGAGCGTCACGGCGTCGGAGGGCAGCAGGTACCGCTCGGCGACCAGCGCGTCCGCCGCTTCGCCGTACCGCCGCACGTAGTCCGCCTCGCCGCCGGGATAGCGCTCCTCCAGGGAAAGTCGCGAGTCGCCCCGCGCCATCCGCTCCTCCATCGTTCGCGGAAACGGAAGGGTGGAGCCGCTCACACCGCACAGGTCGCCTTCGGCGAAGCCTGCCGCGCGCACGGCCTTGCCCATCGTGGAGAGCGGGGCCGCGACTTCCGGAACGATCACCCCCGCGACGAGATTGCCGTCCGCGTCGAGACTCGGCACGAACAACGGGTACCGGTCGTCGCTCTCCTTCGGTGGCCAGACGGAGAAGTCCCGCACGCCGAGCTCGCTGATCGCCGGGTTGTACGGACGGTCGGGAATGGTCGGATACTGCTCCCCCTGCCTTTCGACCGTCACCGCCGTGCCGTCGGCCACGGACGGCGCGCGCGTCGGCGGCGGCTCGACGCCGTTCCGCACCCACCGCACCGTCGCGTCGAACGCCGCCCGGTAGTACGGCCACGGCTGCACGGGGTTCGCCGGGTCGCGGCACCCGGCGTTGCCCTGCAGATGCGCGGTCGCGAGCATCCAATAGCGCACGTTCGGCGGCAGATCCAGCGCCCGGCCGCTCGTGTCGGTGAGGAGGAGCGAGGCATGGGCGCCGTAGTACTCGGACTCGGCGTCCACCTGGATGATGTTGGGGCAGGTGCCCGAGGCCGTGCAGGCGGCCAGCAGTCCGTCGGTCTTGCCCGTCAGCCGATCCGTCGTCGTCGCGAACGTGAACGGGAACTCGTCCATCGGGTAGTTGTGGTCTTCGTGCTGGCGCGTATAGCGGCCCGGCTGCGCGAAGCGCGCGTTGACGAACGTGCGGCGGGCGCCGCCGACGTACGGCGTCATGCCGTCGAAGACGCGGCGGCCTTCCGCATCCGCGTTGAACCCCTGGTAGACGAAGTCCCTGGCCATCCGGCCGCTCTGCGACGAGCCGACGGCCACCACGTGGTCGAGCACCGGCGCTCCGTCCACGAAGAGCGGGTTGGGGACGCCCCGATCGTCGGCGGAGCGGTAGCGCGCGAACGATACGAATTCGCGCATGGCTCCGAAGCCGAGTCCGTGAACGATCGGATCGCGGGCCTCGTACACGAACTCGTAGATGGTCCCCGCATCGGTTCCCGCGGGAGGCCGGACCGCGACCGTCCTGTCGTCGACGTAGTCCCATCGGTCGGGCGGAACGGTGCGGCGCGGATCGTCCTGGAGCTGGCGATGCGTGAACGTCGCGGCGCCCTTGTCGAGCGTCACCGCCGGATACGTCAACCGTCCGAATCCGGCGCTGTCCGGATCCAGCCATTCTTCCATCGAGGTGCCGGTAATCGTGCGGCCGTCGTCCGTGGCGAGCGGCAGGGTCGCCAGCACGGGCCGCGGGTTGCCGGTGCCCGGCGCGCCGTGCAGCCAGCCGCTCGACACGTACGTGTAGCCCTGGTTCATGAGGAATGCGTTCCCGGCATTCTCCGCCGCGTAACCGCGCCCCGCCTCGTGAAAGTAGCCGAAGACGATGTTGCGGCCGCGGTTGTTGATCTCGTACACCAGGACACCGTTGCCCCTGGTGATGTCGACCGGCTTGAGAATGTCGACCTCGAAGGTGTATTCGACCAGCCCGTCCGCATTGCGCGGGGCGTTCTCGAGATCCACGATCCCGGCGTTCAGGGCGGCGCCGGGATCGGCTACGGCCGTGGCCGTGCCGAGCAGAATCTCGTACGCACCCACCGCACCGAACGACCGGCCGCCGAACGCTGCCTCGCGGCTGGTGATGTCGAGCCGCGTGACGCGCGAGTGCGCGAGCGTCGGCGACGCAGGTCCCCCCTGCTCGCCCGCGGCCGGAAATCCGCTCAATCCGATCGCGAGGACGACGGTCAACACGTGGCGAAGGAACTGCATCGCTCACCTCCAGCCGCTCGCACGGGCATCTCCGCATTCCATCGCCGAGATGCGCCGGCACGGCAGCGACAACGCGCGCCCGATCCTATCAACCCGCGCGTCGTGGCGCGCCCTCGCCGGCGTTGCGGTGGGTTCCCTCGGTGGACGGGAGCAGCCGCCGCGGCCGCGCCGAGGGAATCTCTCGATCCCTCGCGCCCGGGCGCGGGGGATCGAATCCGATTAGGATGGGCACGCAGTCGCGTGCGCCACGCACGCGGTCACAGGAGCCGACGATGACCCGCACTGCCGTTGCTTGTTCCGTCGCCATAGGGATGCTCGCCGGAGGTCAGGTCGCCGCCCAGGAGGTGCACCGGTCGGCGTATCACGATTTCCGTGTCGTGACCGTGGCGGAGGGTCTCGATGTCCCCTGGTCCGTCGCCTGGCTCCCCGACGGCGACATGCTGGTCACCGAACGCCCGGGACGGCTGCGCGTCGTGCGTGACGGAACGTTGCTGCCCGACCCGGTTCCGGGCGTGCCGGAAGTGCTCGCCCGGGGCCAGGGCGGCTTGTTCGAAGTGCTCCCGCACCCCGACTTCGCGACCAACCGCCTGCTGTACCTGAGCTACGCGCGGCCGAAGGGAGAGGGCTCGACGACGGCGGTCGTCCGAGGCCGGTTCGAGGACGATCGTCTTGCGAGCATCGCGGACGTCTTCGAGGCGCAGTCGGAGGGCGGCGGTCACTACGGCGGGGGGGGGGGCCGGGGGCGCGGCGGGCAACCGTTCATTTCGGCGGGGGGGGGGGGGGGGCGGAGCGCGGGGGTGGCCTGGAGCCGCGACGGACATCTGTTCATCTCGGTGGGCGATCGGATGGCGCGAACGTCGGGTGACCTCTCGACGCACCCCGCGCAGGACCTGTCGAACCACCACGGGGTCACGGTGCGCCTCCATGACGACGGCCGCGTCCCCGAGGGCAATCCATTCTTGGGGCGAACCGGAGCGCTCCCCGAAATCTGGAGCTACGGACACCGGAACCCCCAGGGGCTGTTCGTGCATCCCGAGACCGGCGAGGTCTGGGCCCACGAACACGGACCGCAAGGCGGGGACGAGCTGAACCGGATACGGCCCGGCCTGAACTACGGCTGGCCGGTGGTGGGCTACGGCGTCAACTACGGAAGCGGGACGGCGATCCATGCCGGGACGCGCGCCGAGGACGTCGAAGCGCCCGTGCACTTCTGGGTCCCCTCGATTGCCACCTCCGGGCTGCTGCTCTACACGGGCGACCGGTTCCCGGAATGGAAGGGCAGCTTCTTTGTCGGCGGGATGGCCGGACGGAGGCTCGCGCGACTTACGCCGAGCATCGACCGTCCGGGGCGGATCGAGCAGGAAGAGACCCTGGCCTACGGCATCGGCAGGGTGCGGGATGTCCGGCAGGGACCGGACGGCTACATCTACCTGGCGGTCGAGCAGCGCGGCAGGTCGGGTCGCGTCGTGCGGCTCGAGCCGGTGGAGCGCCGCGGCCAGGTGGGCGCTCCCGGAAGCGCTGCCCTCCAGGGCCGCTGAGCGATTCGCTCGCCCGGCGTCCTACTCGACGGTCTCGCGTTGCCGACGTTGCCGTGGGGAGGCGCCGAGAACTGCCTGCTCGTAGAGGAACTCCGGTGCCAGGTCGGCGCCGGTAGCCCACACGATGGTGTCGAGCTCGGTGTCGACGCGAAAGCACCGGAACACGTCCGGGTCCTTCAGAGGTTCGAAGACCTCGCCCCACAGTTCGTCCTGCAGGTCGATGATCCCTTCGCGACCATCCTCGAACGTCACCAGAATCTTGTAATCGCAAAGGTACTCCGCGCGGGCGAGCCTCGGCGTCATCTTCTTACTCCAAGGGGGCGATCTTCATCAGCGGCTTCCGTTGCTGGGCCAATCGCCAGTCCTCCAGCGAGCCGAGCGTGCCCTCGGCCTTCGAGCTCGGCGGCCACGAGGCGGTTCGCTTCGCAGTCTACTCCCGCAGGATCTGCAGGACGTCTTCGAGCGGCTTGCGGCGCAGGTCCGGTACCCGCGCGTCGGCGGCAGGATAGCCCACCGGTATCAGCAGGCACGCCGTCTCATTGTCCGGACGGTTCAGGATCTCCCGCAGGAAGCCCATCGGGCTGGGGGTGTGCGTCAGCGCCACCAGTCCCGCCTGGTGCACGGCGGTCAGGAACAGGCCGGCTGCGATGCCGACCGACTCGGACACATAGTAGTGGCGGACGTGCTCGCCATCCGGCCCCAGGCCGTAGTTCTGCCGGAAGAGGACCACCAGCCAGGGGGCGATCTCGAGGAACGGCTTGTGCTCGTCCGTGCCCAGCGGCTCGAGCGCGCGGAGCCATTCGTCCGGCATCCGCCCTCCGTAGTTCTCGCGCTCCTCGCGCTCGGCGGCAATGCGGATGCGCCGCTTGATATCCGGATCCGAGACCGCAACGAACGTCCACGGCTGCCGGTGGGCGCCCGACGGAGCCGTGGATGCCGCGCGCACGAGATCCTCGATCACCCCGGCCGGCACCGGTGCCGGACTGAAGTCCCGCACCGTTCGGCGCCGGTTCATCACCTCGAAGAAGCTGCGCGCCCGCGCGGCGACCTCCGGGAGCGAGGGCTTCTCATACCGCAGCGGAATGAGTCTCGGCTTCATGGCAGGTCGCGCGCGCCGCCAGGGTCGCAGGGCGTCCTCGAAGGCGGTCCGCCGTTGTTCACAACCGGAACAACCGGTTGATCTTGACGATGAACGCGCGGTCCCGCAGCTCGGGACGCCCCGGCCGCAGCGTGTCGCGCGCTTCGTTGTAGACGACGAAGAGCTCGCTGCCCGGCTGATACTCCCAGCGCAGGCGCACGTTCGCGCCGAGCGACGCGTTGCTGGAGTTGTACTGCAGGAGCGCGCTGACGAACATCAGCGGCGACAGGGCGTACGTCGTCCGGGTCGTCAGCAGCTCGGTCGAGAACCGGCCCTGCGGAAGGTCGATCCAGTTGAACGAGACGCTGGGCTCGACCGACAGCCGCGGCGTGATCTCCAGCCGTCCCCGGGCCAGGTTGACGGTGGTCTTGTCCCCGCCGTAGAACGATCCCCGCACGACGCCGAGCGAACCCGCGAACGGCCGCTGCCCGCCGAGCGCGAAGCTCACCTCCACCTGCTGGAAGTCGTAGCCGTCGACCGGCAGCACGACCTCCGGCGCCAACTGGAACGGCTGCTTCAGGAACTCGTAGCTGCGGGTATAGAAGACGTCCAACACGTCGCTGTTCTCGAACTCGATGCCGAAACGCGCGATCTGCTCGCGCGTCTCGAGCAGGCCGGCGCGATCCGCAATATGGTCGATGCGGCCCTCCCAGGTCAGTTGCCGGATGGCCTCGATCGCCGCGGGCCGCGGGCTGAAGCGCAGCGCGCCGAAGCTGCCCTCGAAGTCGTCCCGCCGCAGGAACCCGATCTCCGGATTGAAGCCGCGCCCGACCACGAGCCGCTCGAGCTGCACGCCGTAGCGGTCGCCGGCGTAGTCGAGCTGCGCGCGGTAGCTGAGCTCGTCCTGCATCCCCGCGGTGGCAGTGCGCGCCCAGTAGGTGTTGATGTTCAGGTCGTCGTAGAACGAGAACGTCCCGTCCACGCCGTACGTGTCGTTCGCCCCCGAGCCCCGGCGCGCGACCGAGCGCCGGGCCGCCAGTGCCCCGACGCTGCTGCGGCGCAGCACATCGCGCTTGACGCGCACCACCGAGAACTCCGTGGCGACCGTGTCGGTCCGGGGCTGATTCCCGGTCCGGATGTGCAGCGCGCCGACACCGAACGGGCCGACCCGGCCGGTCAGGCGCCCGCCCGCCTCCATCGGCACCTCGGCCGCGACGCCGCCGTGCTCCTCCAGGCCGATGCGGCGGCTGTAGAACAGAATCGGCACGTTGACGCCCGCGGCCCCGTACAGATTGTTGGCCGCTCCGCCGAACGCGAACACCCCCTGGTTCTCCAGAAAGAACTCGCGCTTCTCGGGATAGAACAGGCCGAAACGCGTGAGGTTGACCTGCTGCTCGTCCACTTCCACCTGGGCGAAGTCCGTGTTGACGGTGGCGTCCGCGACCAGGTTCTGCGTCAGCGCGTACTTCACATCGAGCCCGGCCTCGGCGTGCACCGCGTTCGAGAGCGCCGGCGCCACGCCGCGATCGGTCGTCAGGTCCCCGATGGCGGACGGCTTGTTCTCCCAGAGGACCTGGCGGGTGAGCCTGACCCCCCATCCCTGCGCCCGGCCCGGGCGGTAGCGCAGCGACTTGAACGGAATCGCCGACTCGAACGTCCAGCCGCCGGCGAACCGGCCCGCCCGCACGGACCAGATGGGA
>MKWU01001063.1_pt1 | contig 49699 bp, 39 predicted proteins | sample 809101 | NCBI WGS metagenome assembly MKWU01 (sample SAMN05860141, study PRJNA318959) | sponge metagenome | host: Aplysina aerophoba | place: Slovenia: Piran, Adriatic Sea, Gulf of Piran | collected 2013-05-07 | reverse complement strand
GTCGTGCTCGCGCGCCGTGATCAGGATGGCCAGCTCCAGGAGCGGACGCCCGGCCGCGGCGTCCCAGCGGACGTCGGCGCCCGAGCCGGCGCCCCGGATGGCGTCGGCGGGAGCGGACGCGCCGGCGGGCGGGGTGGGGGGCGGGAGGGGACGCGGCGGCGGGCGGGTGGGGGGCAGGAAGGGCGAGGCGGTTCCGCGACTCCGGGTTAACGTCCGCCGGGAGCGCCGACTCGGCCTGCCAAGGTGCCGCGCCCGCGCCGGCGGCGGTCGCTGCGCGCTCCGGGGCAGCCAGCAGCGCCAGGGAGGAGACCACCGCACACGCCCGGACGACCCGCCGCCTCCGGACCATCGTTACGTCGACGTGCGTGCGCATCGGCTCATTCTCCCCGTGTGCCGGGACCCGCCCGGCGGACATCCCGGCGCCGCCGCGGCGAGTGGTCAGTCGCCGGCCGGCATGAACTTCTGCACGCGGCGGCCGTTGAGGGTCTCGCCGACGTAGACGTTGCCGTCGGAATCGACGGCCAGCGAGTGCGTCGCCTCGAACTGGCCCGCCATCCGCCCGCGGCGGCCGGTCGTGCCGAGCGTCTCCAGCGATTCATGGCGCACCGTCCAGAGCAGGTGGTTGCCGCCGTCGGCGTTGTAGATGTAGGTCTGGTCGGGGTCGGTGGAGAAGGCGATGTCCCACGCCGAGGCGCCGGCGGTCTCCCTGCCGACGAACCCCTCGCGCACGAAGGTGCCGTCCTTCTGGAAGACCTGCAGGCGGTGGTTCATCCGGTCGCAGACGTAGACGAGCCCCTCGTTGGAGAGCTGCACGCAGTGGACGGTGTCGCCGAAGATGGGCGACGCGTCGGCCTGCTGGTCGTAGGGCGCGAGCTCGCCGTCGTCCGGCGGCCGGCCGTAGGCGCCCCAGTGGCGCTTGTACTCGCCCGTGTCGGCATCGAAGACGATGACGCGCCGGTTGCCGTAGCCGTCGGCCACGTAGACCTCGTTGGCCTCGGCGTCGACGCCGATGTCGGCGGCGCGGCCGAGGCGCGTCGTGTCGTGGCTGCCGCTGAGCGGGCCGGCGCTCCCGATCTGCAGGAGGAACGTCCCGTCGCGCGAGAACTTCAGGACCTGGCCGTCGCCCTGCCCGTTGCCGCCGATCCAGACGTTGTCGAGGTGGTCGACGAAGATGCCGTGCTCCTCGTTGGGCCACTCGTAGCCGTCGCCGGGGCCGCCCCAGGCCTGGACGACGTTGCCCTCGGGGTCGAACTCGATGACGGCCGGCGCCGGCACGCAGCACTCCGACGTAGGTGGGTCGACGGCGGCGCCGCGCTCGCTGTCGGTGAGGGAGCGGGGCCGGTGCAGGACCCAGATGTGGTCGCGCGAGTCGACCGCCACCCCGATGACGTGGCCGAGCAGCCACTTGTTGGGGAGCGGCTGCGGCCAGAACGGGTCCACCTCGAGCACTGCCCCGGGGACGTCGCCCTGCGCCGCGACGCTGACGGTCGTGCTCCGGCCGTAGCCGAAAGCGATGGCGAAGGCGACCACGCCGCCCGCGATCCACATCCACACGCGCTGCTTGCCTTGCATCGGTACCCCCTCGCTCGAGTTCGGGACCACGGGGACGGCCGGAGCGGGCCGCGCCGGACTGGCGTCGCGGCCCGCTCGCGGTCCGCACGCCGCGCGGCTCGGCGTGCGCGTTGCGTGTCGCCTAGCGGATCGGGTCGTCGATGGTGCCGCCGCCGGTCGCCGTGTCGCGGGTGGCGGGGTCGGGGCCGCGGCCCTCGGCGAACGCCTGCTCCTCGATGCGGCTTCCCGCGAGCTGCCCCGGCAGGCCGTAGTTGCCCTCGTGGCAGCGCGGCTCGTAGTAGATGCGATTCAGAGTCCCGTCCTGCAGCTCCAGCTCCTGGCGCACGGTCCACGGCCGCGTCCAGGTGGTCGGGTCGTCGACGGTGACGATGTACTCGAGCGTGGTCTCGTCCAACCGCCGCCAGCGCTCGACGAGGTGCAGGTTCTCGCGCGAGCCGCGGTAGCTGCGCTTCTCGGAGAAGTTCCGCACGTCGACCACCAGCGTGTCGCCCTCCCAGTGACCGCGGGAGTCGCCGAAGCGCTGCCGGATGTGGGCCGGCAGGTGCTCGCTGCCGTCGACGGGGACGTTGCGCTGCCACCCCTGCCCCTGACCGACGTCGTAGAAGATCGCCACCTGTCCGGGCGACTGCACGATGCGGCGGAAGCCGCCGAAGTCCGGCAGGCCGGCCCCCATGCAGCGCTCCGACAGGCTGCGGTCCTCGGGCCCGTCGTTCCGGTTCAGGCGCCCCGTGTTGTAGAAGGGGGGCACCTCCTCGTGCAGCGGCGAGGGGGGGCCGTACTCCCACCCGGCGCAGGCCGGCTCCTGCTGGCGGCACGTCTCCGTGGCCTGGAGCAGCGCGAGCCGGAATTCCCGCTCCTCACGCACGCGCTCCGCCGCCTCCGCCGTGTAGGGCGGGACGCGACCGTCAGGCGGGTCGATGATCAACGACGTGCGGTCGCCGGTGGGCCGGATCGACTCGAACACCGCGTTGTAGGCGCCGCGGACGTCGCGCTCGGACCCCAGCGGGGCGCGCTCGTCCCGCCGCAGCATCGCGCCGCGCTGCTCGTCGAGGGCCGCGCGCTGCTCGTCCGTGAACTCCTCGATGTCGGCGAACTGCGTCGGGCGCTGGAGCGGGATCTGGTACGGGTCGTTCCAGATGCCCTGCAGATCCGGTTCGCCCCACGCCGTGCGGAGCCCGCGCGGCGCCGACTGCTCGCCTGCCTCGACCGCGGTCGCCGCGACCTCGACGCCGCCGATTGGGGCAGGGGCACCGCCGGGAGCGGCGGACAGGTTCAGCAGCCCGATCACCACGGCGAGCACTGCCGCAACGCCGATGAGCTCGACAAGTCGTCTGGTCATTGTTGTCTTCCCCAGCCGTGGCGCGGGCCGCCGGGCGGCGTTCTACGCTCTACGCGTCGGGTTCAGGTACACCCCAATCGTGGGCGCATGTCAAGTTTGTCGCTCGCGCCGGCACCGGCACCCTGCCGGCACGGTCTCTGCATGCCCCGTGGGGAGGCTATAGTGGGGGAACGTAAGACATGGGTGTCACGCACGTAGATGTAACGGTCAGCAATCCCGCGGACCGGACCCGGAATTGGAAAGGCCGGTTCCTCGTGGATACCGGCGCCTTCGACTCTCTCGTGCCGCGGTCGCACCTGGAGGCCATCGGCATCGCACCGGAGGGTCAGCGCGTGTACGAGCTCGCCGACGGCACCGAGGTCAGGATGGACGTCGCCGGGGCGCGGATCGAGTTCCTGGGCGAGCTGACCGCCGGCCTCATCATCTTCGGCGACGCCGATGCCGAGCCCCTGCTCGGCGTGACGGCTTTGGAGTCCGCAGGGTTCGAAGTCGATCCGCAGAGCCAGCGCCTGAAGAAGCTGCCCGCCGTGCGGCTCAAGGCCCTGACGCCGCCCCGGCGGACTCGCAGGCACCCGGCCAGCCCTGGCGGCAGGCTCGCGCCTGGAGCGCCGCCGGATCGCGGTCGGCGATCGGACCCTTGCTGCCCCGCAGGATGATCGGGTAGTCGTCGAGCGCAGGCGGCGCGCGCGCGAACGCGCGGTCGCCGTCGCGCATGGCGCGGAGGTTCGCGCACGCCGGCTCGAATCCCAGCTCGCACCCGCGCGCGAACGCGAGTGCGGCCTCGACCTCGGCTTCGGCGGCCCCCGCCTCGCCGGTTCCCCCTGGACCGATCCCCGCCTCGCCCGCTGCCGCCCGCACGACGCCCGCCTCCCTGCACCCCCCCGGGGCCGCCCCCCCCCCCGCCCGGCTCCCGCCCGCGGGAGGCCCGCCTCGTTGCACGCCCAGGCGGAGCCGCTGTTGCAGTGGCCGGACTGCTTCGCGGCCAGGTAGCGGCAGGCGTGGGGACGCTCGTCGGCGCAGGCCTGCTGCCAGAAGGGCAGCCACTGGCCGGGGTGGCGGTCGCCGGCGCCGCCCGCCGCGCTCATGGTGGCGAACACGACGGCCCAGACGCCCATGTAGGCCAGGTGGCGGCGCCGGGGCGCCAGCGCGCGGCCGAGCGCGGCCGGATCGAGGTGCCGCAGCGGCGACGAGCGCACGGCGCGGTCGATGGCGATGACCGACAGGTTGAGCAGCGGCACCTGCAGCAGCTTGTCGTAGAAGGTCGGCGCCCCGGCGCGGTCGAGCAGCACGTAGAGGGCGACGGTGCTCAGCCCGTAGAGTACGCCGAACAGCAGGCGGCCGAGCTCCGTGCGGGGCGCGGTGGACGGATCGGTGAACAGGAGGTGCATCCCGAGGAAGACGGCGATCGGGATGTAGGAGTCGTAGAAGAAGTAGACGCCGGTGGCGGCGAAGTAGAGCAGGCCGAACGCGTAGGTCGAGGCCACCGCGGCCAGGGTCATCGTCGTCACGCCGAAGAGGTACTGGCCGGGGAGCGCGATCAGGAAGATCGCCAGGTACATGTGGGGCGGATAGAACTGCGAGATGGCGATGTCCTGCCCCCGCGTGAGGCCGCTCGTCCCGGTGGCGATGAGGGCCAGCGCGAAGACCGCGAGCGGGAACGAAGCGGGGTTGAAGATGTGGACCCGACGGCCGTCGCGCTCCCAGCGCAGCAGTTCCTTGGCCGCGAAGCCGAGCGCCACCAGCAGGAACTGGAAGTAGAACCAGTCGTCGGCGAACCAGAGGAACAGGTTGATGCTGAAGACGACCGGGACGGGGCCGAAGCCGACGCGGTGCGCGTCCCGCCGCGACCAGCCGAGGAGTAGGTCGAACCCGTACGCGAAGGCGAGCTGGCCGGCGACGAGCGGGACGGCGTCGTAGACCGGGGCCCAGTGCCAGCCCCAGTAGAGGAGCACGGAGGCCTGCGCGCAGGCCTGGAGGTAGTGCTGCGCGCGCGGCGCGACCTGGAGCGAGCGGGTCCGGCCGCCGCGCCGCGCCGCCGCCAAGAGGAGGAGGACGTTCCACGCCCCGAGCGCGGATGCCGCCCCGAGGAACGACCGGAGGAGCGCAGGATTGTCCTGGACGCGCGGCGCGAGGGCGAGCGCGGCCAGGACGAGCGCCGGGGCGAACGCCACCCCGAAGGCGCCCGCCGGCGAGAACGAGACGGTGCGCCCCGTCCCGGCGGACGCTGTCTCGGGAACCGTGTCGCTCGACATCGCCGCCCGGTACAGCCGCGCGCAGCCTTCGAGGTCGCCCGATGCGACGGACACGCGGAAGCGCACCCGTCACCGCGCCAAGCCAGGAGCCTGCGCCGCAGCACATGCCACTCGGCCGCCGGCGCAGACTCCCGAACGCGCCCGTCAGGACGCGCTACCGGCCCGGCTGCTCGGGCCGCAGCTCGTAGGGCGCTCCGATGCCGGACGAGCCGAGGAACAGCTTCGTGCCGTCGGTGAACGTCAGGTCCCGGCCGTTGGCGCGGTTCGTGCCGTCCTTCGCCTGGTAGCCGTCGACGACCACGCGCGTCCCGGGCATCATCGACCGTCGCGTGAAGCCGCGCCGGAACAGCACGTTCGGCGTGCCGCCCTCGAACGCCCAGTTCTCCGTCGTGCCGTCGGGCAGGTCCACCTCGAGATGGATCCAGACGTGGGGGTTGACCCACTCCATCTTCGTCACCGTGCCCTCGAAGTTGACGGGGCGGTCCGCGTCGAACTCGGCCGCGAACGCGTGATGGGCCTCGACCGGAGCGTCCGTCCCCGCCATCATGAGTGCGGCGCCCACGATTGCGACGGCGATTCCTGCTCGCATCATCTCTTCCTCCTGCTGCGCCGATTTCGTCCCGACGTCTCGACCGTCACTTGCGGTACCAATCGTAGAAGGCGTCGCCGGGCGGCACCTTCCGCGTGATGTCCACGATGATCGTCTCGCCCTCCCAGCGCGTCACCAGCGGCTCCTTCCGCACGTGCCCGTACAGGAACTCCTCCACGAACTCGATGCAACGGTACTCCAGGAGCTGCATGTTCGGCTCCAGGCGGCGGTACAGCGGCATGGAGATGCTCCAGGGCTCCGTGAAGGTGTTCGGGTCGGTGATCGTCACCTCGTAGTGGATGGCGTCGGCCGAGAGCGGCGTGAACCGCTCCTCCAGGTGCAACGCGTCGCTGTGGAAGTTGCCGGCCCGGTCGAACCAGTTCTTGCCGTTGAAGTCGGTGACGTCGACGACGAGCGTGTCGCCCTCCCAGCGGCCCACCGAATGCCCCATGTAGGTCCAGTCGGGCGGCGGCTCCACCTCGTCGAGGTGAATGGTCCGCGCCGTGCTCGTGAACTCGAACGCCATCTGGATCTTGTTGGAGCTCTGCACGATCTGGAACGGGTAGGGCATGTACATGGCGCGCGGGATGCCCGGCAGGTAGCACTTCAGCTCCGGGTCGCGGTCGATCCAGTTGGCCTGGTTCTCTTCCTTGATCGCGCGCGCCTCCGGGGTGTAGGGAATCTGCCCGTCGCCCTCCACGACGCCGAGCGAGCCGGGCACCCCGCCGGCCGCGCCGAGCGCGAGCACCGGCGCCGCCGGCACCTCGTCGATGCCCAACCCGTACGGGCCCGGCTGCGTCACCATGCCCGGCCGCGCCGCGTGGGCCACGAGGTCCCAGTGGGCCTCGTTGTTCGCCTGCCAGATGCCGCTGAAGTCGGGCCGCCCGTCCGTGGTGCGGGGCACCCCCTCCCCCGTGGCCTGGCCGGCCGCGCCGGTCATCGACGAGGTGATGACGGCGCTCACCGCAGCCGCCACGAGCATCGCCGTGATCATCGATCCGCCGAGTAGGAGTTTTTGTCGTCGCACGTCGAGCCCCCTGACTGGAACCGTCCGTCACCGCCGCAGCGGATTGACTTCTTCACCCGAGTCCGCGAAGCCCGCCGCGAAGCCCCCGCACCCCGCGCTGCACAGCGTGGCCGGGTCCGGGCCGCGGCCTTCGGCGAACTCCTGCTCCTCGACCCGCGCGCCTCTGAGCAACCCGGGCATGCCGTAGTTCCCCTCGTGGCAGCGGGGCTCCTTGTAGATGCGGTTCAGCTCGTTGCTCTGCCGGCTCAGCTCCAAGGCGACGGTCCACGGCGCGGTCCACGTCGTCGGATCGTCCATGGTGGCCACGTACTGCAGCGTCTCGGAGTCGACGCGCGTCCAGCGCTCGACGAGGTGCAGGTTCTCGCGCGAGCCCTGGAAGTCGGTCTTGGGGCTGAAGTTGGTGGTGTCGACGACGAGCGTGTCGCCCTCCCAGTGGCCGCGCGAGTCGCCCCACCACTGCCGGATGTGCGGCGGCAGGTGTGGGCGGTCGGTCACCGGGATGACCCGCTGCCACCCCTGCCCCTGCCCCGTGTCGTAGAAGATCGACACCGTCTCGGGCGACTGCACGACCTGCAGGAAGAACCCGGCCGCGCCCCCGAAGTCCGGCAGCCGGGCCGACATGCAGCGCTCGCCGAGCCCGCGGTCCTCCGGGTGGTCGGAACGGTTGAACGAGCCGCCCGCCGCGGCGCCCGTTGCCGGGTAGAACGGCGGCGGCTCGTTGCGGCGCGGCGACGGCGGACCGTACTCGCCGCCGGCGCACGCGGGCAGGTTGTTGCGGCAGACGTCGGTGGCCCGGATCAGCGCGAGCTGGTACTCGCGGATGGCGTCGCGCCGCGCCTGCGCCTCCGGCGTGAGGGGCGGGATGCGGCCGTTCGGGGGATCGACGATCAGCGACGTCCGTCGTCCCATGAACTTGTGCGAGAGGAAGATGGCGGCGCTGTAGGCCCCGCCCACGTCCTGCTCGCTGCCGCGCTCCGCGTAGCGCGTGTCCTGCCCGATGATGCGCGCCCGCTCGCGGTCCAGCTCGGCCCGCTGCTCGTCGGTCAGGAACTCCTGGTCCGCGAAGCGGGCGGGCCGCTCGAGCGGGATCTCGTAGTCCGTCGTCCAGATGCCCTGCAGATCCGGCTCGCCCCACGGGGTCGGGGCGGCGGGCTCCGCGTCGCTCCGGTCGGGCGGCGGCTGCGCCTGCTGCCCCTCGACCGGCACCGGGGCCAGATTGAGCAGCAGCGTCACGCCTGCGACCGCCGCCGCCACGCCGACGAGCTCGAGCACGCGTCGTTTCATGTCGAACCTCCAATCCGGCGCCGGGCGCTACTTGCGGTACCAGTCGTACAGCGCGTCGCCGGGCGGGATCTTGCGCGTGATGTCGACGATCATCGTCTCGCCCTCCCAGCGCGTCACCAGCGGCTCCTTGCGGAGATGGCCGTACAGGAACTCCTCCGCGAACTCGATGCAAGGGTATTCGAGGACCGTCATGTTCGGCTCCAGCCGGCGGTAGATCGGCATCGCCATCCGCCACGGCCGGGTGAAGACGTTGGGGTCCTCGACCGTCACCTCGTACAGGAACGCGTCGGCGCTGATCGGCGTGAAGCGCTCCTCGAGCCGCAGCGCGTCGGTGTGGAAGTTGCCGGCCCGGTCGAACCAGTTCTTGCCGTTGAAGTCGGTGACGTCGACGACGAGCGTGTCGCCCTCCCAGCGGCCCACCGAGTGCCCCATGTAGGTCCAGTCGGGCGGCGGCTCCACCTCGTCGAGGTGAATCGTGCGCGCGGTCTGCCCGAACGGGAAGGACATGTGGATCTTGTCGGTGCTCTGCACTACCTGGAAGGGATAGGGCATGTACATCGCTCGCGGCGTCCCCGGCAGGTAGCACTTCAGTTCCGGGTCGCGGTCGATCCAGTTGGCGGCGTTCTCCTGCTTCGTGGCGAGCGCCTCCGGCGTGTAGGGGATCCGCCCGTCGCCCTGCACGACACCGATCGAGCCGGGCACCCCGGCCGCCGCGCCGAGGGCGAGGACCGGCGCCGCGGGAACCTCGGCGTAGGGATACGGATACACGCCGGGCTGCGTCACCGCGCCGGGCCGGGCGGCGTGGGCCTCCAGGTCCCAGTGGGCCTCGTTGTTCGCCTGCCAGATGCCGCTGAAGTCCGGCCTGCCGTCCACGGTGCGCCCCGCCTCCGACTGGCCGGCAATGCTCGCGATCGACGCCGTCACGACGGCGCCCACCGCGGCGGCGGCCAGCGCCACCGGAATGTTCGAACCGTTCCAGCGGTCTCGCATCGTCGTCTCCTTCGCTCCGAACCGTGCCCAGGGCGCCAGTCTACTCCTGCGGCGCCTTCTTGTCGTGTGCGAAATCGGGGCCCGCGCGCGTCACCCGCGGCGGAGCACCCGAGCTCCGAGCGGCTGCACGGGGCGATGGTTGCGCGGATGGAGAGGGAGGGCGGCGAAGGCGGCGCGCTGCGGGGCGGACATCGCGGCCGGCTCGGTCAACCGTCGTGCGGCGCGTAGCCCCACTCCGTCATTGCTCGGGCGCCGACGCCGACGCGGAGAGGGCCGGCGCGGCGGGCGGCGGGATGCGCCGGGCCCTGAGCTCGAGGTACTTCCGCGGCCGGAACTCGAAGGCCAGAGGCAGGATTGGCGCACCGTCCTCCGGCGCCCCGGCTGTTGGGGCGGGCAGCACGACCCAGAGGCGGAACGACTCGATCTTCCGTCCCCCCGGCGCAGTCTGGATCCGGTAGTCGAGCCGGTGCACCTCGTCGCCGGCGCCGATCAGACCCTCGTCCCGATAGCGGCGGCCCCGCTTGGCGTCGGTCCGGCTCTCGCGGCGGGCGAGGACGTAGAGCTCGTTGTCGTGCACGTAGCGGTGGTGCGCGCCGGCCCGCCCCGCACCCGACGCAACCGCCTTCGCCGCTTGCCGCAGGCTGGCTTGCAGGGCCCCCAGGAACCCGACCGGGCGGTCGTAGCGCGGCGGGTCGTTGACTACGGTGCCGGCGTCGTCCGGGTGCTCCGCCTCCCAGCGCGGGCGCACCTCGTCGTAGAGATCGCCCGCCCGCTGCCAGAGCCCGCCTACCGACAGGCGGACCACCTCGCTGCGCGTCGCGCCCGGCCCGATGACGGTGTCGACGACGCTCACCATCTGGGTGCGGCTCGGGTCGCCGCCGTCGAGGCTCCGCTCGGCTTCCGCGCGCGAGCCGGAGCGATCCGAGGAAACGACGCCGAACTGTACCGTCCGTCGCGTGACGTGGTCCTCGATCCAGGCCGCCTCCCGCAGGAAGCCGAGCCGGTTGAGACCGCGTGCGCGGGCCGGGTCCGAGGCGGCGAAGAACTCGTACGCGCGAAGCGTTCGGGTCCCTTCCCCGGCGGGGTCCGGCAGGTCGCGGACGCGGAAGCTGGCCACCCCGACGTCGGTCCGATCGGCGAGGGGAACCGAGCCGAACAGCAACGGAACACGCACCGTCGCATCGACGCGGTAGCGCACGTGAGCCTCGGCGCGTGCGTTGCCGTCATCGAACGCGCCCGGCGCCAGCGCCTCGATCATCGGGGTCCGCGGGGCACCGCGCTCCCCCGCGGGCTGGCCGCCGGCGGGCGGGGGCGGCGCCGCCAGCATACCCGCCGTCATCACGAGAACTTCGAGCCCCGCCGCGGGTCGCATCGCATAATCCTCGGTTCGCCTTCCGGATCAGTTTTCGGCAGAACGTGCGGATTGCGACAGGGCGGGGGCGAGAAAGAGCTGGTCAGATGGAGCTTTTTGTCACGCGCGGCCGGCCGCGTGGAGACCGGACCGGAGGGTGGCGGTGCAGAAGAGCACGCCGCGAATCACGGCGCTCGCGCCCGAGTGGGCGCGTTGGGAGTCTCCGCCGACGCGAGACTCCCAACGCGAGTCGGAAGGCTACTGCCCGCGGTACTCCTCGTCGCTGACGGGTTCCATCCAGGAGGTCGGTCCGCCGTCGCCGCCGCCGAGGATGGTGAGCTGCACGACGTGCTCGTCGGGCGACGCGCCGTGCCAGTGCACGAGACCCGCCGGCGCGAAGACCGGACTCCCGCCGGGCACCAGCTCGATGATCTCACCGCCGCGGGCCTGCGTCCGGCCCCGGCCCTCCTCGGCCGCGAGGATCTGCCAGCCCGCATGGCTGTGCCAGTTCGAGCGGACGCCGGCCTCGAAACGCAGCCGAAGCGCGCGCATGTCGGACGAGTCCGGGCGGGTGGGCTCGCCGCCTACGAAGTTGCTCTGGGCCGCCGCGGTGGTCGCCGCCGGCTGGCCGAACGCGAAGATGGCGAACACGCCCGCCGCCACGATGGCGATCAGGACGCTCGCCCGGGATTGAGCCTGTCGCTGCATGTTTTGATTCTCCTTCTCCGCCTGCCCCGCGTCGGGGAGGCCTGCTTCCACAATACACCCGCGCGGGATACCCGCGCAGGCAACGCTTCGCTCGCGGCCTCCGATATTCTTTGCCTTGCGCCCCTTCGGGGCGAGCAACGGAGGACGACGTGCGGCACGGACGAGCGCTGGCGCTGGGTGCGGGCCTGGCCGCCCTGATGGCCGACGGACTTCACGCCGAGGACTGGCCGCAGTGGATGGGGCCGGATCGCCTCGGCGTGTGGCGCGAGACGGGCATCGTCGAACGCTTCCCCGAAGACGGCCTCCGGGTGACGTGGAGCGTCCCGATCGGCAACGGCTTCGCCGGACCGGCCGTGGCCGGCGGCCGCGTGTTCGTGACCGACTGGGAGGAGGACCCGGAGTCGCGCACGGTCGACGGCACGGAGCGTGTCCTGGCGCTGGACGAGGAGACGGGCGAGGTCCTGTGGAGCCACTCCTGGCGCACGACCTACCGGGCGCTCCTGCTGTCGTACGCGGCCGGGCCGATGGCCACGCCGACGGTCGACGAGGATCGCGTCTACGTGCTGGGCGCCACCGGGCGGCTCTGGTGCCTCGACGTCGAGACCGGCGAAGTCGTCTGGCACCGCGACTACCTCGCGGAGTACGACGCCGGCATGCCGGAGACCGGCACCTCCAGCGCGCCGCTCGTCGACGGAGAGCAACTGATTGCGGTGGTCGGCGGGGAGCCGGACGCCCTCGTCGTCTCCTTCGACAAGCGGACCGGCCGGGAATTGTGGCGGTCCCTGGAGGTGACCGGAGGAAGCAGGGCCGCACCCGTCATCTACGAGGCGGGCGGCGTCCGCCAGTTGATCATCTGGCATCCCTCCGCGCTGGTGTCGCTCGACCCGGCGACCGGGGAGGTCTACTGGGAGCAGCCCTGGGATGCCGGCGGCATGAACGTCGTTACGCCGGTCCGGGCCGGCAACTACCTGTTCGTCAGCAACTTCTACGTAGGCTCGCTGATGATGAGGCTCAGCACCGACCGGCCTGCGGCGACGATGCTGTGGCGGGGGTCGAGCCGCAGCGAGCTACCGCACGAGACCGACGGCCTGCACTCCGTCATCACGCCCCCGCAGATCGTCGGCGACTTCGTGTACGGAGTCGGCAGCTACGGCGAGCTGCGGGGTCTCGACGCGCGCACGGGCGAGCGTCTGTGGATGAGCGGAGCGATGACGCCGCAGGCCCGCTGGGGCGGCGCGTTCATCGTGCGCCACGAGGATCGCTACTTCGTCAACAACGACGACGGCGACCTGATCATCGCGCAGTTCACGCCGCAGGGCTACGTCGAGATCGATCGGACCAGGCTGATCGAGGCGACGACGAGCGCCGGCTACGGTCCCCGCCGGCGCCACGACCGGCTCGTCAACTGGTGCCACCCGGCCTACGCCAACCGGCACATCGTGCAACGCAACGCGGAACGGATCCTCCGCGCGTCGCTCGCCGCGGCCGACTACTGACGCCGGCCCGCTGACGCCGGCCCGCGACGCCAGCCCGCCATGCGCGCCGTCCTACGGCGCAGACTCCTGCGGCAGCGCGAGCGCGATCAGCTGCGGCACATCGCCGCCGATGGTGAGCGCGATGTACTGCCGCCCCTCGTGCAGGTAGGTCATCGGCGTCCCGATGGCGCCGGCCGGAAGATCGACCGAGGCCACGATCGCGCCGGTCGCCTTGTCGCGCGCCACGAGCCGCGGTCCGCGGTCCGATCCGCCGGCGGAGAGGGCGCTGATCAGGAGCGTCTTCGTCAGCAGGGGGCCGCCGTGACCCTCGCCGCCGAGCGGCGGCAGGTCGAGGTCGCGCAGCATCGGGTGCCTGCGGTAGCGTTCGCCGTCGCCGTTCGGCTGCATCCAGGCGTGGTCGCCCGCGTTCAGGTCGATGGCCGTCATGCGCGAGTAGGGCGGCTTGAGGAGCGGCAGGCCTCGCGGCATCAGCGGTTGCGTCCCGCTGTCGAAGTCGGCCTGCGTGAAGTCCAGGTTGCCGCCCTCGTCGGGGTCGGGGGTGTAGTACTTGAGGACCGAGAAGCGGTTCTCGGACGACACGTAGAGCAGGCCGGTCTCCGGGTCGGCCGCGGCGCCGCTCCAGCTCGCGCCCCCCGCGATGTGCGGCCGCTGGATGGTCCCCTGCAAGCCGCCCTCCACGGTCAGCATGGGCGGCGTGAAGAGCGGGCCGAGCCGGAAGTTCTCGACCGCCTCGATCGCCATCTGCCGGATCTCCGGCGTGAAGTCGACCAGGTCGTCGATGCCGATGCCCTGGTACTCGAAGGGCGGCGGCTTGGTCGGGAACGGCTGCGTGGGCGACAGCACCTCGCCCGGCAGGTCGGTGTCGGTCTCCACCGCCAGCTCCTCGATCGGCCAGACCGGCTCGCCGGTCGCGCGGTCGAAGACGTAGGTGAAGCCCTGCTTGCTCACCTGCGCGAGGGCCTTGATGCGCCGGCCGTCGACGGTGATGTCGAGGAGCGTCGGGGCGGCCGGGAAGTCGTAGTCCCAGACCCCGTGGTGCACGGCCTGGAAGTGCCAGACGCGCGCCCCGGTCTCGGCGTCGACGGCCACGATGCTCTCGGCGAAGAGGTTGTCGCCCAGGCGGTGGCCGCCGTAGTAGTCGCTCGTCGGCGTCCCGGTCGGCAGGTAGAACATCCCGAGCTCCTCGTCGGAGCTCAGCGGCGGCCAGATGTTGGCGTTGCCGGAGTAGCGCCACGACTCGTTCTGCCACGTGTCGGCGCCGAAGTCGTCTCCGAGCGGCACCGTCCGGAACACCCACTTGACGTCGCCCGTCCGCGCGTCGACCCCCTTCACCCAGCCCGGCGGCGCCTCCCTGCGGACGACGAAGTCGGACACGATGGTCGGCGTGAGGACGACGTCGCGCGCGATGGCTGGCGGCGACGCCACCCCGATCAGGTTGCGGCCCTGGTAGTTGGTCTCGCCGCGCACCGCGCGCGGGATGCCCTCCATCAGGTCGACGCGGCCGTCGTCGCCGAAGTCCCGGATCGGCTCCCCGGTGCGCGCATCGACGGCCAGGAGGTAGGCCTCGCTGGTCCCCCAGAAGATGCGCGCGTCGCTCCCGTCGTCCTCGCTCCAGTAGGCGACCCCGCGCGACCGGTAGGCGTGCGTCGGGCGCCCGCCGAGGTAGGCCTGCGGGTCGTGCACCCAGACCGTCTCCCCCGTGCCGGCGTCGACCGCCGCGGCCTGGTAGAGCGCCGTCGACAGATACAGCACGCCGTCGATCATCAGTGGCGTCGCCTGCAGGCCCAGAATCGACAGCCGCTCGTCGTCCGAGGCGACCGCCTCGAGGTCGACGTCCGCATCCACGGACGCCCAGCGCCACGCGATGCGCAGATCGCCGAAGTTTCCGGCATCGATCTGGTCCAGCGGCGAGTACTTCGTGCTGCCGGGGTCGCCGGCGTAGCTGCGCCACTCCCCGTCGACGGCGCCGTACTGCGCCGCCGCGGTCGGCGGTGCACCGAGGCCGATGGCAACGACGGCGACGGCCGCGGTGACGAGACCTGCGAGTCGAGCGGACATGGGCACCTCCAGTTCGCCGCTGGCACGCCCTGACGGGCGCGCTGGGAGTCTGCGCGGACGTGCCACAGCAGCGCCGCACGTTCTGCGGAGCAGACTCCTGCGCTCTGGCCGCCATCGTAGCAGCAACGTCACCCTCGGGCGGGCAGCGCGACGTCGGCGTTCTGCCGTCAGTTGCCCCAGCCGTAGCCGACGCGGACGTAGTAGTAGGCGCCGTTGAAGCCCCAGGGCGTGTACTCGCTGTACTTCTCGCCGACGGACATCGCGCGGGCGGTCACCTGCGGGTAGGTGTTGAATGCGTTCTGGCCGCCGACGGCCAGCGTGGTGCCACTGCCGAGGGCGATGCTCAGCTCCAGGTCGACGATCGGCCGGCCGTCGAAGAAGCCCTGCTCGATGCCGGCCGACGGCAGGAACGCCCGCGCGAAGCCGCTGTCGTAGTCGTACCAGCCGCCGAAGTAGTTCACGCGCCCGAGGATGCTCATCCGCCCGAAGCGCTGGTTGACGCCGACGTTCCAGCGGGTCCGCGGCAGGGCGTAGGCGAACTCCGCCAGGCGCCGCGCGCCGAGGAGGCCCATCCCGTTGTCGGTCACCTCGGTGTCGGTGTAGTTGAAGACGGCGCTGATGGTGGTGTTGCCGCGCAGCGCGAGCGGCGTGAACGTCGACACGAGGTCGACGCCTTGCGACGCGGTGGCGAACGCGTTCGTGAAGAAGCGGAACGTCCGCAGGTCGCGGGCGGAGTCGATGCCCTCGGCCAGCAGGCCGTCGATCTCGGCATCGGTCAGGGTGAAGTTGCTCGTGATGCCGATGCGGTCGGAGACGTCGATGCGGAAGTAGTCGGCGGTGAGGTTGAACGGCCCGGTGTCGAAGGCGACGCCGGCCGTGTAGTTGACCGACCTCTCGGGCTGGAGCGGGACCCCGCCGCGGAGCGCAGCCACGGGCGAGATGGACGGGATGGTCCCGTTGTTCACCAAGTCGCCCAGCGCGGGGTCGAAGATGGTGGCGATGTTGAATCCGTTCTGCTGGCCGGGCGTCGGCGCGCGGAAGCCGCTGCTGACGCTGGCCCGGAAGAACGCCACGCGCGCGGAAACCTTGCCGTTGGTCGTCGTCCCGAAGTCCTCGAAGCGCTCGATGCGCACCGCCGACCCGACGGTCCAGAGGCCGTCGGCGGCGTTCAGCTCGACGTCCCCGTAGGCGGCCAGGTTGCCGCGGCTCCAATGCCCCGCGGCGAGCGGCCCGTAGCCGAAGAAGCCGTTCGAGCCGGCGGAGAATCCCTGGCCCCGGCCGTAGGGACCGACCGTCCAGGAATCGGGCTCGCCGCCCCGCGTCTCGTAGCGCTCGTCGCGCCATTCGGCGCCGGCGGCGACGTTGACGGTGTCGTTGACGGCGTAGGAGACGTCGAAGCTGACCCCGAGCTCCTGCTGCCGGTTGCTGCCGAGGTCGAACGCGGTCGGCGTGTCGTAGCCCAGCGACGCGTTGACGGTGTTCTCGATGAACAGGTCCGTCTCGTGCGCCCCGAACGACGCGCTCAGGTCCCAGTTGAAGCCGCCCTCGGTGAAGCCGCGGACGCCGGCGACGAGCGACATGTCCTGCGCCTCGCCCCCGAAGCTCGGCGTGAAGCCGCCCGGGAACCGGCTGTAGAGGGCGAAGCAGTCCGGGTGGGCCTCGACCGCCGCGAGGGCGGCCGCATCCGGCACGTTGCCGGTGATGGGCACGGACGGACATCCCCCGGCGCCCGCGACTCCGGTGGCCGCCCACTGTCGGTCGCCCACCAGCAGGCTCTCACCGCCGTCGAGGCTGAACACCCCGCCCCGCGTGTTCGGGTTGCGGAAGAAGAAGCCGCCGGTCACCGTCTTGCTCGCATAGTTGGTGTGCGCGTAGGCCTGCACGCCGGCCGCCGACGTGTAGCCGAAGTTGCCGAACAGCTTCAGGTCGTCGTCTATCGACGGCGAGCCCCAGACCTGCGGCGTGTCCGACACGACGTGCGTGTTGCCGGCCGCGAGGAGCGCGATGGCGTCGCTGCGGGGCGCGCTGCGGTTGGTCGGGTTCGAGCTGCCGTACTCCAGGCTGAGGTTGGCGAACCCGGTGGCGCCGAGCGGGAGCCCGACGTTGCCGGCGACGTTGAACGCCTCGCCGTCGCCCGCGCCGAAGGCGCCCGTATTGACCTCGAGCGCGCCGCCGGAAGCGGCATCCTTGAGCTGGAAGTTCATCACGCCGGCGATGGCGTCCGAGCCGTACTGCGCAGCCGCCCCGTCGCGAAGCACCTCCACCTGCCGCAGCGCGATGGCCGGGATGGCGGAGATGTCGGGCCCCTGCGACCCGAACGCGACCCCGTTGCCGCCGTGCCAGTCGATGATGGACGAGCGGTGGCGCCGCTTGCCGTTCACCAGCACCAGCGTGTGGTCGGGGGCCAGGTTGCGGAGCATGGCGGGACGGACGACCGTCGACGCGTCGCTGATCGGCTGCATGTTGACGCTGAACGACGGAATGACGGTCCGGAGCTGGTCCTGCAGGTTGACCGCGCCCTGGCGGGTAAGTTCGGCGGTCGAGAGGACGTCGACCGGCACCGGCGACGCGGTGACCGTCCGCGGCTGGGCGCGCGAGCCGACGACTACCGTCTCCTCCGTGAAGCCCGCGAGCAACAGGTCCACTTCCTCGGGGGAGAGCGCGAGGGCATCGACCTCCGACGGCGTCATGCCGAGCACGCGGGCGAGCTCCTCGATCCGCGGGTCGGCGTCTACCTGGGCCTGCGTCTGCCCCTGCGCAGGCTCGACCCGCGGTTCCGCCGCGCTGGGCCGGGCGCCCGCCTCGCGAGCCCACGCCGGCCCCGGCGCGCCGAGCACGAACGCTCCAATCAGGACCGCAATCACCTTTGACACGGGCTCTCCTCCACGGGCGGCCAACCGGAAGGTCCCGGCTGCCGGCCACAATTGTTCAGTATCACATGCGTGGGGGACGCCGCGCGGGGAAGTCCGTCTATCGTATAGGCGGAGGCGAGACGATGAGGCGAGCAGGAATCGCGGCGTGGGTGGCGGGGGCGCTGGCCCTCGGGGCTGCGGCGCAGGCGCCGGGGCAGGAGCGGGAGCCGGCCGACCTGCTGCTGCACAACGGGAAGGTCTTCACCGCCGACGCGCTGCTGTCGACCTACTCGGCGGTGGCGGTGCGCGACGGCCGCATCGTGGGGCTCGGCTGGGACGATCTCGCCCGCCGGTTCGCTGCGGACCGGACGATCGACCTCGCCGGGCGGCTCGTCGTGCCGGGGTTCATCGACACCCACGTCCACGTCAGCGGCGATGCGGAGCGCTGGGTCGACCTGGCCGGCCTCGAGAACATCGCCGAGCTGAAGGCGCGGGTGACGCGCAAGGCAGAGCAGATCGGCTCGGGCGAGTGGATCACGGGGTACGGCTGGTCCGAGGACGAGCTGGCCGAGCAGCGGCGGCCGCTGCGCTGGGACCTCGACGACGCGGCGCCGGCCAACCCGGTCATCCTCACGCGCGCCGGTGCGCACAGCTCGGTGGCGAGCTCGCTGGCCCTCGAGGCGGCCGGGGTGATGCCGGACACCGAGACCCCGCCGGGCGGCATCATCGAGGTCGACGGCGAGGGCCGCATGAACGGCATCCTGCGCGAGGGCGCGCAGTACCTCGTGCGCCGGCTCGTGCCGGACACGACCCCCGAGGAGCTCCGTGCGAGCTTCGTCGACAACCTCCGCGGCCTGCTCGCCCTGGGCATCACCAGCGTCATCCAGGCCGGCGTCGACCTCGAGGGCTACGCGGAGTGGGAGACGGTCTACGCCGCCCACGCGGGCGAGCTGCCGCGCGCCGCGGTGCAGCTCCGCGTGCCCCCGGACCCGCCGCAGGCCATCGACATGCTGCGGCGCTTCGGCCGGACGACCGGCGACGGCGACGAGTGGCTGCGCGTCGGGGCGGTCAAGTTCTTCGTCGACGGCGGCTTCAGCGGGGCGGCGGCGTGGACCGTGGAGCCGTACAAGGGACAGCCCGACTACTACGGCAGCGGCCCGCTGATCGACGAGGCGGGGCTGCTCGAGATCTCGCGCGCCGCGCACGACATGGGCTGGCAGCTCGGCTTCCACGCCATCGGGGATGCTGCGATCCGGATGACGGTCGACGCCTGGTCGCGGATGCTGGAGGCATCGCCCCGCGCCGACCACCGCCATTTCCTCAACCACTTCACGGTGACGCCGCCGGTCGAGACGATGCGGCAGATGGCGGACTGGAACATCCACATCGCGCAGCAGCCCAACTTCACCTTCACCATCGACGGGCGCTACGCGGAGCACCTCGCGGGCGAGCGCTACCAGACGAACAACCCGCTGCGCACGCCGATGCGCCACGGCGTCGTCGTCGCGCTGGGAAGCGACATCCTGCCGTTCGGGCCGCTCGTCGGACTGCAGGCCGCGGTGACGCGCCGCGGAATGGGCGGCGCCGTGGTCGGACCGGGCGAGGCGCTGACGATGCCGGAGGCGATCGTCGGCTACACCCGGGTGGCCGCGCACCTCACGTTCGAGGAGGATCGGAAGGGCACGATCGAAATCGGCAAGCTGGCCGACCTGGTGGTCCTGTCGCAGGACCTGCTGACCATCGATCCGGAGCGGACGACCGACACCGAGGTCGACCTGACGGTGCTGGGCGGCCGCGTGGTCTACGAGCGGTAAGTCGCCCGTGGCCGCATCCGGCGCGCCTCCCCTCCACCTCCGCAAGCTGCTCGGCCGCGGCGACGTGCTGGCCATCGCCTTCGGGGCGATGGTCGGCTGGAGCTGGGTGGTGCTGGCGGGCGAGATGATCGTGCGGGCCGGCGCCGTCGGGTCGATCCTGGCGTTCGGCGCCGGCGCGGTGATGGTCTGGCTGGTCGGGCTCACCTACGCGGAGCTCTCCGCGGCGCTCTCGCGGGCCGGGGGCGAGCTGAGCTTCACCTTCGTCGGGCTCGGGCCGGGCGGGGCGTTCGTCTGCGGCTGGACCCTCGTGCTCGCCTACGTGGCGGTCTGCGCCTTCGAGGCAGTGGCGCTGCCGACCGTCGTCAGCTATCTCGCGCCGGGCGGATTCGAGGCGGGCTTCCTATACGGAATCGCCGGCTGGGATGTCCACCTGAGCTGGGTGCTGACCGGAGTGGCGGGCTCGGTGGCCGTCGGGGCGGCCAACTACTTCGGCATCCGCTTCGCGGCGTTCGTGCAGCGGCTCGCCGTGGCCAGCCTGCTGCTGATCGGCCTGGCGTTCTTCCTGCCGGGGACGGTGCGCGGCGACGCCGCCAACCTCGTCCCCTACATCACCGGCTGGGAGGGGGTGCTGCGGGTCGTCATCATGACGCCGTTCCTCTACGTCGGGTTCGACGTCATCCCGCAGCTCGCCGAGGAGATCGACGTCCCGCTGCGAACCGTCGGCCGCGTCATAGTGCTGTCGATCCTGATGGCGCTCGGCTGGTACGTGCTCGTGCAGTGGACGGTCGGCCTGTCGCTCGACCCGGCCACGCTCGACGGCCGCACGCTGCCGACCGCCGACGCAATGAGCGCCGTCTACGGCAGCCCGTGGGCGGGACGCGTGCTGGTCATCGGCGGCGCGTTCGGCATCCTCACGAGCTGGAACGCCTTCTTCCTCGGCGCCTCGCGGCTGCTGTTCGCGATGGCGCGCGGCGGCATGCTGCCGGCCGTCTTCACCCGCCTCCACCCTCGGCACGGCTCCCCGGTAGCGGTGATCGTGCTCCTCACCGGCATCAGCGCCCTCGCTCCGTTCTTCGGGCGGCCGGCCCTGGTCTGGCTGGTCGACGCCGGGTCGCTGGCGACCGTCGTCGCCTACCTGCTGGTGGCGGCGTCGTTCCTGCTCATCCGGCGCCGCCATCCGGACCTGCCCCGTCCCTACCGCCTCGCGGCCCCGCCCCGGGCCCCGCCTCCCGGCCCTGCCCCGTCCCTACCGCGTCGCGGCCCCGACCCTGGTCGGCTGGCTCGCGGTCGCGGCCACGCTGTTCTTCCTCGTGCTCTATCTGCCGGGCAGCCCGTCGGCGCTCGTCTGGCCCGAGGAGTGGGCGATCGTGCTCCTGTGGACGGTCCTCGGCGCCGCGCTGGCACTGGGGACGCGGCGCCGCGTGGCGGCCCTCGGCACCGGCCGGCAGGCCCGGCTCATCCTGGGCCAGTACGTGGATGTACTGACGCCCCCCGGCGCGGGGCGCCCCCGGGCCCCGCCCGCCAGCCCCGCCTCATCCGGGCCCGGTACGTGGATTTCCTGCCCCCCCCGGGCGAGCCGAGCCGCAGGTAGCTGCCCAAACTCACTTCGAGCCCTGTGTCGCGGCTTCCTCGGCAGCTCTCTCCGTGGCGCGGGAACCGGTGAGGACGTTATAGAGACCGTAGTTGCCTTCGTGACACGAATACTCGAACATCGGATCGTCGGTGCGCGTCATGGGCAGCGAGCCCGTCCAGGAGCGCGTCCACGTCCCCGGATCGGTCACCGTGAACTCCCAGTCGAGCCTGTCGGGACCGGTGCGCGTGTAGCGCTCGACCACATGCAAGGCCTCGGTGAGACGTCCGGGAACCTTGCGGATGATGGTCCGGTCTCTGAAGTTGGTGGTCTCGACCACCAGCGTGTCGCCCTCCCAGTACCCACGCGAGTCCCCCGCGTACTGCCGAATGGACGACGAGACATGGGGACGGCCGTCCAGGGGGATGTAGCGAACCTCGTGGATGTGCTCCTGGAGAATCGCCACCCAGTCGGGGTTCTGCACGATGTGATAGTGGTTGTTGTACCCACTGGGAAGCGACGGGATCCCACGGTACCAGATGCACCGGACGGCCAGCGGCATCTCCTCCGGTCCGGCGGCGGGGCTGCGTCCGGCCGCCACCTGCCGGAGCCGCTGCGCCTCCGGCGACGTCTGCCTCGCATGCGCCTCCGGCGTCAGGTCGGGCAGCCGCCCGTTCGGCGGATCGATGACTATCGACGTGCGCCCCGTGGTTGTCGTGCCATAGTCCAGCCACAGATTGTTGTAGAAGCCGGGCGCCCCGTCCTCTCCCCGGTCCACGTTGCCGCCGGCCGCCGTTCGCCGCGCGGGCCGCTGCAGCAGGCGCTCGTTGTGCGCAATCCTCTCCTGCTCGAGGTTGGCCGCCTCTTCTTCCGTCAGAAACTCCTTGGCCGCCAGCTCCTCAGGGCGTTCCATCGGCGTAATGGTGCCGTTGTTCCACACCCCCTGCAGATCCGGATCGCCCCACCGCGTGCGGGGCACTTCCGTCGACTGAGCCGCGGCGAGCAGTGGCATCAACGCCACGACCGCGAGCACGACGAACACCGCAGCGACACATCGATGGATCATCGGTCCTCCTCCGAGCTTCTGAGTGACCCATGATGGACCACACCGCAACGGCGCGCAAGGGCGTGACTAGGTGGCCGCGGGGGTCGACACGGCGCACAGCACCACCTGGTGGCGGTCGCCGGCGTTCCCGTCGAGCCCGCCCGCGGGCTCCCGGCGGTCGCGGCAAGAGGAACCGAGCGTGGCGCCGCCCCAATACCGTTGCTACACTCGCTTCGTGAAGTCGGTCGCCTCTACGCTTCGCGAGCGGGATGCCGCGGACGTGCGAGGCATGACGCCCGCCGAACGCCTCGCGCTCGCGTTCCGATTGGGCGACGAGGATCTCGAGTCCTTCAGAGCCACGCACGGGCTCGACCGGCGGAGTGCGATTCGACTCCTCGAGCGCCGGCGACAGGCGACCCGGCAGCCGAGCGCATGCCTCGAACGGCTCATCGGGTGAACCTCGTCGAACGCGTCGCCGCGATCCTCGACCAGGCGGGCGCGCGATACGCGTTGATCGGCGCCGCGGCAATGGCCGTTCACGGCGTCAGCAGGTCGACCCGCGACATCGACCTGCTGACGCTGTCGGCCGAGTGGATCGACGCTGCGCGGTGGGCGCGGCTCTCGGATGCCGGCGTGAAGGTGTCGGTAGTGCGCGGCGACGCCGACGACCCGCTGGCGGGGGTGATCCGCTTCTCGGAGGCCGGTGAACGCCCGGTCGATCTTGTTGTTGGGCGCCATCGGTGGCAGCAGCGATTGCTCCAGCGCGCAGAGCCCGCTGGCGCAGGCGGAACGAGCCTGCCCACCGCGCTGGCACGCGACCTCGTGCTGCTCAAGCTCTTCGCCGGCGGTTCCCAGGACGCCTGGGACATCGAGCAGTTGCTGGCCGGCCCGGATCGGGGGACGATCATCAGCGACGTCACGGCCGACGTCGGTGACCTTCCGGCGCGGTGCGCGAAGCTCTGGCGGCGGATTCTCGCCCCGTCTCCGTAACGACCCCACTCCCGCCACGGCCCCGGGCGGTGCCGCTGCACCGCCCGGGCATCCCCGGGAACGCGTCGCTACCGCGGGACCCCTCAGCTTGCGGCAGAGCCCGCCCGAGTAGCCTCCAGGCCCGCCACCACGGCGTCGGTGATGGCGTCGACGCCTACCCCGTTGGTCACCTGGGCGAACAGGAAGGGGCCGTCGCCGCGCATGCGGCGGGAGTCGCGGGCCATGACGTCGAGGTCGGAGCCGACCAGCTCGGCGAGGTCGGTCTTGTTGATGACCAGCAGGTCGGACTGCGTGATGCCGGGGCCTCCCTTGCGGGGAATCTTGTCGCCGCCGGAGACGTCGATGACGTAGATGGTGAAGTCGGCGAGCTCGCGGCTGAACTGCGCGGCGAGGTTGTCGCCGCCGCTCTCGACGAAGAGCAACTCGGGGCGCACCGCCGCCATGAGCTGCTGCAGCGCGTCGAGGTTCTGGCTCACGTCGTCGCGGACGGCGGTGTGTGGGCAGCCGCCGGTCTCCACCGCGGTGATGCGGTGGGTCTCCAGCGCCTCGTTGCGGACGAGGAACTCGCCGTCCTCCTTCGTGAAGATGTCGTTGGTCACGACGCCGAGGCTGTAGCGGTCGCGGAGCTTGCGGCAGAGCGCGAGGAGCAGCGCCGTCTTCCCGCTGCCCACGGGCCCGCCGATGCCCACCGTGAAAGCGCGGCGCGCGTAGTCGCGGGTATGCGGCTGATCCCGATCCTCGAAGAGGCCTGGCGTGGTCGGATCGTCGTCGTGCTGGTGTGGATGCTTCGCCCTGAGGTGCATCGGGGCCTCCTTGTGTCGACCGACGCGCGTCGACCGACGCGCCGCGTGCCTACGATTGGAACAGTCGTGAATACAGCCGGTCGTGCGCTCCCTGCAGCAGATCGAGGACCGGCGCCGTCTGGCAGATCTCTTCGGCCGCCAGCCCCCGGCACCGTTCGAGCGTTGCGTCGAGGCTGGCGGCGGCCTCGTGCTGCAGCCGCTGCGCCCGGTAGCTTCCCACGATGCCGAGGCGCACCGCGGCCGACAGGATGCCGCGCGCGGCGCCGTAGAGCACCGCTCGCTGTGCCACGTCCTCCGTCAGCCCGAGCGTGCGGAAGACGACGCCGGTGAGCGGCGCCACATGCGACTTCGTGGCCTCCGCGCGCGCGTGCAGCTCGGTCATCGCCGGCGAGGGCCAGACGCGCGCCGCAGTGGCGGCGAGCGTGCGTCCCTGCACGCGGCTGGCGCGGTTGGCCACGCCGTTGGTCAGGAACGCGTGGTTAAGCGCGTCGAGCTCCTCCAGCCGCTCCGGGTCGCGGTGCGCGGCGGTCATGATCGGAAGCGCGCCCCACCCCACCTGCTGAATCGACTCCGCCACGAACCGCCGCAGCGCCGCATCGTCGTCGACGTGGCCCGCCTGCCACGCCGCCTCCAGACCCCAGGAATGCGCGAACACGCCGACCGGGAACGCCGAGTCGACGATCTGCCACGCGAGCCAGTCGGACATCGTTGCAGCCTGCGCACCCGGACGGAAACGTTTGGAGCCTGACTGACGCGAATACGCCCGCGTCGCACGCTCCTGGTTCTCAGAACAGGCAGTAGCGCTGCGCCAGCGGCAGGACTTCGGCCGCCGCGGCGGTGAGCACCTCGCCGTCGGCCGTTACGACGTAGGTCTCCGGATCGACCTGAATGCGCGGCAGCGCGTCGTTGAGCTTCATGTCCCGCTTGCCGATCGTGCGGCACTCGCGCACGGCCGACAGGCCCGAGGCGAGCCCGTACCCGGCCACCGTCCCTTCGTCGAGCGAGAGCTGGGAGACGAAGGCCAGCGACGTCGCCCCCGCCGCCCGGCCGAACGCCCCGAACATCGGGCGCATCAACTGCGGCTGCGGCGTGGGGATCGACGCGTTGGCGTCGCCCATCTGCGCCCAGGCGATGAAGCCCCCCTTGAGGACCAGCTCCGGCTTGACCCCGAAGAAGGCCGGCTTCCAGAGCACGAGGTCCGCGAGCTTGCCGACCTCCACCGAGCCCACCTCGTGCGCGATGCCGTGCGCGATAGCGGGGTTCACGGTGTACTTGGCGACGTAGCGGCGGATGCGCAGGTTGTCGTTGTCGCCCTGCTCGCCGTCCAGCCGGCCGCGCTCGGCCCGCATCTTGTCGGCGGTCTGCCACGTGCGCGTCACGACCTCCCCCACCCGGCCCATGGCCTGGCTGTCGCTGGCCATGATGCTGATGGCCCCGAGGTCGTGCAGCACGTCCTCCGCCGCGATCGTCTGCCCGCGGATGCGGCTCTCCGCGAAGGCGACGTCCTCCGGGGTGTTCTTGTCGAGGTGGTGGCAGACCATGAGCATGTCGAGATGCTCGTCGAGGGTGTTGACGGTGTAGGGACGGGTCGGGTTGGTCGAGCTCGGCAGGACGTTCGGCTCGCCGCACACCCGGATGATGTCGGGTGCATGGCCGCCGCCGGCGCCCTCGGTGTGGTAGGTGTGGATGGTGCGGCCCTTGAATGCGGCTATCGACGCGTCCACGAAGCCCGACTCGTTCAGCGTGTCGGTGTGGATGGCCACCTGCACGTCGTAGCGTTCGGCCTCGCCCAGACAGCAGTCGATGGTAGCGGGGGTGGAGCCCCAGTCCTCGTGCAGCTTCAGCCCGACGGCGCCGCTCCGGATCTGCTCCTCGATCCCCTCCGGCATCGACGTGTTGCCCTTGCCGAGGAAGCCGAAGTTCATGGGCAGCGCGTCGTTCGCCTGCAGCATGAGCCGGACGTGCCGGCTGCCCGGCGTGCACGTCGTCGCCTTTGTGCCGGTGGCCGGCCCCGTGCCGCCACCGATGAACGTCGTCACGCCGCTCGCGAGCGCCTCGTGGACCTGCTGCGGCGAGATGAAGTGCACGTGGGCGTCGATGCCGCCCGCGGTGAGGATGAGCCCCTCCCCCGCGATTGCCTCCGTCGTCACCCCGACGATGAGGTCGTCGCTCACGCCGGCCATGACGTCGGGGTTGCCGGCCTTGCCGATGCCCGCGATGCGGCCGTTCTTGATGCCGACGTCGGCCTTCCGGATGCCGCTCCAGTCGACGATGAGCGCATTGGTGACGACGCAGTCGAGAGCCCGCTCGTCCGAGACGCCGGCCGCCTGCCCCATGCCGTCGCGGAGCACCTTGCCGCCGCCGAACTTGCACTCGTCGCCGTAGACCGTCGCGTCGTCCTCCACCTCGGCCACGAGGCCGGTGTCGCCCAAGCGCACGCGGTCGCCGCGGGTCGGTCCGTAGAGATCCGCGTAGTGCCGCCGGTCGATGCGGTGCGCCATGACTACTCCCAGCTCCCCAGGTCGCGCCCTTCGACCACCGGACCGCTCGCCCACGCGTTCCCGCCGCGAACGATCCGGTCGCCGGCGATCGGCACCAGCCGCACCGTCCGGCTCTCGCCCGGCTCGAAGCGCACCGCGGTGCCCGCCGGGATGTCGAGGCGGTGCCCGTAGGCGGCGGGGCGGTCGAAGGCCAGCGCGCGGTTGGTCTCGAAGAAGTGATAGTGACTGCCGACCTGGATGGGACGGTCGCCGGTGTTCGCCACGGTGAGCGTGACCGTCTCGCGGCCGTCGTTCAGCGTGATCTCCCCCTCGGCGGTGAGAAGCTCGCCCGGAGGGCCGGCCGTGGCCGATGCCAGGCGTCCCGTCGCCGGCGCTTGTGTTGCCGGGACCGGCGCCGGGGGCTCGAGGAAGCTGCCGTAGAGCGCCAGGACGTGGTCGCCGTGCTCGGCCACGATCGGGTGGTGGACGGTCACCAGCTTGGTGCCGTCGGGGAACGTGCCCTCCACCTGCACCTCGTCCACCATGTCCGCGATGCCGTCGAGGACGTCCGCCGCCCCCAGGAAACGGCGCCCGAGGTCCATCAGCTCGGCCACCGAACGGCCGTCGCGGATGAACTCCAGGAGCTGCGTGGCGATCAGGGCGACCGCCTCGACGTAGTTCAGCCGCAGCCCGCGGGCGAGGCGCTTCTGGGCGAGGAATCCGGCCTGGTGCAGGACCAGCTTGTCGACCTCGCGTGGTGTGAGGTGCATGTCGTTACCATTTCCGCGCCCACGGGCTGTCGCCGAGCAGCCGGGGCACAAAGCCGAGCAGGTCGCGCAGGGTATGGTCGACGTCCTCCAGCGTGCGGCCGGCAATGCGCAGTACTCCGCCGCAGCCGCCGACGGGCTCGACCGGCGAGAAGGCGACGAGGCGGTCGGCGCGTCTCTCCACCGGCTCCGCCCGCACGCGGGCGTCGAGTTGCTCGATCTCGCCCTCGAGCCCCCGGCCCAGCAGCACCGCGACGGCCAGCACGTCGTAGCGGCCGAACCGTGCCGCCAGTGGGCCGTCCGACGCACGAAGCGCCAGCGCGTCGTGGACGACGAGGCGGCCGGCCTGGTGGATCGCGGTGCGGCTGGCGTACTCCTCGAAGACCCAGCGCTCGCCCGACTCCCGCCGGCCCGACGTGACCCAATCGACGAGGACCAGTCCGCCGCCGGCGGCGACGGCGATGCGCTGCGTCTGGCGGTAGCGGGACCCGGCGAAGCAGATGACCGCGTCCGGCGCGACGACGAGGAGCGCACCGTCGCCCACCTCGGCATCGAGCGCCGCCCGCGTGCCGCGCGGCGAGCGGTAGACCTTGGTGGCCGACTGCGTCGAGAGGAACGCCGCGGCGCCGCTCCCGACCGACGCCTCGACGACGATGTCGTCCCCGTCGACGAGACCGCCCCCGTAGCTCGACGTGTAGATCCAGGCCGCATGGCCGTGGTTCCTGGGGGTCAGGAGACGCAGCGGGCTCGTCGCATACGCCCGGCTCACCACGCTCCGCCCGCCCACCCGCTCGACGGCGAACCGCCCGTGGCCCGGCCGCCTCGCGACGCGCGGCTCCGGCCGCCCGGCGTCCGCCGGCGCTCGGTCGGAGCCGACAGTGTGCAGGTCGGGGCCCTGCCTGCCCGAGCCCTGCCGACCGGCGCCATGCATACCGGGGCCGTGCAGTCCGGCGCCGAGGAGCCCGGCGCTAGACGGTGAGGTACTGGCGGATGTCATCGTCGCTCAGCTCGTCGATCACGCCGCCCGCCACCAGCCGACCCTTGTCCAGGATGCGGAACTCGCTGGCCACGCGCCGGGCGAACGGCAGCTTCTGCTCCACGAGCAACACGGTGACGCCAGCCTCCCGGTTGAGCCTGAGGATGATATCGCCTATCTCGTGGACTATGTTCGGCTGGATCCCCTCCGTCGGCTCGTCCAGTATGAGCAGCCGCGGATCGAGAACGAGGGCGCGCCCTATCGCGAGCTGCTGCTGCTGGCCGCCCGACAGGTCGCCGCCCCGGCGCTGGAGCATCTGCTTCAGCACCGGGAAGAGCTCGAACACGCGCGGCGGAACGGTTCGTCCGCCGTCGCGCCGCGCGCCCATTCCGATCTGCAGGTTCTCCTCCACCGTGAGCTGCGGAAAGATCTCGCGCCCCTGCGGGACGTAGCCGATGCCGAGCCGCGCCCGCGCCTCGGGGGGGCGCGCCAGCAGATCGACGTCGTCGAACGTCACGGCGCCGGAGGCGACGGGAACCAGGCCCATCAGGCACTTGAGCAACGTGGTCTTGCCCATCCCGTTGCGGCCCATCAGGCACAGGCGCGTCCCGGCCGCGACGTCGAGATCGACGCCCCACAGCGTTCGGCTGCCGCCGTACGACTGGTTCAGGCCCTGAATGCGAAGTAGGCTCATGCGCCCAGGTACACCTCTATGACGCGGGGGTCGGCCTGCACCTCGTCCATGTCTCCCTCCGCCAGCACGCGTCCTTCGTGGAGAACCGCCACCCGGTTCGCTATCGACCGCACGAACTCCATGTCGTGCTCCACGACGACTACCGAGTGGTGGCCCGCGAGCGATAGCAGCAGCTCACCGGTGCGCTCGGTTTCCTGCGGCGTCATCCCGGCGACCGGCTCGTCCACGAGCAGCAGCTTGGGCTCCTGCATCAGCAGCATGCCGATCTCCAGCCACTGCTTCTGCCCGTGGGCCAGCGTGCCGGCCCGCTCGCGGCGCTTCGACTCCAGCCCGGTCGTCTCGAGCACGTGGTCGATGCGCGCGCGGTCCCGTCCCGTCAGGCGTGCGAAGACGGTGTGCCAGAACGATTTCTCGCCGGCGAGGGCGAGCTCCAGGTTCTCGAACACGGTGAGGAAGTCGAACACGGTCGGCTTCTGGAACTTGCGGCAGACGCCGAACTGCGCGATCTCCGGCTCGCTGAGCGTAAGCAGGTTGGTTTCCGTGCCGTACCAGACCGAACCCTGCTCGGGCCGCGTCTTGCCGGTGACGACGTCCATCATCGTAGTCTTGCCGGCCCCGTTCGGGCCGATGACGCACAGCAGCTCGCCCGGATCGACGTGCAGCGTCAGGTCGTCGAGCGCCTTGAAGCCGTCGAAGCTCACCGTCACGTTGCGCAGATAGAGCACGTTGCCGCTCAGCACGGACGGCTTCCGCCGCAACGCGGCCTCGCGCTTCTCGCGCCAGGCGTCCCGCCTGCTCGGGCCGTCTTGCGGGCGCTGCCCGGTCACTTGTTCCGCCCCGCCCCTGGCAGCAGTCCGGCCAACCCCCGGGGGAGGAAGAGCGTGGAGCCGATGAACACCGCCCCGAGCGCATAGAGCCACAGCTCGGGCAGGGCGCTGGTGAAGTAGGTCTTGGCGTAGTTGACGAGCACGGCCCCGGCGGCGGCGCCGTACAGCGTGCCCCGTCCGCCGACCGCCACCCAGATGACCACCTCGATGGAGTTGATGGGCTCGAACTCGCTCGGGTTGATGATGCCCGCCTGCGGCACGTAGAGCGCCCCCGCCACCCCCGCGAGGACGGCCGAGAGCACGAAGACCCAGAGCTTGTAGGCGTCCACCCGGTAGCCGAGGAAGCGCGTGCGGCTCTCGGCGTCCCGTATCGCGCGCAGCACGCGGCCGGCGCGCGACCCGAGCACGACGCGGCACGTCCCGTAGCCGGCGCCGAGGGCCACCGCGGTCACGGCCAGCAGCGCGGAGCGGGTGGCGTTGCTCTGCAGGTCGAAGCCGAGCAGGTCCTTGAAGTCGGTGAACCCGTTGTTGCCACCGAAGCCCATGTCGTTCCGGAAGAAGGCGAGCATCAGCGCGTAGGTGAGCGCCTGCGTCATGATCGAGAGATAGACGCCGGTGACGCGCGACCGGAACGCCAGCCAGCCGAACACGAACGCGAGGGCGCCGGGGGCCAGCGCCACCATCACCATCGCGAACCAGAACTGGTCGAAACCGTACCAGAACCACGGCAGCTCGTCCCAGTTCAGGAACACCATGAAGTCGGGCAGGACGGGGTGCCCGTATACGCCCCGGGTGCCTATCTGGCGCATGAGGTACATCCCCATGGCATAGCCCCCGAGCGAGAAGAAGGCGGCGTGGCCGAGGCTCAGGATGCCGCCGAAGCCCCAGATGAAGTCGACCGCAAGGGCGAGCATCGCGTAGCACAGGTACTTGCCGATGAGGCCGACGGCGTAGCTCGACAGATGCAGCGGCGACGACTCCGGCACCGCGAGGTTCAGGAGCGGCGCCACCAGCGCGACCAGCGCCAGGGTCCCCAGGAACGCGACGCTGCGGCGGTCCGCGATCGCCGCCGGCAGGCGCGGAACGGGCATCATCCGCCCTCCGCGGCGCGCCCGGTCTGGGGGAACAGGCCGCGGGGCCGCCGCTGGATGAACAGGATGAGAACGACGAGGACGAGGATCTTGCCGAGCACGGCGCCGGCGAACGGCTCGAGCAGCTTGTTGACGATGCCGAGCGACATGCCGCCGATGAGCGTGCCCCAGAGGTTGCCGACCCCGCCGAAGACGACGACCATGAACGAGTCGACGATGTAGCTCTGGCCGAGATTGGGGCCGACGTTGGTCAACTGCGTCAACGCCACGCCGGCGACGCCGGCAATCCCGGCCCCGAGCCCGAACGTCATCGCGTCCACCCACTCGGTCCGCACGCCCATGGCGCGGGCCATCGTGCGGTTCTGCGACACGGCGCGGATGTCGAGCCCCAGGCGGGTGTAGCGCAGGACGGCGAGCACCAGCGCAAAGACGACGACCGCGAACAGGAAGGTGTAGAGCCGGTTGTAGGTAAGCGAGAACGCCTCGTTGAACTGCAGCGTGCCGCTCATCCACGCCGGCGTCACCACCGCGCGGTTGTTGGCGGAGAAGACGGACCGCACGAGCTGCTGCAGCACCAGGCTCACGCCGAACGTCGCCAGCAGCGTCTCCAGCGGGCGTCCGTAGAGGAAGCGGATGACCGTCCGTTCGATGAGCACGCCGGCGGTGCCCGCAACCACGAACGCCGCGGGCACCGCCACGAGGAGAGAGATGCCGATCAGGTCCGGCATCCAGAGCTGCACGACATACGTGGTGTAGGCCCCCAGCATCAACAACTCGCCGTGGGCCATGTTGATGACGCCCATCACGCCGAAGGTGATGGCCAGGCCGATGGCGGCCAGCACCAGCACCGACCCCAGGCTGAGGCCGAAGGCCACGGTCTCGAGCACGGAGTAGGCATTGCGCGTCGAGTCGATCTGCCAGATGGCGTCGTCGGCCGCGGCGAGGACGGCGTCGTCGGTCTCGACGTAGCCGCCGTCCTCGTTCGTCGCCACGAGCGCCGTGAGCCGGTTGTGGACGACGGGGTTCAGACGGCCGGAAAGCCGCTCCACGGCGGCGAGGCGCACCTGCGGGTCGTCGTCGTCGAGCGCTTCGATCGAGAGCGCCGTCTCGATCTCGTACGCCACGTCGTCGTCGGTCTCCACCGCGGCCCGGCGGCGCAGCAGGTCCAGGGTGGGAGCGTCGAGGTTGCGCAGCAGCTCGCGGACGGCCTCAAGACGTTCGCCGGCGTCGGGACTCGACAGGCCGAAGCGGGCGATCGCGGTGCGCAGGGACCTGCGCAGCCGGTTGTTGGTGATGATCCGGTCCAGCTCTCCGGGTGCGACCGCCTCGACGTCTTCGAGCGATGCCGGATCGAGCAACCGAAAGACCGCGAGCCGCTCGTCGTTCGACTCCACGATGAAGACGCCCCCGTCGCGCTCGCGCCGGAACAGGCGGTCTTCGAGCAGCGCGGTGACGACGTCCCGCGCCGCCGGATGCCCGGTCGCGATCGCCCGCTCGGCGAGCGCCTCCTTCTCGCGGAAGTTGGCGTCGGCGAGCTCGGTCACGAGCGCCCGGAACGATTCGTCGGCGGTCTGCGCCCCGGCGGTCAACGGACAGGCGAGCAGGCACCCGGCGAGCAGCAGCCATCCGAGCCGCCGCCCGCCCGGCGCCGCAGTGCCTATTCGTAGTTCTGTCCGGAGCACTCCTGCGTCTCGGTGTTGTAGTTGCCGCAATTCAGCGTCACCCAGTCCGCTTCCGTGTCCTCGCTGCCGGGGAGGTAGTCCGACCAGGCGTCGCCCGGCACGGTGCCGTCGGTCTGCCAGACGACGTCGAACTGCCCGTTGGCCTGCACCTCGCCGATGTAGACCGGCTTGGTGATGTGGTGGTTCGGCAGCACCTCCGCGATGCCGCCGGTGAGATTGGGCGCCTGGGTGCCCGGCAGCGCCGCGAGCACTGCGTCGACGTCGGTCGTGCCGGCCTTCTCCACCGCCTGGGCCCAGAGGTTGAAGCCGATGTAGTGCGCCTCCATCGGATCGTTCGTCGTGCGCTCCGCATCGCCGACGAACGTCTTCCACTTTTCGATGAACTCGGCGTTCGCGGGCGAGTCCACGCTCTGGAAGTAGTTCCACGCCGCGAGATGACCGACGAGCGGCGCGGTGTCGAGCCCCGAGAGCTCCTCCTCGCCGACCGAGAAGGCGACGACGGGAATGTCGTCCGCCGACACCTCCTGGTTGGCAAGCTCCAGGTAGAACGGCACGTTCGCGTCCCCGTTGATCGTCGAGACCACGGCCGTCGGCTTGCCGGCGGAGCCGAAGCGGCGGATGGCGGCGACGCGCGTCTGCCAGTCGGAGTGGCCGAACGGGGTGTAGTTGATGGAGATGTCGGCCTCCGCCACGCCCTTCTGCTGCAGGTACGCCTCGAGGATGCGGTTGGTGGTGCGGGGATACACGTAGTCGGTGCCCTCGAGCACCCAGCGCTCGATGCCCACCTCGTCCATCAGGTAGTCGATGGCCGGAATCGCCTGCTGGTTCGGGGCGGCGCCGGTGTAGATGACGTTCTTCGACGACTCCTCGCCCTCGTACTGGACGGGGTAGAAGAGCAGGCCGTTGTTCTCCTCGAACACCGGAAGCACGGACTTGCGCGATACCGACGTCCAGCAGCCGAACACGACGTCGACCTGCTCCGATTCGAGCAGCTCGCGCGCGCGCTCGGCGAAAAGCGGCCAGTCGGACGCGGGATCGACCACTACCGCCTCGAGGGGCCGGCCGAGAAGGCCGCCCTTCGCGTTCTGCTCCTCGACCATCATCAGGACCGTGTCCTTCAGGGTCGTCTCGCTGATGGCCATCGTCCCTGACAGCGAATGGAGGACGCCGACCTTGATGGGATCGCCCTCCGGGCCCGGGTCGGCGGCCGCGGCATCGCCGCCCGAGCCTCCGCACCCGGCGAGGACGGCGCTACCGAGGATGAGAGCTGCGTATCTCAGTTTCATGGGACCTGACTCCTGTGTTGTGGGAAGGACGAGCTACATCTGGACCTGCAAGGCCACTCCGATCTGGAAGTCGTCCGTCTGGACCGCGGTGTAGGCGGTGTCCTTGACGAAGATCATCACGCGCGCATCGAACTGCCGGATGAGGTAGTTGAGGTTGAACTCCGTCGTCCGCTGGTCGTAGTCCGCCGTCACGCCCTTCCGGAACCGCGCGCGGGCGTACTTGCCGAGCACCTCGAACTGACCGGGACCGACCGAGTTGGGAAAGAGGTAGGCGGCCAGAAGGTAGCCGCCGTCGTTCGTCAGGTAGCGCGGGTTGTACCCCCCGAGGCGGTCGTAGCGCGCCCATTCCGCCTCGACCGACACCGCCCCGCCGTCGCCGACCTTGCGCTCCATGAGAAAGTCGGCCGAGTAGGCCGATCCGTTGTCGGCCTGCGACTGCCCGGCCACGCCGAGCGCGAGGATGTTGCGCTCGCCGTAGAAGGTGCCGTTCAGGTAGTAGCCGGGCTCGGGATCCCAGAAGTCCACCTGCACCCGGCCGGCGCCGAGCAGGGACGGACTGCCCGTCAGCGACATGCCGTCGAAGGCGCCCACCGACACCTTGACCTTGTCGAACTGCCCCCAGTAGGCGGCGCCGTTGGCGCGCCCCTGGAAGATGAATGGATAGCCGTCCTGAATCCCGTCGGAGTAGACGGCCCAGTGGTGGGAATAGAACGGTCCGTACAGATTGGCGCGGTCGCTCGGCGGCAGGAAGCGTCCCACCCAGACGTTGAACTGGTCCGACATCTCGAACTGCGCGACGGCGTCGAGGATCTGGAAGTCCGTGCTCTGCCCGTCGCTCGGCGCCCCCAGCGAGCCGCCGTAGTCGATGTCGGTGTTCACCATGAACTTGATGTTGCTGGTGGCCGCCCCGTTGACGTAGAGGCGCAGGCTGTTGACGCGGAGGTGATCGGTCGCGTCCGCGTCGTCCGTCTCGCGGTGCAGGAAGCTGGTTTGCAGGCCGGCGCCGAACGAGACCGGCGGCGGGTCCGATTCCTCCTCCTCCTGGGCGTACGACGGCGCGGCCACGCCGACGCAGACCGCGAGCGCCGCCAGCCACGCCACGCGACGCCCCGGCCGAAGGGTCGCTTCATCACAACGTCGTCTGTTACTGAGCACCAACGATCTCCTTCGTCGCGCGAGCGAGCGCGCAGATTGCGGCGAGTGTTACCGGTAGTGAGACGCGCTCCGTGGCGCAAGCCGCGTTACGATGCAAGGGTCGTGCCCGGTTCGGGCGGGAAGCCGGTACGGGCAGTTTGGTGTCGTTAACGCCGCGGCTGTTCGACACTTTTGGCGGGGCGACAGGAACCGAACGGTCGCGAACGGGAGGGCGCTTCGGCAGACAAGAATGTATCTTTCACTTTCGATATCTACAATCGCGTCGCATTCTGCACGGCCTCGAACGCCAGAGACGCCCGCGATTTCGAGATCGATCCTGTTCCGTGCGGTCGCACAGTGCGGCTACAACGTTGGCGGTCGAACGGCCCACAACCTTGTCGCCGCCGGCATTATTCGCAACATAAATGTCGGATTCATCCTATGGCCGGAGGCGTGATCCGCGCGTGACGACGCACCCCGGCTACCCGCCCGCCAAGGGCGTGCCTGCAAATATCGCGTCGGGGTAGGATGGCCGAAACGGAAGGAGAGAGTGGAAATGCGAACGCAACTTCGCGCGGCGGCGTTGGCGGCGACGGTGCTGATGGTCTTCGCGACGGCGGCCGCCGGTCAGGCGCCGCAGCGGACGCCCGACGGGCAGCCCGACCTGCAGGGGGTCTGGGACTTCCGGACGATGACGCCGCTCGAGCGACCGGAGGGGCAGGAGCAGGCATTCCTGTCCGAGGAGGAAGCCGCGCAGCTCGAGGCGGGAGCCAGCGCGCGCCGCGCCGAGCTGCTCGAGCCGAGCGACGTGCGCACGGAGCCGTTGCCGGCCGGCGGCGGCGGCCTCGCGGTAGGGGGCTACAACGATTTCTGGCTCGACTACGGCACCAACGTGATCGACGATCGCCGCACCTCGCTGGTCGTCGACCCGCCGGACGGTCGGCTGCCGGCCCTCACGCCCGAGGGCGAAGCGCTGCGCCAGGAGGGCTCCCTCTGGGAGGACCTGCCGATCGGTCGGCCCGTGCGCGTCCGCAGCGCGGGCGTCGGCTCCGACCATCCCGAGGACCGCGGGCTCGCCGAGCGGTGCCTGGTCGGGTTCAACAGCGGGCCGCCGATGATGCCGAGCGGCTACAACAACAACATGCAGCTCTTCCAGACGGCGGACCACGTCGTCATCCTCAACGAGATGGTCCACGACGTCCGGATCATCCCCCTCGACGGCCGCCCGCACCTTCCCGACGACGTGCGGCAGTGGATGGGCGATTCGCGGGGGCGTTGGGAGGGCGACACGCTGGTCGTCGAGACGACCAACCTGACCGAGCACACCGGTAGCTTCGACCCGTCGGCGATGCAGGCCATCGGCACGGGCCTCACCGTCACCCTCACCGAGCGCTTCCGCCGGCTGAACGCCGACACGCTGCTCTACGAGTACACCGTCGACGACCCGACGATCTTCACGCGGCCGTTCACGGTGGCCGTGCCGATGCGGCGGAACGACGAGCCGATGTTCGAGTACGCCTGCCACGAGGGGAACTACGGCCTGCTGAACATCCTGCGCGGCGCGCGGGCGCAGGAGGCGCAGGAGCAGTAGCGGTCCCCCGGCGAACGGGCACACGCACTTCGGTTGCGCCGGGCGCGGTCCCTGACGCGCCCGGCGCAACCGGCCGGCCGCTCCACGCGGTCGGGCACGTCTCGCCACTGCCTACGCGCCACGTTCGTCTCCCGTGGCCGTGCGATACTGCCGCGGTGGGCCGCTTCTTCAACACGACCGGTCCCGTAGTCGCGGCGGACCACTACTGCATTCCGCCCCTGGACCGCCTGGATCTCCGTGAGGTGCTCGATCTCGTCCGCACGGCACGCTACTTCGTGCTGCACGCGCCGCGTCAGACGGGCAAGACGTCCGCCCTGCTGGCGTTGCGCGACATCCTGAACGACGGCAGCACAGGCGCCTACCGGTGCGTGTACGTAAACGTCGAGGTCGGGCAGGCGATGCGCGAGGACATGGAACCCGCGATGCGGGCGATTCTCGGCGCGCTCGCCTCCTGGGCGCGGACGACGCTGCACGACGACTTCCTGGACGAGGCGTGGCCGGGGCTCCTGGCCAAGCTCGGCCCCGCCGCGGCCCTGGGCGAAGCGTTGGGCCGCTGGTCCGAGGCCCATCCCGCTCCGCTCGTGCTGCTCGTCGACGAGATCGACGCCCTGGTCGGCGACACCCTGCTCTCGGTCCTGCGTCAACTGCGGGCCGGTTACGTGCGGCGCCCGGCGGGCTTTCCCCAGAGCGTCGTCCTCTGCGGCGTGCGGGACGTGCGCGACTACCGCATCCATTCGAGCACCGAGAAGGCCGTCGTCGCCGGCGGGAGCGCCTTCAACGTCAAGGCCCGGTCCCTGCGCATGGGCGACTTCTCGCGCGCCGAAGCGTTCGCCCTCATGGCGCAGCACACCGACGAGACCGGACAGGCGTTCGAGCCCGACGCCCTGGAGACCATCTGGACGCAGACCCGCGGCCAGCCATGGCTGGTCAACGCCCTGGCCGACGAGGCCTGCTTCCGGGTCGAGGCAGGGCGCGACCGCAGCCGCCCGATCCGGGCCGACGACATCCGCGAGGCCCAGGAGCGCATCCTCCTGCGGCGCGAGACGCACCTCGATCAGTTGGCCGACAAGCTCCAGGAGGCCCGCGTCCGCCGCGTCGTCGGGCCGCTCCTGAGCGGCGGCGACGAACGCGACTTCTCCGCCCGCGACATCGAGTACGTTCGCGACCTCGGCCTCGTTGCCGCCGATCCCCCGCTCCGCATCGCCAATCCGATCTACGCGGAGGTCGTGCCGCGCGAGCTGACCGCGGCAGCGCAGGAAGGGCTGGTCGAGGAGACGGCGTGGTACGTCGACCCCGACGGCAGTCTCGACGTCGTCAAGCTGCTCGCGGCCTTCCAGGCGTTCTTCGGCGAGCACTCCGAACACTGGGTGGCACGCTTCGACTACCAGGAGGCCGGGCCGCAGCTCCTGCTCCAAGCGTTCCTGCAGCGCATCGTCAACGGCGGCGGCCGCATCGAGCGCGAGTACGGCCTCGGCCGGGGCCGCACGGATCTGCTCGTCGTATGGCCACGACGCGCCCCCGGATCGGCAGCCGGCGGCGAGCCGGCCCGGCACGCACGCGTCGTCATCGAGTGCAAGGTGCTCCACAAGAGCCTGGAGCGAACCATCCGCAACGGGTTGGAGCAGACCGCCGCCTACATGGACCGCTGCGCCGCCGACGCGGGCCATCTCGTCGTCTTCGACCGCGGCGACGCCGCCTGGGAGGACAAGCTCTTCCACCGGCCCGCGCCGGACGGCGGCCCCGCCATCGACGTCTGGGGCATGTGAGGCGGCGGAGGGTACGGAATGGCGCCGGATCGACTCACCACGCTGTTCTTCGAGCTGTTCAGCGGGCTGCCCCGCCAGGGGCCGGGCACGACGGCCTGCACCCGTCTGGCTCTCGGGCTCGTTCCGGACGTCGGGCCGCAGACCCGCGTGCTCGACGTCGGCTGCGGAACCGGCGCCCAGACACTGGTGCTGGCGGAGAGCTCGCCGGCGCGCATCCTCGCCGTGGACAACCACCCGCCGTTCACAGACGCCCTGAACCGCAAGGCGCTTGCGCTGGGCCTCGCGGATCGGGTGGAAGGCCGCGTGGCGGACATGCGCCGGCTCGACTTCCCGGACGGCTCCTTCGACCTGATCTGGTGCGAAGGCGCCATCTACAACATGGGTGTCGAGGCGGCCCTGCGCGACTGGCGCCGGCTGCTGCGAGACAACGGGCACGTCGCGCTGACGGAGGTGTGTTGGCGGAAACCGGATCCGCCCGCCGCATGCGCGGCGTTCTGGAAAGAGGAGTACCCGGCCATCCGCGACACCTCCGCGCTCCTGGAGGCCATCGAGGCGTCCGACCACGAGACGGTGGGGCACTTTCCGCTCCCCGCGTCGGCGTGGTGGGACGACTACTATCGGCCACTGCAGGAGAACGTGACGGCGTTCCGCGAGCGTCACCGCGACGCGCCGGACGCACAGGAGCTGGCGGACCGCTGCCAGACCGAGATAGACACCTGGCATGCCTATTCGGAGTTCTACGGCTACGACTTCTTCGTAGCGCGCCCCCGTTGAACCAGCGGCCTGCCGCCTGGACCTGGACCGAGACCGGATGGGACTGCTCGCTGCTCCGCGAGCCACCCCGGAACGCTATTCGGGTTCCGGTAAGGCAAACACGAACAGGTTGTTGCCGACGCTCGGACGCAGCTCCGGCGTCAGGTCGATGAAACGCGGCGTGCCGGTGCTCACGGCGACGTACTGCCGGCCGTCGACGGCGAACGTGATCGGAAAGCCGGAGACGGACGAGCCGAGATTGATCTCCCAGAGGATCTCGCCCGTGCGGTCGTCGAAGGCCCGGAAGCGGCCGTTGACGTCTCCGCCGAAGACGAGCCCGCCGCCGGTCGCGGCGAGCGACATCGTGGCGGCGCGCTGCTGGTAGTTCCAGACCGACTCGCCGGTCTCGGCGGAGATGGCGTGGATGCTCCCCACCTGGTCCATGCCGGGCGCGATCTGCGAGCGCCAGGCGAGGGCGTAGAGGCGCCGCGCCTCGTCCGATTCGTCGGCGGCGGAGATCGACAGCATGCGCGCGCAGACGTTGCGCAGCGGCATGTACATGGTGTTGGTCAGGGGGCTGTAGGCGCCGGCCTCCCAATCCTTGCCGCCGCTGGCGTGCGGACAGGCGAGGACCTCCTGCCCCTGCGCGGTGAAGACCAGCTCGGAGTTCTCGGACACCGCGCCGGTCGCTCCGTCGATGACGCTCACCACGTTCTGCGGGATGGTCGGCGTGGCCCACAGGAACTCGCCCGTCTCCCGGTCGAGGGTGTAGACGATGCCGGTCTTGCCCGGGACGCCGGTGACCACGCGGCGCTCCTCGCCCGGGTTCAGGCGCGGGTTGATCCAGCTCACGGCGGACGAATCCGGCCGCACGGCGGTGTCGACGAGCAGCCGCTCGAAGGGATGGTCGAGGTCCCAACTGTCGTTCAGGTGCTGGTAGTGCCAGACGATCTCCCCGGTGTCGCCGTCGAGGGCCAGCGTGGAGTTGTGGTAGAGGTGCGTCAGGTCGGTGCCGCCGAGCATGAACTTGGGCGCCGGCGAGGTGACCGAGGTGCCCAGGATGACCAGGTTCAGCTCCGGGTCGTAGCTCGGCACCATCCACGAGCCGACGTGCCCGCGCCGCTCGAACGGGACGTCGCCCCACGTCTCGTCGCCCGGCTCGCCCGGCGCCGGAATCAGCCGCGTCCGCCACAGCTCCTCGCCCGTCGCGGCGTCGTGCGCGGTGATGACGCAGGCGTGCGGCCCGCCCCGCGGGTCGCAGCTCCGCCCCGAGAACACCTTCCCGCCGGCCGTGATCGGCCCGGAGGTCTGGTTCGCCGGGTTCACCCGGTAGTCGAGGATCTCGGTGTCCCACACCACCTCGCCCGTCTCCGCGTCGAGGGCGAAGACGTGGTCGTCCATGCTGGTGTCGATGATCAGCTCGCCGTGAATGGCGATGTTGCGGTTGGTCTCGATGAGGACGCCGATCATGTAGTCGCCCAGGTCGTCCGGGCGATCCCGCCGGTGCTCCCAGATGAGGTCCCCGGTCACCGCGTCGATGGCCTGGATGACGTCGCGCGGGTTCGGCATGAACAGCACGCCGTCGCGGACCAGCGGCGTCCCCTGTTGCAGGCCCGTGCCGAGAGCGCGCGTCCAGACCATCCGCAGGTCGCCGACGTTGTCGCGGTCGATCTGGTCGAGCGGGCTGTAGCCCCAGCCGTTGAGCGTCCGCCGCCACATCAGCCACTCGTCGTCGCTCGGGTTCGCGAGCTCCGCGTCGGTGACGGGGCGGATGCGGTCCGCTTCCTGCGCGAGGACGGGAAGGCCGGTCAGGACCGTCAGGGCGACAGCCGCGATGCCGCACACGATGGACGCCATACGGATCCGCGACGACGGCCGGTCGGTTGCGAGCATGATCCCCTCCTCCGTTGCGGAGCGTGCGCGCCAGTCCAGAGCCGTGCGCGAGGCCACAGCGTGCGCGCGAGCGCTCCCCGGGCCGTCTCGGCTCGAGGAACGGAATGAGACGGCACTCTATCAGACGATGGCCGTGATCGTGCGAGACTGTGGCTGAGCGAGCCGGCAGTGTGGCGGCGGTGCGTGCGGCTCCACCGCGAGTCGGAAGTCCCCCCCGGTCGGCCGAAGGAGCGCTTCATGATGTCCAGACTCATTCTCGTTCTACTCACCATGGGCAGCGTCGCCGGCGGCAGCGCTCCCGTGCACGCGCAGGACCTGCCGGCGGCGACGCCGGAATCGGTCGGGCTCTCGTCGGAACGGCTGGAGGAAGCGACCCGCGGGCTGCAGGCTCACGTAGACGCCGGGGACATCGCCGGTGTGGTGGCCGCCGTCATGCGCCACGGCCGGCTGGCGTACTTCGAGGCCCTCGGCGAGTTGGACCGGGAGCGTGGCCTCGCGATGCGCGGCGATGCGCTCTTCCGCCTCTACTCGATGACGCGCCCCATCACCAGCCTGGCCGTAATGATCCTCTGGGAGGAGGATCGCTTCGAGCTCGACGACCCCGTCTCCCGGCACCTGCCGGAGTTCGCCGATCAGCGCGTCTTCGTCGACGCGTCCAATCCCGATAGGACCGCCACGCGGCCGCGGCGCACCGAGATGACGGTGGAGCACCTCCTCCTGCACACCTCCGGACTCGGCAGCCGCAGCTCATCCATCTACCGCGCCGAGCAGGTCCGGCTGCGCTCCATCACGCTGCCGCAGATGGTGGGGAACGCCGCCCGCGTGCCGCTCTTCGAGGACCCGGGGACGCGCTGGCGCTACGGCATCTCCACCACCATCCTCGGCCGGCTGGTCGAGGTCTGGTCCGGGATGCCGTTCGACGAGTTCCTCCGGCAGCGGGTGTTCGAGCCGCTCGGGATGACCGACACCGTGTTCCGGGTCGATGCCTCCCGGGCCGACCGCTTCGGACCCGCGTACCGTCCCGGACCGGACGGCGAGCTGCGGCCGCACGCCATAGAGGTAGTGCCGCACACCGAGCAGCCAGCCCTGATCGAGGGCGGCGTCGGCCTGATCTCCACCGTCCGCGACTACCTCCGCTTCGCGCAGATGTTTCTCAACGGCGGCGAGCTCGACGGCATGCGTGTGCTGCAGCCGGAGACCGTCGCGCTGATGACCGCCAACCGCCTTCCGGACGCGCTGCTGCCCATAGGCTTCGGCACGCCGCAACCCGGCCGCGGATGGTCCCTCGGGTTCAGCGTCGTGATGGACGCCGGTACGTCCCCCCTCCCGGTCCGCGAGGGCACCTTCTGGTGGGACGGCTCCTCCGGCACGCGCTTCTTCATCGACCCGGTCGAGGAGATGGTGACCGTCATCATGGCCGCCGCGTCGCCAGCCTACGGGAACGGGTTCCGGGAGGGCTTCACCGAGGCTGTGTACCGGGCGCTCGTCGACTGAGCAGCCGGGCAGAGTCGGCGTGCAGGCCGGCGTTCCCGGAGGCTCGGCTCTGCTCCGCCACCGGGACGTCGGTGACGAACATGAAGCCGGGCGCGTGGGAGATGAGGAGATCCGGCCCGGCACTCTTCGCCACGACCTGCGAGGTCACGCCGCAGGCCCAGAAGACCGGCACCTCGCCGGGGAGCAGTCCCCCGTCCTCGCCCCAGTCGGGACGGGCGAGATCGCGGATTCCGAGCCCCGCCGGGTCGCCGATGTGCACGGGGGCGCCGTGGGCGAGCGGCTGCTCGTCGCTGATGCGGACGGCGTCGTCCACCCGCGATGCGGGAATCGGTCGCATGCTGACCACGAGACGCCCGCGGAACGGGCCCGCCGCTTCGCAGTCGCGATCGGTGCGGTACATGGGTACGACGCGGTCCTCCTCCTGGTGCCGGAGCCGTATCCCGGCCTCCACCAACCCCGCCTCGAACCCGAAGCTGCAGCCGAGAAGGAAGGCGGTGAGATCGGGTTCCCAAACGTCCCGCACGTCCTGGCGTTCGACCGCCGGCGCCCCGCGCGCAGCGACGCGGTAGCGGGGCACGTCGGTCCGCAGGTCGGCGCCCGGGGCGAGCGCTCGGAGCACCGGCTCCTCGCTCACCGCGAGCAGCGGACACGGACGCGGATTCCGTTCGCAGAAGGATCGGAAGTCGGCGGCCAGGGAACGCGGAAGCGCGATCAGGTTCGCCTGCGCGTAGCCGGGACAGACGCCGGAGGTCGTCCCGGTGAATCGCCCCTCACGACAGGCGGCCCGGAACGCCGCCGGCTCGAGCGGGGAATCGCCGGCGGATGATGCCGCGCCGCCGACGGGTCCCTGCCACCGGGGTCTCAACCGTCCGACCCCATCTGCGTCTCCTGCAACCGGGTCGCTGGTCCCCTCGCCCGCCGAGCAGCCGCCCCGCGACCCGCAGCCCCCGCTGGAGCGTCGGCGAGCGGCCGACGGCGCAGTAACTGCAACCAGGCTTGCCGCCTCGGAACGTCACACGGTCGGCTGTCGTTCGTAGCGCTCGACGTTGATTCGGTCTTCAGGTTTGCGCGCCTGGACGAAATCGCAGGTGGTCTGTCGGCGCAGCCTGAACTCGGCACTGGACCAGCCCGCCTTCTCCAGTCGAATGGCCATCTCCGGGGAATGGCCGAGTAGCCGTTCAGACTCGCGACAGTGTGTGACGGGCCACGCCGAGCACCTTCGCCGCATCGGTCACGTTCAGACCGAGCGGTTCCAGGCAGTTCCGCCGGTCGCTGAGCCCGGGGTGCGGGGGGTTGGTCAGACCGAGATGCTCCAGAGACCCTTCAGATTGCCCTTCAACGGGTGAAGCCGGTAGCCCGACAGGTCGAGGTCCGAGGGCTTGCGCGCATCGTCCAGGTCGGCCAGGGCGAGCGCGACACGAGAGGCCACGCCAGCGGCCCACCCGGCTGGGATCTCCGCGCTCGTAGAGGCGCCTCATCCCGCGATGGCGAAACCCGCGGATCACGATCAAGCGTACCGAATACCGGTACACGGGGCAATCCGCGCCGTCGGTGCCGCGTTAGAGGTCGATGAGCCCGGAGGAGTCCCGACATGACGACTCGTCGGGAACACGCGTCACCCTGCGGCCAAAGCTTCGGCCGACTCGAAGTCGAGAGCGAGTACACGGAGAATTCGAGTCCCGGTGGAACGAGCTCACCGAGGAGGAGCAGAAACGGATCGAGGCCGTGGTGAACCCTCTGCGCAGAGAAGGCACGGCACTGCGGTACAGCCGGGGGCTAATTGGAGCCGAATCGGGTGGCCACGTAATCCACAGCATCCCCTGCGTCGAGCCTGATTGTCCCCGGACCGCTCCGCACGTAGAGATCGCCCTCGGCCGCCTTCTCCAGGCCCTTCCAGCGCAGGCACACCGGCTCGGGGCTCCGCTGGCAGCTCACGAGGCAGACGGTCTTCCCCTCGATGATCTGGGTCGTCGGGTCGATGCAGGTGCCAGCGCGGGCGCCGAGACCGTTGCGGACGGCCTGGGCGAGATGCGCAGGTACATGTCGTCGTTCTCCAGGCGGTCGTGCTCGATGCCGAGCACGGTGCGGTCCGTCGGCGACGCCGATCAGGAGGTCGCCGCCCTCGGTGTTGAGGAAGGCGGCGATGGTCTTGAGGGCGGCCTGCGTGACGTGCCAATGGTCCTTGCGGTCTTCTCTCAGGTTCCAGCGCAGGCTCGATTTAAATTCGAGGGTCTTCCACTCCTGGAGCTTCAGCAGCTCCTCGACGCGGCGGTGGCGCCGGATGTAGTCGTCGAAGAGGTAGTTATTGAAGGGCCCGGCAGAAGTCAGGGTCGTCGGTGATGCGCTTGCAGAGATCGAAGTTGGTCTCGACGATCTCTTGGATCTTGTCCTCGACCTTGGAACCGAACGTCAACCGCACGTTCTCGCGGGTGTTCACCCTCGCGCTGGCGTCGATCCCCGCGTCCCAGTCGAAGGCCGAGCGGATCTGCTCCAGGGTGACCCGGTGCTCGGGGCCGAGGTTCAGGCCGAAGCGCTGGTTAAGCGCCTCGATGATCCGCGAGAGCGCTTCCAGCGCCTCGTCGACACCTCCGCCGCAGCAACTTGCTCCCGGCGGGGTCGAGTGGCCGGGGCCTGCCGGTCCGGCGCGATTCGGCCGCGGCTCGTCCGTCGGATGCGGAACGACTCCATGTCGATGTTCTGCTGGACCTCGCGCGGCAGCTCCGTGTCGTCGGTCGGCAACAGGTGCCGCGATTGGCGGGCGAAGATGTATAGCTTCTCGAGACCCACGTCGGCGAAGGTCAGCACCCAGGAGAGGAACGCGTACAGGCGGATGTAGTCGACGAGCTGGCCGCGGCCGGCCCGCCCCCGTCGCTGGCGAGAGCGCCGAAGCGTTGGCGCGGGCTCGAGCTCGGCGTAAAGCCGGACCTGCGGCCCTGGAGTCGAACACACCCGCGCGAAAAACTCGACGTCGTTCTCCGCGGACCCGTCGAAGCCCAGCAGACGGTCCTGGACTTCGCAGAGCAGGTCGAAGGCGGTCGCCTCCGAGAGCGGGGTGGTCTCGTAGTAGGGCTCGAACGCCTTCCGGACCTCCTCGGCCCTCGTTGGCGAAGTCGAGCGCCATCACGTCCCGCTTGCCGGAGTGGGTCCGGTTGCGCCGCGGCAGGGTCTGGACGCCGTTCACGCCGCCGAGCTTCCTGTCCCACGACGGCTCGAAGGTCGACGCCGCACAGTTTCGGCAAGGACCGTCTGCCCCGCGACGTCGTCAATAGTGTCCACCGTAGCCCGCTCCGTCCACCCCCTCTTTGCCGCGCAACACGCCCTACTGCACAGACCCCGCTGTCAACTCCGCACCATTACCCGCCGAGTTCCTCCTGTACTACCCAAAATCCGGCTTGTCTTCCGCAGCCAAACTATGCCGCCTTTCTTGCCTTCCGCTCTCCGCGCCGTACTGCGCCGACACCTTCAAGCACTCTACGATGTGCTCCCTCGTTTCCCTGGTCCAGGCACAGAACTCGCGTTCCTCGAATACCACGTGTCAGCAGCACCCGGTACGCATGCCGAATCAGCCTCGTGAGCTCCTCACCGGTCGCGCCGCGCAGCCCCGGATCTTTGCTCAGTTTCTTCTGTCCGACCCACCGATCCCTCCGCCACACCAGATCACGTCCCCAGATCACTCCGACGCGCTCGAACTCAAAGCCTTGAGCAGAATAGATGCAGCCAACTTGACCCAACCCCTCGCTCGTCGTCGCCCACCTCGTGTATGGATCGTTCTCCGGCCGGTAAGTCCTCTTCCGATCCGCCTTGCGGTTCCAAGGTCGTCTCCAGTCACCAATGACGACGTCATCGACCAGTGTGCCATCGTCGTTAGGAGCGCTCCAATTCCAGCAGAACCCCGCGACCATACGCGATGTTCCGTTCGGGTCAAGATCGAGAACAGCTGCGAGATCTCCTGCGTCGACCGCGATCTCGAACTGATAGCGGCCACCGAACCCACCCGGAGGGTCCTGACCAAAGGCGAGCAGGTAGTCGACCCACCCAACGTACTCGCGTGCCCCGCCGCATCGGAACTGTGCACTGAGGTCGTACTGGCGCAGCGGAATGCCCCGTTTCGCGGTCGCATCGACCACAAGGCGGCTGTTCCCGATCTCATCCGGCCGCATGTACTGGTGTTCGTCGAGGAGGAAGACCGACACCTTGGCGGCATCGAGCAACTCGTCAATCTGCCTACGTTTCCCACGCTCCTTCTTCGGTGTCCAGCGATAGTCGCTAGTCTCTCGAATCCGATGCGCCTCGTCGGTCAGAAGCAGATCGAGACCCATCGGCGAGGCATTGCGAAGACTCCGATTCCACACGAACAGCGGCTCTGCTCCGGCAAACGTTCCCCGCATCACAGTCGTGAATGCCTTGCCGCCCGTCGAGTGGACCGCCTTAAGGCCGCCCTCCAGAGCCTCCGCCAGCAACTGAACCGCTACCACCGACTTGCCGGTCCCCGGCCCGCCACGGACGAGAATAGCACTGCGCGTCGCGCTGCCCCGCAACCGCTGCACCTCGGCCCAGATGGCATTGAACGCCTTCCGCTGCTCGTCCAGCAAATGCCATTCGTCGTCGCGTCTGAGCACGGCAGCAAGAGACTGCACGATGCCTTTGCTCGGCCTGAAGTTACCAGAGCGGACCTGATGCATCAGCGACACGCCGTCGCCCCATCCGACCTCACGGTTCAGCAATTCGGCGAGGCTTTTCTCGTCACCGCTGAGGAACAGGGGACTGCGCGCAAGAAGATCGGCAAACCGTCGGTCGCGCAGCGGATGCCCCCCCTTGACTTCCTGCATATCATGGCAGTAAGCACACGGCTGAATACTCGAATCCGTATCGGCGTAGTTGCTATGAACACCCTGGAGGTAGGCTGCATAGTCGCCCGCCTGCTCCGAAGGATGAACGTGCTCGGCGCCGCCGCTGAGCACGTTCCGCGCCCACTCGTCTTCCAATGACACGTCCGTCCAGCGCTTCAGCTCAACGAGCAGGCTTCCGGGACTGCCCTCAGTCCGTCGGCCGAAAAACATCACGTCGATACGGCGTTCAGACAACGGCAGGTGGTACTCTACAAGCACACCAATATCGTCTGTGGCCGCGTCGTCTGCCACAGTCGCCACGGCCGCCAGCGACTGCTCCCAGCTTGCGTACTCGGACTCGGCCGGATGGCGTTTGTAGATTTCCCTGTAACGCCGTGCCATGCCACCGGCCATTTGTTGGCTCCGTGCTGCCTCGATGAAGTCCGGGAGGTCTCCTTGCCAGAGATCCATATCGTTGCTCCGTGCCAGCGGTCCATATCGTTACAGCGTGACAATTCGCTCCCGCGCCTGGATAGATCGCCGGAAGGACAGGTTCTGTCGATGCCCCGCTCCCGACAGATCCGGCCGTCCGACGGGTTGATCAGCCACGAGCAGGTGGCTCTCGAGCGTGTCGGCCAAATGGTCTCGCGTGACCTCGACGAGGACAATCTGATGGCGAGACGCCATCACACACAGCCTCCGCGTGGCGAGGTCGAACTCGCTTGGGCTGCGTCACTCCCGACAGCTGGGTGCCCGATCACGATCAACGATCACGATACCACACACGATCACGACTACCTTCCGTTTCAGCCCCCACCCGCGCTCCGGCGTAATCGACCGCGACACTGGACATCCTATTTCCAAGCCGAACGGCCATTGCGGCGTTCATCACGTGGTGCATCGCGCAGAGCCCGATGTCGGACGCTAATGCGCGGCAGGCCAGGCTTGAAGCGGCCGGCGGCGCCCCGGTCGTGCTCGTCCCGTACGGCGGTCTGATCGCGCTTCCAGTCCTTGCCGTAGGGCGGATTGGTGATCATGCAGTCGAATGCGGTGCGGGCATGCCGGTCGTTCAAGAACGTGCTCCCGACGAGGACTTTCTCCGCGTCCTGTCCGTCTTCCGACTTCATGAAGGGGTCGGACTTGCAGATGGCGTAGGTCTCGGGGTTCACCTCCTGCCCGAAGAGGTGGGTGTCGGCCTCGGGGTTCACGGCATCGCCGCGGCCCTCGCCGTCACGTATCTCTCCGTCGGTGATGTGCTCCTTGGCGATGGTGAGCATGCCGCGGGAGCCGTGCGCAGCCGCTCCTCGTCGCCCGCAAGCAGCAGGTCGACCATGAGGTGGACGACGTCGCGGGGCGTGATGTGCTCCCCGGGGTTCTCGTTCAGGGCCTCGTTGAACTTCCGGATGAGCTCCTTGAAGATCGTGCCCATCGTAAGCGTTGTCGACCGCATCCGGGTGCAGGTTCACCTGCGGATCGCCGAAGCGCTGCACGACCAGGAACAGCAGACCCGCCTCGTCGAGCTTCGAGATGGTGTTGTCGCGATCCGTTCCGTGTCGCCCAGCAAGCCCTTCCCTTTTCGCCCAGATGTCGCGCCTGTCTCCCTACGTTGGGCATCAAGGCAACGCAAACACAAACAGGTTGTTCCCCGCACTCGGCCGCAGTTCCGGCGTCAACCCCGTGAAATGGGACGACGTCCCCCCCGACCCCGTGCTGACCGCCACGAACTGCTGCCCGTCGACGGCGTAGGTGATCGGGAAGCCGGTCACCGCCGAGCCGAGGTTGATCTCCCACAGGATCTCGCCCGTTTCCTGGTCGGAGGCGCGGAAGCGGCCGTTGACGTCGCCGCCGAAGAGGAGGCCGCCGCCCGTTGCGACGAGGGACATCGTCGCCGCGCGCTGCTCGTGGAGCCACACGGTGGCGCCGGTCTCGGCCGAGATCGCGCGCACCGTGCCGGCGTTCTCGGTGCCGGGCGCGAGCTGGTGGCGGTAGGCGATGCCGTAGAGCTCCGAGCGGCTCTCGTTGCGCTCGGCCGGCGGCGCGTCCTCGGGGAAGACGCGCGTCGCCATCATGCGGGCGCAGGTGTTGCGGAGCGGCATGTACATCGTGTTCGTCAGCGGGCTGTAGGCGCCGGCCTCCCAATCCTTGCCGCCGTTCCAGGTGGGGCACGCGAAGACCTGCTGGCCCACCGCGGTGAAGGTGACCTCCGCGTTCTCGGTCACCGCGCCGGTCGCGCCGTCGATGCCGCTGATGACGTTCTGGGTGACGGTGGGCGTGGCCCACAGAAACTCGCCTGTCGCCCGATCGAGGGTGTAGACGACGCCGGTCTTGCCGGGGATGCCGGTGACGACCTGCCGCAACTCGCCCGCCCGCAACCGCGGGTTGATCCAGCTCACCTGCGACGGGTCGGGGGCCACCGCGGTGTCGACGAGGATGCGCTCGAAGGGATGGTCGAGGTCCCAGTGGTCGTTCAGGTGCTGGTAATACCAGCGGAAGTCCGGTTGGCCCTGCACCGTCCCGCGCGCGGTCTGTCCTTCTTCGGCCGCGGCGGCGGCAGGGAGACCGCCGGCAACTAGTGTCCCCCGCCGCAAGTTCTTGACCAGTAAATCGGCTTGTGGTACGGTCGGCCCGGAAGAGAGGGCCGTGCCGAATCATTACACGCGTGAGGTGCCGGAGGTTTCGGACGCGCAGCGCGAGGA
>MKWU01001061.1_pt1 | contig 49719 bp, 39 predicted proteins | sample 809101 | NCBI WGS metagenome assembly MKWU01 (sample SAMN05860141, study PRJNA318959) | sponge metagenome | host: Aplysina aerophoba | place: Slovenia: Piran, Adriatic Sea, Gulf of Piran | collected 2013-05-07 | reverse complement strand
ACTGTCCGGAACCGGCCCGCACAGGGGATAGAAGGTCGCGTCCGTGACCCTCGGAGGTGGCGGCGGGGGTGGGATCCCAAGGAAAGAGGCACCTTCCGGTGATTTTCGCGTTCTCGGGGTTCGGTGGCGTGGAGGTGTAGCCCGCTCCTATGTGACGAACTTCCGACTCGGGACACTAGGAGGGTGCTAAGCAATCCACCAGCGGCCTGCCAACCGCCGGCATTATTCCTGGGCCGGCGGGCGGCAGGCCCGAGCAATCGTCATTGTTCAGCACCCTCCTAGAGGACTCCCCCTTCGGTCATTTGCTTGATATCGAGGACATCGTCCAGTTCCTCCTCGTCCAGGAGGCCCTTTTCCAGGACAACCTCGCGGATGGTGCGTCCGGAGGCGAACGCCTCCTTGGCCACTGCAGCGCCCTTGTCGTAGCCGATCCGGGGATTTAGGGCGGTGACCACTATGAGGTTCTGCTCGACCAGCCGGCGAGCCCGCTCCGTGTTCGACTCGATTCCCTCAACGCAACGACTCCTGAAGGTTGAGGCGGCGTTCGTCAGCAACTCTATGCCTTCAAGAAGGTTGTGGGCCATCATCGGCATCATCACGTTGAGTTCGAGGTTTCCGTTCGCTCCGCCCCAGGTGATGGCCGTATCGTTGCCCACCACGTGAGAGGCGACCTGCATCACCATCTCCGGGATCACCGGGTTCACCTTGCCGGGCATGATCGAGGAACCCGGCTGGAGGGAAGGAAGTTTGATCTCGGCGAGCCCGGTCCGCGGACCTGACGACAGCCATCTCAGGTCGTTGGCGATCTTGAAGAGCGACACCGCCACCGTCTTCAGTGCGCCCGAGGCCATGACCACCGCGTCCTTCGCCGCCTGCGCCTCGAAGTGGTTGCCGGCCTCGCGGAACGGATGACCGCTCCTCTCGGCGATCAACCGGATGACCGACGACGCGAATCCGGACGGGGCATTGATACCCGTTCCTACCGCCGTTCCCCCCAACGCCAACTCGTCGAGGTCTGGAAGCACAGCGCTGAGCCTCTCAACACCTCTCCGGACCTGTACGGCGTATCCCGAGAACTCCTGTCCCAATGTCACGGGCGTAGCGTCCATCAGGTGGGTCCGGCCCGACTTGACCACATCTGCGAACGCCCTCGCCTTGGCCTCCAATGATGCCGCCAACCGATCGAGGGCCGGAACCAGGCCCTCGCGAACGTCGGCCGCTGCTGCAACGTGGATGGCCGTCGGTATGACGTCGTTCGACGACTGGCCGTAGTTCACGTGGTCGTTGGGATGGACCAGCCGATCGCCTATCTGCCCGCCGAGTAGTTGAGTGGCCCGGGCGGCGATGACCTCGTTGGCGTTGGTGTTGGTGGAAGTACCCGAGCCGGTCTGGAAGATGTCGAGCACGAACTGGTCGTCGAGAACACCCTCCATCACCTCGTCGGCCGCCGCGGATATTGCGGAGGAGATCTCTGAGGGCACGTAGCCGGCAGCACCTGCGGCTCTCGCCGCCGAACCCTTGATGAGACCTAATGACCAGATGAAACGGCGGCTGAACCTTAGGTTCGAGATCGGAAAGTTCTCCACCGCCCTCTGGGTTGATGCTCCGTACAGTGCGCCGGCCGGAACGCGCACGTCCCCCATCGAGTCCTTCTCTATCCGGTGTCCCACTCGTATCCTCCTTGACCGTCGATGCGGTCCCCTCTCAAGGATCGACGAGTCTACCGGCGCTCTCCGCCATGCAGTGATCCCCGGCGCCCGGGCTGCCCGCGGGAGGACGAGGCATCGTTGAAGTGCCCGAATTCAACTTGGTGCACAGTTGGAGGAAATCGTGATTCGCGGGAATCCCGTCACTGGAGATCGGTCACCCGAACGACCTGGTCGGCAATGCGTGCCCCTATGGCCAGCGCCGAAGTAGCCGCCGGCGACGGAGCGTTGAGAACATGGACCGATCGCCTGCCGGACTGGATTAGGAAGTCGTCGTATAGCCTGCCGTCGCGTGTTAGGGCGAGGGCTCGAACCCCCGGCCTTCCCGGGCGGAGATCACCGGGATCGAGGCCGGGCACCAGCTCCCTGGCGGAGCGCGTGAAACGGCGCGTACTCAGGGAACGTATGATCTCGGTGGCGCCGAACCGCCAATGCCTGAATGCGAACCTGAGGAATCCGGGATAGGTGAGTGACTGGAAGAGTTCCCGGGGCCGCACTGTCGACCACCGGTATCCCTCACGTGCCAGAGTCGGTACGGCACTGGGACCGGCTCGGACCAATCCATCGACCCCCCGGGTTAGATGGACGCCCAGGAATGGGAACCTCGGGTCCGGAACGGGATAGATCGACGACCGGACCATCTCCCTGGAAGCGCCCACGACGTCGTAGTACTCGCCCCGGAAGGACACAATACGGACCTCTGGGTCGATGCCGGCCATCCTTGCCAGATGATCGCTGAACAGCCCGCCACAATTGACGATCGCACCCGCCGTTACGGACCGATCGGGTCCTTCTACCGTAACGTGCGACCTGCCAACGTCTATGTCCCGAACCTGGAACGAGGTCAGGACTTCGGTGTCTCGCTCCCTGAGGACACGCGCGATGGCGCGGCACACCGAAGCAAAGTCCACAGCTCCTGTCTCCGGTACGTGCAGAGCCGCGATTCCTGCGGCATGGGGCTCGATCTCCCGTAGCTGCTCAGGCCCTATGCGTCGCAGCCCGCGAAGCCCGTTCGCTCGCCCCCGCCGCTCGATCTCGGCAAGCGCCGGGAGTTGTCTCTCGCTGGTGGCTACAACGACCTTTCCCTTTTGGTTGTACTCGACTCCCTGCTCGTCGCAGAACCGGACCAAGCGCGCGATCCCCTCCCTGCACAGGACCGCTCTCAGAGAACCCGGACGGTAATAGAGACCGGAGTGGATGACGCCGCTGTTCCGTCCCGATTGATGGGCAGCAAGGTGAGGTTCCTTCTCGAGAACGGCAAGTCTCCGACCGGGTGCTCGCTCGGCCAGCTCAATCGCCGTTGCGAGGCCGACGATCCCCCCACCGATGATCGCCACGTCGAATTCGGTCACCAAGGCCTCAACCGCCTCGCCTCCGCAAGAGCTGACAGTAGACGACACCATACCCTCGCCAACTCGTTCTGCCGAGCGGCCGGCCCGTCGCGAGCACGCCCGGACTCTGGTGTCCACAGCGATACACCTCGCGGGCCCGGACGCCGTTCGCCGGCAAATGAATCCAATTACGGTAGCGTGGCAGACTCATGCGGAGAACGTCGTGACCATCGCCAGCCTTCTCCTCGTAGAGGACGACCAGGCCGTCCGGGAATCGATGAGCCGTGCTCTTCAACTGGAGGGCTTTGAGGTCTCATCGGCGAGCGATGGTCTGGAAGCTCTCGAAGCGATAGCAGCGGCCACACCGGAGGTCATCATCCTTGATGTGATGATGCCCCGCATGGACGGTCTGGAAGTGGCCAGGAGGATCCGGGCAAGAGGATACAACACGCCCATTCTCATGCTGACCGCCCGTCATGAGGTTTCCAGCCGGGTCGCCGGACTCGACGCCGGAGCGGACGACTACCTTGTGAAACCCTTCGCTCTCGACGAGATGCTGGCCCGGATCCGCTCCCTGCTTCGGAGGAGTTCCCTGGCACCACAGAACCAGCGCCTCCGTCTCGCCGATCTGTCACTGGAACCGAAGGGCAGGAGGGTCTTCCGGGGCAATCGGGAGGTGGAGCTCACCAAGACCGAATTCGACCTGCTGGAACTCCTGCTGTTCAACGCCAGAGTCGTACTTCCCCGGAACGTGATCATGGACCGCATCTGGGGCTACGACTTCGAGACCAGTTCCAACCCGCTCGAGGTGTACATCGGTTACCTGCGCCGCAAGATGGAAGCGGACGGAGAACCGAGGCTCATCCAGACCGTGAGAGGCGTGGGGTACGTGGCGAGGGAACCGTGAGCCTCCGCTGGCGGTGGGCCCTGGGACTCGCGGTGGTGGCAGCCGTAGCCATAGGCCTTATCACCATCGCCGCTGTCGTATCGGCCGACCGGCAACTGCGGGGAGCGGTGGACGAGGACTTACGTCACCGTGCCACCCAGCTGGCGCGCCGGAGCGGAACCCTGGATAACACCAACCGGTTCGAGCGAGGACGCATCCTGCGAGGGATCGTGGACTTCGACGCAGTGGTCCAGGCCTTCGACAGCAGCGGGGCCGTGCTGCTGCGCATCGGACCGGAGGGGGTGGCACCTCCGGTCGAACCGGTCGACCTCGAAGTCCTGAACCGCAATGGACATCGGCTGATCCGGGGAGTTGAGGTAGGTGGAACTCCCTACCGGATGATCACGGCGCCGATCGAGCTACGACTACGAGACGGTGGTTCTCCGCTCGGCTTCCAGATCGCCATCGACCACTCCCGAGTGGAAGCCAATCTGGCGGCACTCACCCGCCAACTCGTACTCATCGGAGCTATCGGGGTCATGCTCGTCGGATTCACCGGCTGGGTCCTCGCTTCGCGAGCCGTCCAGCCGATCACCGACCTCACCGACACAGCGGAGCGAATCGCCTCGACCGAGCGACTCGATGCCGCAGGACAGTTGGACATATCGGCTCCGGCCGAGATCGGCCGCCTGGCCGGGGCGTTCTCCTCGATGCTCGCCGCGCTATCAACCTCAAGGCAGGAACAGCAGCGGCTGGTGTCCGATGCGGGTCACGAGTTCCGCACCCCGATAACCGCCCTCACGACCAACCTGGAACTCCTTCGCCGCCAACGAGACCGTATCTCGGGGGAGCAGCGGGATGAACTGATCGATGCCGCCCTCGCCGAGTCCAACCAACTCGCCGATCTGGCCGCAGAACTCGTGGATCTAGCCTCGGATGTTCACCAGGCCGGCGAACCGACGACCGCGATTGATCTCGAATCCCTTGCCTACGGGGTCGCCGACCGCTTCCGCCACATCGGCTGGATGACCATAGAAGTGTCCGGCGTGGGCACGACGGTGACGGGTCGGCGGTTGCAACTGGAACGAGCCCTCGGCAACTTGGTCGACAATGCAACGAAGTGGGCTCGAAGCACGGTCGAGATCGTGTTGCAGGGCAGCACGGTCAGCGTGCGTGACGATGGTCCCGGTGTTCCGGAGGAAGATCTATCCAATATCTTCCGGCGTTTCTACCGTTCTGACGAGGCCCGGACCACTCCGGGATCGGGCCTGGGACTCGCCATCGTGGAGCACCTGGTGAGAGCACATGGTGGCACGGTCTTCGCCCGCAATCTGGCAGGCGGAGGCGCTGAGATCGGATTCAGCCTTCCTCAAGACCTGCACTCTTAGTCCGACGAGGACCCAGCTCGAGACACGGAGAGGGTCCGCAACGCGCCGAGGGCTTCACCGGCAGACGCACATGGCCCCAGCAATCGTCCGTGTTGAGCACCTTCTCGTGTCCCGAATCTCTGTTTCGGTCACGTTTGGAGTAGCGGTGTTATGACAGGAGGGAAGTTCTCTCATAGGTCCGTCGCATACTGGTACGTAACCGCAAAGCACCAAGCGGTCCGTTTTCGGTACCGACCTGGCCGGGCTGGGATCAAGCCGACCTTACGACCCCGGTAGGGGATGACGGGACGCGTTTCGGCGCCGAGCAGGCGGCGGCCGGGGGTGTGGGAACCCGCCGGAGGCGACCGGGCCGGCGGCTTCTCCGTTCTCGGGACCGCATGCCGGTGGTCCGGTAGTGGTCAAGGAGCCAAACGGCGAATCTGCAAGTGATGACACCAGAGTCTCGGCACCTTCGTAGACGGAACGCGGCAACGGGTCCCGGCCGGGAGGAGAAACCGGGACCCGTTACGAAGTGAACTGTTGCGGTCGGGGCTCAGCCGGAGGAGCCTTCCGTCTTGTCCTGGAAACCCTTGCTGCCGCGCGATCCGTGGTCCCAGTGGCCGCCGTGCCCTCCGCGATGCCACGGGCCGGTTCGTCCCATGTGACCGTGACGGGGTCTCGCGAGCTCCCTCAGTTCTTCCTTAGTGATCTCACCATCAGCGAGAGCATCCGCCAGCGGGCCCTCCGGGTCCGTGATCCGGTCCGCGAAGGGAAGCTCGGCTATCTCCTCCGATGTCAGGACACCGTCCTCCCAGAATGAACCAAGCCGAGCCCGCGCCTCACGCATAGCTGCGAGCGCCTCGGTCTTCGCCTCCTCGACGGCAGCGACGATGGTGTCAGACTGATGCTCGGTGATGGTTCCGTCTTCCACCAGCTCCCCGAGAACCTCGTCCAGGACTGCGACCCTGCCGGTCGGTCCGCCTTGGTCGGTTCCTCGGTGCCCGGTGTTCGCCAGGGCGACACTGCCGGCTACCAGCACTAATAGAGCGGCCAGCGGGATGACAATCTTGCGCACAACTCCTCCTTCGGATGCGGTGGCGTAAGCCCCATGGTGCAATCCCAACCTGTGGGCCTCCTGAGAACAACCTGAGGAATCGATGAGAACCGCAGGGGCGAGGCCCGCCGAACACTCGGACCGGGACTGGCACGTCTATTGCCCCGAGATGGGAATGGCGCTGCGGAGGGAGTGTCCGGGACCGGCCGCGCCGGCTAGCCCTGATTCTTCAGGTTTCCGGACACACCCACAGCGACATGCCAAATCAACCTCATCATCGCGACCGGGCCGGGTTCTACCCGACGGGTGAGGACGCGCCGACCCGGGTCGGGACCATTGCAACGGAGTAGTCCCTGATCAGATGCTCACATCCCACGCCCCGATGGGTCCGGCACAGACCCCCGCAAGCAAAAGTCGGGGCTAGAGGTCGAAGGGTGTGTCGGTGAATAGGTCGCTGACCTTCGGGACCGGCCGGGACGGGGCAGGCACCGCCATCCCGAGGCGGGAACGAACCGCTGAGTACCCGCCGCTCTCCAGTTCGCCGGCCAACTCGGGGCCTCCCGAGTCCACGATGGCCCCGCCCATCATGACATGGATCCGGTCGGGTCTCACGAAGTTCAGGATCCGGCTGTAGTGGGTGATCATCAGCACCGCCACGTCATCGCTCCGCATCGCTGCGACCGCCTGCGCCACCTGCTTCACGGTGTCGATATCGAGACCAGAGTCGATCTCGTCCAGCACCATGACCCTGGGCTGAAGTACCGCCATCTGGAATATCTCGGAGCGCTTCTTCTCGCCTCCTGAGAGACCTCCGTTGACCGCCCGGCCGAGGAAAGGTTCCATACCGAAGCGCCGGGCCTGTTCTCCGATCCTGGTAGCCACGCTCGCGGCCGGTACACCCAGTGACAGCGCTGCTTCCTCCACGAAGATCGACAGATCCAATCCGGGGATCTCCACCGGGTACTGGAAGCCCTGGAGGAGTCCGGCTCGGGCCCTTTCGTCGACGGCCAACTCTGCGATTGCCGCGCCGTCCACATGGATGGTCCCGGTGACCTGGTAGCCGGGCTTGCCCGCCATGGCATGGCACAGGGTGGACTTGCCGGAACCGTTGGGGCCCATGATGGCGTGCACCTCACCGAACGGCACCGTAAGGTCGACCCCCTTCAGAATCTCGAGAGTACCCACGGAAGCCCTGAGTCCTCCTACCTTCAGCGCGGTCCGCGTCATACCTCCCCCAAGTCCGGCTCGAGCTGCACCATCACCTTGCCGTCTTCCTCCCGGATCTGGTAGCTGGGAACGGGTCTGGTGGCGGGTAGGGATCCCGGGCGGCCGGTCCTCACATCGAACTCCGAACCGTGGCGCGGGCACTCCACGTCGTAGTCGAACAGTTCCCCTTCTGCCAGGGACGCCTCCTGATGGCTGCACCGATCGCCGATAACGTAGAGTTCTCCTTCGATGCGGAACACGGCCAGCCGGTGACCGGCTACATCCACCCGCAATCCACCCTCCGGGAAGCCGTCGGACGCTCCAACCTCCACCCACTCCATCACGACCCGCTCCTCCTCTGAGCTGCCGCGAATTTGGAGGCAACGGCCAGCCGGGACGGCGCTGCCAGGCTAGGTATCGCCAGGTCGGAGATTATCTCATCGAAGAAACCGCGAACCAGCAGTCGTTCCGCGCGATCGCGAGCCAGGCCCCTGCTCATCAGGTAGTAGAGCTGTTCCCCGTCGAGTGGCCCGGAGGACGACCCATGGCCGCACTGGAGGTCATCGGTGAGGATTTCGAGGTTTGGGACCGAATGGACCTTGGCGCGGTCCGACAGGACCAGATTGCGATTGGTCTCGAAGGCTGACGTGCCCACGGCGGGGTTCTCGATGCGCATCAGACCGGTCCACACCGCCTGGGCCCGGTCGGCCACCGCTCCCTTGAGGAATATGTCGGACGTCGTGCGGGCACCACGGTGGGTTACGTAGGTCCGGTAGTCGAGCACCTGGCGGCCATCCCCGAAGTAGATGCCGCCCATCTTGATCGATGATCCGAGTCCGGCGAGGTTGATGCCCAAGCGCTGGCGGGCGTAACGGCCACCCAAACCGATCTCATGGATCCGCAGCGTGGCGTCGCGGTCCGCCACGAAATTGTGGTGGGCCACCATCCGAGCGGCGTCCCCAAGATGCTGGACCACGGACACGGTGAGACGGGCGTTCTGTCCGGCGAGGACTTCCACGACGGGGCTGACCAGCACTCGGGCACCGGGAGCGGACCGGTACAGCAACAGCACCGAGCCCTCCGAGCCGGGACCTCCCACCACCGTGATATGCGGGAACCCGACCGAGCCCTCGATAACCGACTGGACATCGACCAGTACCGGGGCAGGAACGGCTTGGCCGGCACGGAATAGGACGACCCCTCCAGGAGGCGCGAACGCTTGATTGGCGGCGGTGAAGATATCGATCCCAGCAGATCCTGCGGTCCGGTAGTGCGGAGCGATCATCCCCTCGTCGACATCGAGCAGCCCGCCGACGACGGGCTCATCTCCCTCGGCGGCCACCACAGTCCCGTCGACCAGCGTCAAGCGACCGCTGATACCGTCCAGCGAGTCTATGTACTCGTCACTTCCCAGTTCTGCGGATGGTTCTCCGGCAGGCCGGAAGTCGTCCAGCGCAAAGTCCAGATCCACGTACTTCCAGTCCTCGTCCTTCTCGCTGGGCATGGAAGACGACGACCAGACCTCAAGGCCACGGTGGCGCGATGCTGCGAGCCACGCGGGCAACGTGTGGTCGTGCTGCGCGATTTGAACGTAGGGTGATGATCCGGACACAGACCGGCTCCTCCACGGAACGGGAATCCGATGGTAGACGGGATGGCCATGGTATCCGTACTACCACCGTTGTGCGAGACCGGATGTCACCGCGGTGTCGAACTGGCGTACGCCGGCGGTCTCAGGAATCCCTCAGGAGCCGGGCAGCCCGCCCGAAGACTGCGTCCAGCATCTCCTCGGTCAGCCGTCCGGTGAACGTGTTCTGCTGCGATGGGTGGTAGCAACCGATCAGCGCCGGCGCGTCAGGCCCGAGATCCACCTCGATCCCGTGCGCGAACCGGGGACGGGGGCGCGCTACCCTCCATCCACGTCCTATCCCGAGTCGCAGCGTCTGATCGAAGGCCATTCCTCCGAGTGCGACAATCACTCTCACACGCCGGCAAAGATCGAGTTCGCGGTTGATCCACTCCGCGCAGGTATCCCGCTCCTTGGGCAACGGACGGTTGCGCGGTGGGACGCATCTGACGATGGCGGTGATCGCCGCGTCTCGGAGTTCGAAGCCGTCACCGCGACTGATCGCGTCCGGCCGGTTCGCGAAACCCGCCCGGTACAGCGACCGGAAGAGCCACTCTCCGGACCGGTCGCCAGTGAACATGCGTCCGGTCCGGTTCGATCCATGGGCCCCCGGGGCTAACCCGATTATGAGCAGGCGGGCCGACGGGAGGCCGAGCATCGGAACCGGACGGGCCCAGTAGTCATGATCGGCGAATGCCGCTCGCTTTGATACACCCACCTCCTCCCGCCAAGCAACCAGCCGAGGGCATCGCCGGCACTCGACCAATGCCTCCTGCAGTCGCTCGAACTCCGGGGTGGTCACTACGGCGACTCCTGCACAACTGGTGTCCCGGCATCCAAGCCGTCGGACCCCGCCTCCGGTTCCGCGTCCAGCGCTTCGATCTGGAACCGGCTGCGGGAGTTCCAGAGCATCCACCCCAAGGCCTGGTCCTCGGCCGCCTCGATCTGCTCTCGAACCCCGGACGGGGTGTAGTAAAAGTCCTGGAGCCAGGGTCGGATGACAGCAGCGCCTTCCAATCGCTCGATCCCGTCGGCGAGAGCCTCCGACACGACAACCCCGGGATGGTCGTTGGGTCTGTCCAAACCGAACCATCCTTTCGAGTAGTGGCTCGGGTAGAGCATTGGCGATATCACGTCGATCGTACGGGATAGGACGCCGAGTTCCTGGCCGATGCCGCCATCCCCTCGAGCAGATGTAATGAATCCGAATATGTCTGCCGCTACGACACACCCATGCGGATGGAGACGGTCTGCCGCCTCCTGCAAGAAGCCGGTGATGACTGCCTCTCTCATATCGGGCGAGCCGCCAAGGTCGAAGCGGACGTAGTCGGGGAACCCCTTCGGGTATCCGTCCGGGTACCGGACGTAGTCGAACTGGATCTCGTCGAATCCCGCCAAGCAGACTTCTTCGGCCAGATCTAGTGCGTAGGAGCGAGCACCGGGATCGGTGGGATCGAGAAAGAACTGGTCGCCCATCCTGAACGGCTGGCCGCGCGCGCTGTCGTAGATGGCGAGTTCGGGCTCCCGGCGAGCCGAGATGGGATCCTGGAACGTCACGACTCGGGCTATCTTGTAGAGCCCTCTGCGGTCCATCTCAGCGATAACCTGATCCAGGTCGTACAGTTCGTCGACGGCGTTTACTCGGTGCGCGAGTTCCACGCCGGTGTCGTAGAACACCCTCCCCGACTCATCCTTGACATCGATCACTAAGGCGTTGACGACGGTCTCGTCCGCCACCTCGAGCAACTCCTGCCACATTCCGGGCTCCCTGAAGACGTTGAAGGCTATGTGGAGTGCCCTGATGATCTTCGGCGCCGTCTCGATCTCGATGACAAGGGTCTCTCCGTCCCAAACGTACTCGGTGTCGTGCCACCCGGGCTTGTTGACGAAGACCGTTCCCGCCAAGGCCCTGACTATCTCGAAGCGACCGGACCGATCGGTTATGACGTGTGAATCACCTAATGACACCGAAGCCGCCGGGAGTCCGAAGCGCGCTCCGTCGATGACCGCACCGCGCAGCACCACAGGACGCAGGGTCAGTTCGAATGGCTCCTCCTGAAAGCCGTCCACTGCGACTGCCGCCGGGAAGAATCCTTCCGCCTCGACCGAGATCGGAAGCGTCTCCCCCTGCCACCGAACACGTAGGAGCCCCGATGAATCGCTCACGACGCGGCTCTCCCCCGCAGTTGCAGCCGCTCCCACGATGGGAATCCCCTGGTCGTCGTGCACCCTCACCGCCACCGTCGGAAGGCGTTCAGCAGGGGGAATCGGCGTCTCACCCACAACCACCACCGACTGGGCCATGCACGCCGACAGGAAGACCGCCCAGGTGGCGACACCGGTCGCGGGCCAACGCCAAGGCCATCTCCTCGGCGTCCTCCCGATGCAGTTAGGACGGCGGCGAGTCCTCACCGGCGACTCCTCTCGGAACAGGACAGAGCGCGGACATCCACGGACGGACGACCGGATAGCCTCGACAACGACCGGGGCATCCTTGTCACCCACTTTCTCTCCGGAAGATTAGCGATCCGGCCGGACTGGGCTCGAGAGTGGGTGCTCCGGTCGAATCGAACCCTGACATAGGGCCCCTCAGCAGCGCCATTTACCCCCGATCCTAGGAGGGTGCTGAACAATGACGATTGCTCGGGCCTGCCGCCCGCCGGCCCAGAAATTATGCCGGCGGTTGGCAGGCCGGTGGTGGATTGCTCAGCACCCTCCTAGCACCACATTGCGAAAAACGGCCGAGGGTGATACGTTGCCTTGTCTCAAACGTAATGAGCGAGACGCGGGGGGGACAGCGATCGTAGCGAGGGAAACCTTGCCGTTGGCCGATGCCGTCGGCATGTATCTCGAGGAGGTGTCCGAGCACTCTCTCCTCACGGCCGAGGACGAGGTCGCCCTGGCCCGTACCATCGAGCACGGCGTCTGGGCCAAGCTCGAACTGGAATCGAAAGAGGATGCGGACGCCGCCGAGCAGCGCAAACTGCACCTCCTCGTACAGGAAGGCGAGGAAGCGAAGGCCGTCTTCATCAGATCGAACCTCCGCTTGGTCATCTCGATCGCCAAGCGCTACGCGGGCCGGGGACTGGATCTCATCGACCTGATCCAGGAAGGCAACCTGGGCCTGATACGAGCCGTCGAGAAGTTCGACTGGCGCAAGGGATTCAAGTTCTCCACATACGCGACCTGGTGGATCCGCCAAGCCATCACCCGCGGCCTCGGGAATCAGGCCCGGACCATCCGGCTCCCGGTACACATGGTGGACATCGTGCGGACCGTCAAGGAAACCTCCATTCTGCTGGCCGAGGAGTTCAGGCGGCATCCCACCCGCGAGGAGATCGCCGAGGCGAGCGGGCTGGATGTGGAACGGGTGAACGCTGCGCTTGATACCCCCAACCACACTATTTCGCTGGACCGCCCGGTCGGAGAGGACGGCGACGCGGTTCTCGGCGACTTCGTAGAGGACAAGAACGCCGACGATCCCTTCATCCAAGCAGCGGTGTCGCTTCGCCGTCGCCATATCGAAGAGGCCCTGGAGGTCCTGGAGCCCAACGAGCGGCTGGTGATCATCAAGCGCTACGGACTAGGGGGATCGGATCCCCACACTCTCACGGCGATCGGCGGCATGCTGGGGCTGACCCGTGAGCATGTAAGGAAGATCGAGAGACGTGCCCTCGCAAAGCTACGGCATCCGTCGTTTTCCTGCGGACTCAAATACCTGCTGGAACTGTGATCGGCGACCCGCATACGTGGATCGAGTCCCGCGGTCCCTGATCGGGAGAGTGTGAGAACCTAGATAGCAGCGGGCCTCTGGGATTGGTTCGGGCTGGTTCTTCCTGTTTCCCGCCACGCCCACCCATGGACGGCCGGTTCAAGCCTGTTTGTGGATTCTCTCGCATGCAGGCGACGGGTGCGGGTCGCTCCCGAGTCGGCGGGTTGTCGACTCCGCCGTTATCTCAGGTCAGGAGTCTGCCAATAGGATGCCCATCCGCTCAGACAAACCCTGTGCAGCATCAATCGGGGGTAGCGGTAAACGCCTCCGTTCCTGCGACCCGGGGTTGGTCACGGGGACCTCAACCGGGCGTAACGAGACCCGACCGGATCTCGACCGGGTAAGCAGGAAATCGATCGGAGGCTGGGACCGCCCGGCGATCAGCCGACAGCGCCGGCGGCTGCCATGTTCAACTCGATGAGGCGGTTCATCTCCACCGCGTACTCCATCGGGAGTTCCTTGACTATGGGTTCGATGAACCCCGCCACCACCATCGAGGTGGCCTCGTCCTCGCTCAAGCCCCTGCTCATCAAGTAGAAGAGTTGTTCCTCGCCCACCTTGGACACGGTCGCCTCGTGGCCGATCTCGGTATCTGCCTCCTCGATCTCCATGTACGGATAGGTGTCCGAGCGGCTGGTGTCGTCGAGGATCAGCGCGTCGCACCTCACGAAGGACTTGGCGGATTCGGAACCCGGCTCGACCCGCACCAGTCCCCGGTAACCGGCCCGGCCACCACCCGTGCAGATGGACTTCGACAGGATTGTGGAGGTGGTGTTCGGCGCGGCGTGCACCATCTTGGCGCCTGTGTCCTGGTGCTGCCCGGAACCGGCAAACGCGATGGACAGCACTTCGCCATGAGCGCCCGGCTCCATCAGCCAGACCGCCGGGTACTTCATAGTTAGCTTGGAACCTAGATTGCCGTCAACCCATTCCATGGTGGCGTCGGCGTAGGCGGCAGCCCGCTTGGTAACCAGGTTGTAAACGTTGTTCGACCAGTTCTGGATGGTGGTGTAACGGCACCGCCCTCCCCGCTTGACGACGATCTCCACAACAGCCGAGTGCAGGGAGTCGGTCGAGTAGACCGGGGCGCTGCAACCCTCGACGTAGTGGCAGAAAGCTCCCTCGTCGACGATGATCAGCGTCCGCTCGAACTGGCCCATGTTCTCGGAGTTGATCCGGAAGTAGGCCTGCAGGGGCTGATCGACATGCACGCCTGGAGGCACGTAGATGAAGGAACCGCCCGACCAGACGGCCGAGTTGAGGGCGGCGAACTTGTTGTCGTTGGGAGGGATGATCGTTCCGAAGTGCTCCCTGACCAGGTCGGGATGCTCCCGTACCGCCGAGTCCATATCCATGAACAGGACGCCGAGCTCCTCCAGATCCTCCCGGTTCCGGTGGTATACGACCTCCGACTCGTACTGTGCCGTGACCCCGGCCAGGAACTTGCGCTCCGCCTCCGGGATGCCCAGCTTCTCGTACGTGTCCTTGATGGATTCGGGCACCATGTCCCAGTCCTTGGCCTGCTCCTCGGCCGGCTTGACGTAGTAGTAGATATTGTCGAAGTCGATCTCGTCGAGAAGTCCCCCACCTCCCCATGTGGGTATGGGCTTCCTCAGGAACCGCCGGTACGACTTGAGACGGAATTTCAGCATCCACTCCGGCTCACCCTTTATAAGCGACATCTCCCGGATGATGTCCTCGGAGAGACCTCTCTCAGGCTTGAATACGTATTCGTCCTCCGGGTCGCTCCAGCCGAGTTTGTAAGCACCCAGGTCAATGTCAACTGTCGTCATCAGACACTCCCACCGTCACCTCTGGCGAGTATTGGTGTGGTAGGTCCCCTCCGATCCGTAGAAGGGCCACGCTGATCATGATAGCCTCGCGTCCGCCCAACAGGAAGGACAAACTTGTCAGCGCCAGGGCATGTCGGTTGGTGTGACGGGTGCCGGCATCGTCGTGCCGCCCATCAGAAACGCGTCGACGGAGGCCGCGCAGGCCCGGCCCTCGGCTATGGCCCACACGATCAGTGATTGGCCCCGGCCCATGTCGCCGGCTACGAAGACACCTTCCACATCGGTAGACCAAGAACGGTTCCTCGCCACGTTTCCGCGGGGTGTCGTGGCCACTCCCAGTTGCTCCAGCATCGGAGAGCGCTCCGGCCCGGTGAAGCCGAGCGCCAGCAGGACAAGATCCGCCCGGAACTCGCGGTCGGTGCCGGCGATCATGTCGAACGACATCCGCCCGTCGCGGAAGGAGAGGTCGACTTGATGTGTGCGGAGAGCCCTCACCCGGCCGTTGCCGACGAACTCCTCCGTGTTGATGGCGAACTCTCGAACACCACCCTCCTCGTGGGCAGACGAGACCCGGTACATGAGAGGCCAGGTAGGCCAAGGTGTGCTGTCGGCTCTCGTATCGGGCGGGCGGGGCATTATCTCGAACTGGTGGACGGAGGCTGCGCCCTGCCGGTGGACGGTTCCCAGGCAGTCCGCCCCGGTGTCCCCCCCTCCGATGATGATCACATGCTTGCCGGATGCCGATACCGGAGGCTCCTCTATGTCGCCGGCCTGGACCCGGTTGGCCATCGGAAGGAATTCCATGGCCTGGTGGATTCCGTCCAGGTCCCTGCCCGGAATGGGAAGATCGCGCCACTGCGTGGCGCCCGCCGCCAGGACCACCGCGTCGAAACCCTCCATCAGTTCATCTGCGGCCGGATCGACACCCACGTCGGCGTCCACCACGAACACTGTTCCTTCCTCCTGCATCTGGGCGATGCGCCTGTCTAGGAATCGCTTCTCCATCTTGAACTCGGGGATGCCATAGCGGAGAAGACCGCCAATACGGTCGGCCCGCTCGTAAACGGTGACCCCGTGGCCGGCCCTGGTCAGCTGCTGGGCGGCCGCGAGGCCGGCCGGGCCGGATCCGACCACCGCCACCCTCTTGCCGGTCACCGTGGTGGGCAGTATCGGAGCCACCAGTCCCTTTCTCCAGGCCCGTTCGATGATCTCCAACTCCACCTGCTTGATGGTGACCGGATCCGCGTTGATGCCGAGCACGCAGGCTGCCTCGCAAGGCGCCGGGCACAGCCGGCCCGTGAATTCGGGAAAGTTGTTGGTTGCGTGGAGACGGTCGATCGCCTCCTGCCAGTTCCCCCGGTGGACCAGGTCGTTCCAGTCAGGAATGAGGTTTCCCAGCGGACAACCCCCGTTGCAGAAGGGGATCCCGCAGTCCATGCACCTCGACGCCTGATCGCGCAGATCCTGGGAGGGGAACTCCTCGTAGACCTCCTTCCAGTCGAGCAGGCGCACCGGCACGGACCGGCGGGTCGGCATCCGGCGTCCGTGCTTCAGGAAACCCTTGATGTCACCCATGCGCCGCTGCCATGATCACGTCGAGTACGGGCTCCCCGGTGGCTTCCGCTTCACGAACCGCTTCCATGACCCTCTTGTAGTCGTCCGGCATCACCTTCACGAAGCGGCGCACCTCCTCGTCCCAGCGATCCAGCAAGCGGGAGGCCAGCGCCGAGTCGGTCTCCAGGTAGTGAGCCGTGATCCGGTTGTGAAGAAAGCTCAGATCGTCGTCGTCGAGAGGACCGAGCGACACCATTTCCGTGTTGACCCGGCTCGGGAACGATCCGTCCTGGTCGTAGACGTACGCTATCCCACCCGACATTCCCGCCGCGAAGTTCCGGCCTGTGCGGCCGAGGATCACCGCCCGGCCGCCGGTCATGTACTCGCAACCGTGGTCGCCGACTCCCTCGACAACCGCAACCGCTCCCGAGTTGCGGACGCAGAAGCGCTCCCCCACCACGCCGCGCAGGAACATCTCTCCCGAGGTGGCGCCGTAGAGGATGACGTTCCCGGCGATGATGCTGTCCTCCGCCACGAGAGGCGCCTCGGGCGGAGGTTTCAGCACGATGCGTCCGCCTGAGAGGCCCTTGCCGACGTAGTCGTTGGCACTCCCGATGAGTCGCAAGGTGATGCCCTTGGGCAGGAAGGCCCCGAAACTCATTCCGGCGTTCCCGCCGAAGTTGATCGTGATGGAATCGTCTGGAAGCCCTTCTGCCCCGTAACGCCGGGTCACGTGGTAGCCGAGAAGGGTTCCCACTGAGCGGTTCACGTTGCGTATGGGCAAGTCGAGCGTCACGGGAGCGCCCCCGGCCAGGGTGCCCTCCGCCAGTTGGATCAGGGTCTGGTCGAGGACCTGGTCCAGGCTGTGGTCCTGCGCGGTGGTCTGGCGCCTGGCCTGTCCTGGGGAGAGTTGCGGTACATGCAGGATCGGCGACAGATCCAGACCGTCGTTCTTCCAGTGGTCCACGGCATCCCGCAGCTCGAGCAACTCGGCGTGCCCGATGGCCTCGTCGAGGCTTCTGAACCCGAGTTCGGCCAGGATCTCGCGGACTTGCTCAGCTATGAACTTCATGAAGTTGACCACGAACCTGGCCTTTCCGGTGAACCGCTCGCGCAGTTCCGGGTTCTGGGTGGCAACTCCCACCGGACAGGTGTCGAGATGGCACACCCGCATCATGATGCAGCCCGAGACCACCAGGGGCGCGGTGGCGAATCCGTACTCATCGGCGCCCAGCAGGGCGGCGATCACGACGTCCCGGCCGGTCTTCAACTGGCCGTCCGCCTGGACGACGATCCGGTCACGCAACCCGTTGAGCAGGAGGGTCTGCTGGGTTTCGGCCAGGCCGATCTCCCAGGGCGCGCCGGCGTGCTTGATGGAGGTGAGGGGTGAAGCCCCGGTTCCGCCATCGTGGCCGGAGATCAGGACCACATCGGCTTTGGCCTTGGCGACACCAGCCGCCACCGTCCCAACCCCCATCTGGGCGACCAGCTTCACGTGGATCCGGGCTTCCGGGTTGGAGTTCTTCAAGTCGTGGATGAGCTGCTTGATGTCCTCGATGGAGTAGATGTCGTGGTGGGGGGGAGGCGAGATGAGACCTACCCCTGGAGTCGACATGCGGGTCTTCGCGATCCAGGGGTACACCTTGTAGCCGGGTAGCTGGCCTCCCTCGCCGGGCTTTGCCCCCTGCGCCATCTTGATCTGCAGGTCCTCGGCATTGACGAGGTACTCCGACGTGACCCCGAACCGTCCGGAGGCCACCTGCTTGACCGCGCTCCGCCGCAAGTCTCCGTTCGCGTCCGGGATGTTGCGATCCGGGTCCTCACCCCCTTCGCCGGTGTTGGACTTGGCTCCGATCCGGTTCATGGCGATGGCGAGCGTCTCATGGGCCTCCTTCGAGATGGAACCGTAGGACATGGCCCCGGTGCTGAACCGCTTCATGATCTCGGAAGCCGGCTCCACCTCGCCGATCGGCACCGAAGTTCTCTCATCGGTCCTGAAGCGGAACAGGCCCCGCAGGGTGCCGAGGCGTTCGGACTGCTCGTCCACGAGGCGGGTGTACTCGTTGAAAATGTCGTAGCGACCTGCCCGGGTCGAGTGCTGGAGCTTGTACACGGTTTCAGGGTTGAACAGGTGGTGCTCACCCTCCCGGCGCCACTGGTACTCGCCACCCCCGTCGAGGTCCCGGTGTGCAGTCTCCCCCGGGTTCTCGGCAAAGGCGGCTCGATGACGGTGGATCGCCTCGGCCGCGATGACGTCGAGACCCACCCCTCCGATCCGGCTGACGGTGCCCGTGAAATAGCGATCGATGACATCGGGGCCGATGCCCACCGCCTCGAAGATCTGGGCGCCTATATAACCCGTAACGGTGGCGATACCCATCTTCGACATAACTTTCAGGATCCCCTTGCCGGCGGCCTTCACGTAGTTGGCCTTGGCCTTACCCGGATCCATTCCCGCCAGCCCCTGGTGGCGCCCTTCGATCATGTGGTCGATGGCGGCGAAGGCCATGTAGGGGTTCACGGCCGTCGCACCGAAGCCGAGCAGCAGGCAGAGATGGTGTACCTCCCGGGCGTCCCCGGTCTCGACGATCAATCCGACCCGGGTGCGGTTCCGGGTCCGGACCAGGTGATGGTGAACGGCCGCGGTAATCAGGAGAGACGGGATCGGAACCCGGTCCGGTCCCAAATCCCGATCCGAGAGAATGATCGCCCACACGCCCGAGTCGATCAACCGGTCCACCTCTTCGCAGACCTGCTCTATCGCCTCCCGCAGGCCCTCACCGCCTCCGCCGGGAGGAAAGTGGCAGCGCACCACTGCAGCCGACCCCCCGACCTGCGGAGCTTCGTCCATACGAAGCAGTGACGCCAACTCGCCGTTGTCGATGACAGGGCGATCGAGTTCGATCATGTTGCACGAGCCGGGTCCGGGGTCCAGCAGGTTGGATTCGGGGCCGATGGTGGTCCGCATCGACGTGACCAGTTCCTCCCGGATCGCATCGAGGGGAGGGTTGGTCACTTGGGCGAACAGTTGCTTGAAGTAGTCGAACAGCAGGCGGGTGCGTTTCGAGAGGACAGCCGGCGGCGTGTCGGTCCCCATGGAGCCGAGCGCCTCCTCTCCGCCGAACGCCATCGGGGCGATGAGGATCTTCAGGTCTTCGTGGGTGTAACCGAAGGCCTGGAGGCGCTGGAGAGTCGGAAGCTGCCCGCTCTCGTCGGGAGCCGCCTCCGGGAGCGTTCGAAGATGGACGAGGCCGTCGCCGAGCCACGCACTGTACGGCCGTGCCGTGGCCAGGTCCTGCTTGATCTCCACGTCCCTGACGATCCGGCCCCTGACGGTGTCGACAAGGAACATCCTTCCGGGGCGGAGGCGGCCTTTCTCGACGATGCGCGACTGTGGAACGTCGGTCACTCCCACTTCCGACGCCATGACAACGAGGTCGTCGTCGCTGACCCAGTAGCGCGAGGGACGTAGCCCATTGCGGTCCAGCACCGCGCCGATCTGCCTCCCGTCGGTGAAGGCAATGGAAGCCGGACCGTCCCAAGGCTCCATCAAGGACGCGTGGTACCGGTAGAAGTCCCGCACCGACGGATCCATGCTGTCGTGGTTCTCCCACGGCTCGGGGATCATCATCAGAACCGCCTCCGGCAGCGTGTAACCCCCCATGTATAGGAGTTCCAGGACCTCGTCGAACCCCGCGCTGTCCGACACCCCGGGAGTGCAGACCGGGAAGATACGGCTCAGGTCTCCGGGGATCAGGTCGGTGGCGAGCAGGCTCTCCCGGGCCCGCATGAAGTTGCGGTTGCCTGCGATGGTGTTGATCTCTCCGTTGTGGGCGATCATCCGGTACGGGTGAGCCAGCGGCCACATCGGGAAGGTGTTGGTGGAGAAGCGTGCGTGGACGAGAGCGATAGCGCTCTCGACCCGGTCGTCGTGGAGGTCGGGGAAGAAGTCGGCCAGTTGCAGCCCGGTGAGCATCCCCTTGTAGATGAGTGTCCGGCTGGACAGACTGGGGAAGTAGACGCCCTCGTGCATGGTGGGTGCCCCGCCGATCGCCTCGAATGGGCGATCACCACCGTCCACCAAGCGGACCTCGTGCTCGATCCGCTTCCTCACCACGTAGGCGCGTCTCTCCAGGGCCATCCCGGAAGCACCCCGTCCGTCAACGAACAGCTGCCGCATCCTCGGCATGGTCTTGAGAGCATCCCGCCCCGCGACCGAAGGGTCGATCGGCACGTCCCGCCAGCCCAGAACTTCGAGACCCTCGTCGGTCACGATCCGCTCGACTTGCCGGACGCCGAGTGCGGTTAGATCCTCCCGGTCGGGAAAGAAGGCGATCCCCGTGGCGTAGCGGCCGACCGGCGGTAGGGCGAATGGCACCGCGGCGCGCAGGAAACGGTCTGGAACCTGCAGCAGGATACCGGCTCCGTCCCCGGACTCCGGATCGGAACCCGTCGCTCCCCGGTGCTCCATGTTGCAGACGGCCCCGATGGCGAGAGAGACCAGATGGTGGCTGCGCCTACCCTTGAGATCCGCGACGAAGTTGACGCCACAAGCGTCCCGCTCGAACTCCCTCCGGTAGAGACCCGCCATGCAGTTCCCCTCTCCCCCGTGATCGACCTACCTGAGGGTCCGCACCGACCGGCCCCAGCCTGCCGGAGCTCGGGATGGTCGGCTATCCGCCCACCAGGTAAAGACATCTATTCTACACCCCTGGACTCGGCGAGAATCCACTCTTTCCAGCGACCGTGATAATTTGGTGACCATGCCAGTGATCGTGATAGGCGCCGACACCCCGGTCGGGAGAGCAGCGGTGAAGGCCATAGTTCCGGCCGCGGCGGAAGTCCGTGCCTTCATCTCCGATGCGCAGCAGGCAGGCGCGCTCAAGGCGCGTGGCGTGAAGGTGGCCCTCGGCGACGTATCGGACTTCTCCCATGTCGAAGCGGCTGCCCTGAACTGCTTCTGCGCTGTCCTCGTGGCTGAAGCAGCCATGGACGGGCGGGAACGATCATTTGCTGCCACCGGGCAGGAGGTGTGGGAGGGATGGGCCACCGCCATCCGGAACGCCGGTCTGCAGAGGACGATCTGGGTGAGCAGCAACGAATTCCAAGCACAGCTTCCCTCGTCGACTCCCGAGGTGGCAACCGTACTTGTTAGCGGCAGCACCGGGGAGGCGGCCCGAGCAATCGCCGAACTCGAAGAGGCACAGAACCTACCCTGAACCATGGACATGTAGGTTCGCTCCGGGTTGATTCCCTCTGAATCGACTCAAAGCCCGCGACCGGGAGCATCGGGGCCACATCACCGCGCTTCAGCGCCCCGATCGCCAGTCCGGATAGGAGTAACAGCCTGCACAGGGAGGACCGCCAGCTATCCATCACCCACTCCACCCGTGTACACGTCATCCTGGATGGCGTTCACATCCTCCTCCACCTGGTCGTCCGCTGGCAACAACTCGATCCTGGTCTTCTGTGTGAACTCAGGCGAGCACTCAGCCCGCGGTGACAGCGCAGCCGGATCCGCCCGGGCCGTTAGTCGAGCTAAGTAGCGAAACTTCCCCGTGTCCTCAAGATCTCTCCGAGTGCTGCAGCAGCGTCGGGATGGGTGCTGGCGTGGGGCGCAACGCGAAGGTAGCCGCCCCGTTCCGTGAGGAAGAAACCCGCTTCGGTCAAGCGGGCATACGCGTCGGCTGACGACTCGCCGGAAGGACGGAAGGTGACGATCCCACTGCGCTCCGAGTCGCTCAGCGGGGGGCAAAGCACTACGGCTCCGGCAGCAAGAACTTCCTCCTCGACGGACTTGGACCGGGCAATCACCGCTCTCTCGACATCCTCCATAGGGACCTCGCCGAGGGCTTCAAGAGAGCCGCGGAGGGCCGCAACCGCGGTGAATGGAGGGCTCCCCATGGTGAAGCGACCGGCGTCGGAAAGCGGAGGATGGGGAAGCGGAACCTGGACATCGAACGGATCCTCGACACCGGGCCAGCCCACCAGGGTGGGCGAGAGCCTTTCCAGCGCCCGGTCGGAAACGGCCATCACGCCGACGCCGCCACCGGCCCGCAACCACTTGTGACCGGCCGCGACCGCAACGTCGACATGCTCCATCGAGAATTCCAGCGCGCCCTGACCCTGAACGGCGTCGATCACCAGGAGTGCATCCCCAGCAGCTTCCCGCAGCGAAGCGAGGTCGCATCTGAAACCGGTGTGGTAGTCGACGTAGCTGGCAGCAACCGCAACTGTGGAAGTATCGACCGCGTCGGCAACCAGATCCGCGGTGAGGCGACCTGCCTGCACCTCGACCATTCTGAGTTCGATGCGGCCTGCTTCTGCTGCCCGTGTCCAGGGGTAGAGATTCGCGGGAAACTCGGTCTCCGGAACCACCACCGACCCGCGAGGAAGTCCGAACGCTACCGTGAAGAGCCCGGTAGAGGTGTTGGGAACGATCCCCACCCGCCCCGGATCGGTCCTCAGTAGTCGGGCAGCGAGGGCGGCGGTCGTCCCGAGTTCGCCCATGACGAACGGCACCAGTTTCTCCGTCCGCCCGGCCATGACCTCGGCCATCGACGCCAGACGACGGCGGGCCGGGATGGACATGGCTCCGATGGCCGCGAAGTCAACAAATCCGAACGGCTCGTCATAGTGGTCGAGGAATGATCGCGGGAGGCTCATCAGTACCGGAAGACTAGAGCGCGTTCACGCTATGCACAGTCAATACGGTGCTGCGGGTCCCGTGGTTGGTCTGTGGGGCGGCGGTGGGATATGGCGCCGCAAGCGGCGTCTATGGCAAGGACTCGCCGACGAAGGCGTACCCGCCAGGGTACGTCGAGGAGGCAGGACGCAGCCAAAGGCGTCGATGGCGGTCCAGAGCACGCCACCCGCAACGCAGACCAACCACGATCACCAGGTTGGTCTGTGCAGATGCCAAACCTCCATGTCGACGAACAGCGGGACAACCTGGGTCCTCGTCTTTTCGAGCATCCCCGACGGGCCCTACGCTATGCCCACCGTCTGGAACCGGAGTGTTGAATGGCCGATCTACCGGCGACAACCGGGGCACTCGTCATCGGATGCGGGATTGTCGGCGCCTGCACGGCCTACCACCTGGCGCGCTCCGGGGTGGACGTGACCGTCCTGGAGCGGGACACGATCGGCTCTGGATCGACCAGCAAAGCGGCCGGAGGGTTCAGGGCACAGTTCTCCGACGAACTCAATATCAGGATGGCCGTCGAGAACATCCGACGTCTGGTGAACTTCGATGCAGAGTTCGACACCGACATCGGAATGAAGCAGTGGGGTTACCTCTTCTTGCTGAGAGAAGGCGAAGTGGAACCGTTCCGTAACGCTGTCGACTTGCAGCGGTCTCACGGCGTGCCTTCCGAACTGATCGACGTGGGCACGGCTAGGGAAATGGTTCCTGGAATCCGGACCGACGACCTGGTGGCTGCCACCTTCTGCCCGCTGGACGGTACCTGTACCCCGGAGGCCGTGGCCTACGGATACGCCCGCGCCGCTTCCCGTAGCGGGGCGCGGATCGTTCAGGGCTGCGAGGCGATCGGAGTAGACACGGCGGGGGGCCGCATCAAGGGAGTCCGGACCACTCGCGGTTACATCTCCACCGGGGAGGTTGTGCTCGCTGCAGGAGTGTGGAGCCCCCGGCTGGCCGCTCCGGTAGGTCTTGATCTCCCTGTCCGACCCGTGAAACGACACATCTGGCTCACGAGGGGACCCGACCCGTTCCCCAACCGCATCCCGATGGTGATCGACTTCGCCACCGGTTTCTATTTTCACCGAGAGGGCCAGGGCCTGGCTATGGGCGGCCGCGAAGAGACCCTCGACGATCTGGCGCCTGCTGTCCTCAACAGGGCTCCCTCGCTGCTCGAGGCTGAGATAACGCACGAATGGTGGGGCTACTACGCGGTGAGCCCCGACCACAACGCGATCATCGGAACCGCGGACGGTGTCGGACGCCTCCATTACGCCACCGGATTCAGCGGCCACGGATTCCAGCAGGGTCCGGTCGTCGGCGAGCACCTTGCTCATCTGGTGATGGGAACTCCCCCGACCTTCGACCTATCGCCCTTCGACGTCCGCCGTTTCGAGACCGGGAATGTGGTCCCGGAAACGGCGGTCATCTGATGGCAGAACCCTTGCTCACCTCGGCGGACCTCGCAATGTTGAACGGTGAGAGCGGCGAGGCCGAGGTTCTCGCCATGCGTCTCCTCATCGGGCTTGCCAGGGCCACGCGCGCTCGCCGGCTGATCGATGTCTCCAGTGCCCACATCGACGGCACGCTGTACCTTGGCCGGGCCAGTCTCGACTACGCCGTCCGGCTACGTGACCTGGGGGGACGGGTGCGGGTTCCAACCACGCTGAACGTGACCTCGCTGGACCTGCTGCATCCGGAGTTGTTCCGTGGGGAAGCCCGGACCCGGGCAGCCGCCATGGCCACGATAGAGGCCTACGTAGACATGGGCGGGCGACCAACGTGGACCTGCGCTCCTTACCAGCTCCCGGAACGACCCTGCTTCGGAGACCGGGTCGCGTGGGGAGAGTCCAATGCCATCGTATTCGCCAACTCGGTTCTCGGTGCTCGAACCCCCCGCTTCGGTGACTTCGTCGACATAGCCGCAGCCCTCGCAGGCCGGGCTCCCGAGTTCGGCCTGTACCTCGACGAGAATCGTCAAGCCGGCCTGTGCTTCGACGTGTCAGGAATCCCCGCGCACGCCAGGAGCGGGGAACAGTTCTTCGCGGTGCTGGGATTCCTGGTGGGGAAGGAGGCCGGTACCGATGTTCCGGCGATCATCAGCCTCGAGACCGCAACCGAGGACGAACTGAAGACACTCGGCGCGGCCGCCGCTACTTCCGGCTCGGTCGGGATGGTGCATGTGGTCGGAGTGACGCCGGAGGCGCCTGACCTGGAAAGCGCCACCGGAGGCCGGGTTCCCCGGTTCGTAGTGGTCGGGAGGGAGGCGCTCGACGCGGCTTACAGAAGTCTCTCGACTCCGGGTTCGGGAGCCTTGCGAACCGTCAACCTGGGTACGCCGCATTACTCCGAAAGCCAGATCGCCCGGCTCGCGGACCTACTGGGCGGCCGGCTGGTCCACGAAAGGGTCACCCTCTACGTGAACACCGGCCGGGATGTCCTCCGATCGGCCCCCGGCGTGGGACGGCTCGAGGCCCTCGGAGTGACATTCGTGGTGGATACCTGCACGTACGTCACTCCGATCATCGGGGACCGGGACGGTGTGGCCATGACCGACTCCGCCAAGTGGGCCTACTACGCACCCGGGAATCTCGGGCTGGAGGTGGTGTTCGGCTCGACCTCCGACTGCGTGGAGTCCGCGGTGGCCGGACGGGTACTAAGGGAGAGCCCGCCGTGGTGACCCTCCGCCTGCAAGGGGAACCGATCTGGGACGGTGACGCCCAAGGGATGGGTCTTGTCCTCGACGAGCCGCTCAGCTGGTGGGGAGGCATCGATCCGGAGACCGGCACGGTGATCGACCGCAGCCACCCGCAGTGCGGCGCCTGCACGACCGGACGCATCCTCGTCCTCCCCGGAGGTCGAGGCTCGTCCGGCGGCTCCGCGGTGCTCGCCGAATCCATCCGCCTCCGCACCGGCCCCGCCGGACTCGTGCTGCGGACCGTCGACCCGATACTGGTGGTCGGGGCGATGGTGGCGGCCGAACTGTACCCGCGGCGGCGTTGCCCGGTGGTGGTGGTCGAGCACGGATACGATCTGCTTTCCGGCCACTCCCCCATCCGGATCCACTCCGACGGCCTTGTCGAGCAGGTGCTCCCCGACTCGTAGCCCCCCGGCCCGAAGCCGTGGGAGTCATCTGCTACTCATGTTCGGAAGCTGCGACAGCCGCCATGGTTTGGCGCCGGACTGCATGCCGAGGACCGCTACCCGCCTCCCAGACGGGCCTCCACGAGTTGGTTGACCGATTCGAGGGCGGCCGTAGCGTGGATGATCCTCTCCCCCGGGTCGTCGTCCTCAAGTATCCGTTGCCGGTCGAGATCCGGCACGGGAAAGAGTTCGAGTGCCCGATACGCGGCAGCGAGCGGATCAGCCGGCAGGGGTGCGATCGCCCCGGTTCCCAGACCCAATTCGGACATCATGGCCAGCCCGCGAGAGAAGGCTCGTTCAAGAGGGTCTCGCAGTCCGGGATCGGCGACATACCGCTCCGGGTCGGGAATGTACCTCACCACGGCCTGCGGGAACGGATCGTCTTCGATCCACTTCTCCACCCGGAACCGGGTGCAGCCGCGGGCTGCCACCATGAGATGGCCGTTCCCGAGAGACCAGACCTGCTCGATCGTTACCGACACCCCGACGTCGAAACGCACGTCCCCTCCGCCTACCTCACTCCCCCGCTCGATCAACACCACCCCAAAGCCGATCTGGCGATTGAGGCAGCCGTCCATCATCTGGCGGTACCGGGGCTCGAACACCCTCAGGGTCACAGAGCTACCCGGGAAGATCCCCCGTCCCAGCGGGAACATGGGAAGCCATTGGACAGGTTGGTCCTCAACCATCTTCCGGCCGGATCGAACGGCGAGGCGCCTGCCGAGGGCGACCGGCGCGCTTCTCCACCCGGAACCGCACGCGAGCGACTTCGGTTCCGCTGACGAAGATCGGGAACGCGTACCCACCCGGCTTCGGGAACAGCAGGTTGTTGAAGGTGAAGGCCCTCGTGACGCCGGTGTCACTCCCGGCCGGCCTCCCCAGGCGCCGGGTCACCTTTATCCGCTGCGAGAAACGCTTCCCCCCGAACAGGCTCTTCCCGTCCTCGTTCACCAGATCGACCGAGAGTTCGAACTCATCGATGTGTGACCAGGGCACCCGTATGCGGAGCCCGATGCCCATCGAAGGATGCCGGGCGGGAAAAGACCCCACCCATAGCATGTCCCACCCTCCACCAAGGACGTATAGCTTGCCTCCCATCGCCTGCACGGCGTCGGCCACCATGGCGAACTCGACCCTGGGAGCGGGGTCCAGGGATGCCTCGAATGATTCCACGGTTCATAACTCTAGGAGGGTGCTGAACAATGACGATTGCTCGGGCCTACCGCCCGCCGGCCCAGGAATAATGCCGGCGGTTGGCAGGCTTCGTACGGTCGCTTGGAGAATCGGCCACAATGCCGCTTTCTCGGCGCATCTCTCCCGGCCTGCCAGGGATCGTCCTGGAAACGACTCCCCGTACATGGACACTCATTGCGTCCTTTGCTAGTGTGGATATTTCGCCGCGCGGCATGGGGAGGCACGGGCGCGATGGCGTGCGTTCCCTTGCCCGCTCATATCCAATCGGACCCGCGGTTCAGAGGAGGAACCTATGCATAGAATTCGATGGGCGGCAGTTTTCGCCGTCTTGGCCTTGGTCTTCGCCGCCTGTGGCGGCGGGGAGGAGGCCGCTCCCGAAGAGGCAACCACAGCCCCACCTGCAACCGAAGCCGCGGCAGCAGCCACGGAAGCGACCGAAGTGGCGGTCACGCCGACCCAGAGCATGGACCTGACCTTCCACATGGTCACCCACTCCGATGACGGTGTGTTCTGGTCGGTCGTCAAGAAGGGCGCCCAGGACGCGGCAGACGCGTTGGGCGTGGAGATGGTCTGGAGCCCGTCCAGCAACGACCCCGAGAAGCAGGTCCAGGACATGCAGGCCGCAGTGGCTTCTGCCTCCGACGGTATCGGCGTTTCGCTCGCCAACCCCGAAGCCCTGGGTTCGGAGGTGCAGGCCGCCATCGCCGCCGGCATTCCGGTGATCACCCTGAACTCGGGATCGAACCAGTTCAAGGAACTTGGCGCCGTCACCCACGTGGGTCAGACCGAGATCGTGGCCGGCGAGGGCGCCGGGGAGTTCTTCAACGGACTAGGCGCAGGCAAGGTGCTTTGCGCCCAGCAGGAACAGGGCAACATCGGCCTCGAGGAGCGCTGCCAGGGTCTGGCCGCCACCTTCAACGGCGAGGTGGTGACCCAGTTCATCGGACTCGACTCCGAACCGGAGACCCAGATCAACACGATTGCGGCGGCTCTCCAGGCCGACTCCGCCATCGACGGCGTCCTTGGGGTCGGACCGAACGTAGCGGTACGGGCGGTGGAAGCCGGGAACCAGGCCGGTCGCGACCTCTCCATAGGTGGTTTCGACATCTCGAACGACCTGATCGCCGCCATCGAGGCGGGAGACGTGAACTTCACGGTGGACCAGCAGCAGTACCTGCAGGGATACCTGACGATCGTGTTCCTCTTCCTCAACGCCACGAACCTGAACACCGTCGGTGGTGGCCTTCCGGTCCTCACCGGCCCGGGTTTCGTGACGACCGACAACGTCGGCCAGGTGAAGGCCCTCGTCGATCAGGGCACGCGCTAGACCGACCGCAGTACTCGTAAAACGAAAGGGACCCGGGCTCCGGGTCCCTTTCGTGCTTCAAAGGGGCTGGTATCACCTGATGGCGAGCCAATCCCTTGCTTGAGAACACGGGGAAGGGCCATCCATGTGAGTCCTTCGACTCAGGAGAAAGGAGTAGGGAGCCAATGGTTATCTACGTGAAGGGCGGCCGCGATGGCTGCCGATACTAAGGCCGCTTCGCCGGCGAGGAGCGACGAGCGTCTCGCCTACCGCGGACCGATCCAGCGGCTGCTGACCCGGCCCGAGATCGGCGCGCTGGTGGGTACCGGCGCGATCTGGATGTTCTTCTGGTCGGTCAGCGACGTATTCGGAACCACGGCCGGCACCAACAACTACCTCGATGTAGCCACCTCCCTCGGGATCATGGCGATCGCTGTGGCACTGCTGATGATCGGAGGCGAATTCGATCTGTCCTCGGGGGCTATGACAGGGGCCACCGGCATGCTGGTGGTGCTCCTTGTCAAGGACACGGGCGAGCTAGGGGGCCTAGGCCTCCCCCTGACCGTTGCGATCCCGATCACTTTCCTGTTCGCCATGGGGGTCGGTTGGGTGAACGGTACGCTGGTGGAGAAGACCGGCCTGCCCAGCTTCATCGTTACGCTCGGGACGTTCTTCGTGCTGAGGGGCGCCAAGCTCGGCTTCTCGAAGCTGTTCGTGGACAAGGTCATCGTCGAGGGCCTCGACAACGCCCCCGACTACGAGTTCTGGGCCAACATCTTCGGCGGTGTCTGGATCCGCAACGACCATCTCTGGGACTCCTTCCTGGGCGGCCGGGACATGGTGTTCGGGGTACTCGCGGCGCTGGGTGCTGTCGCCCTGCTGGTCGGCCTCATGGAATTGAGCCTGGTCAGGCGCGAAAGAGCCCCTTCGGAGGCAAGCGGCGCAGCCATGATCGGGATGGCGTCCACCGTCCTGGCCCTCGCTGCGGCGATCATCGGTCTGGTAGCTGCGTTCGCGCTGGTGGGTATCGGCGACTCCGGCGGGGCCGCCGAGAACTGGCTCCTGGTCGTCGCCGTCGCCGTGGCCCTCCTGCTCGGTTTCCTTGCAGGTGTCGGCCTCATCAGGCAGACCCGCGGTCCTTGGGGAAAGCTCAGCCAGAACGGTATCGGGATAACCGCCACCGTGGTCGGTACGGCAGCCGCCATCACCGGACTCGTCAGCCTCACCAGCACCGACGGAGTTGACGAGAACTGGACCTGGGGGATCGTGATGAGCGCCGGCGTCCTCGTGGCCGTATTCGGGTACGCGTCGTGGCGTTTCGAACCGACTTCGATCTTCAAGGGCGGGTTCTCGGTGAGCCGGGACGTCGGCCGGAGGACGGCCATCGGCTTGGCACTGGTGATCCTCGGAATGATCCTGGGCGTAGCCCTCGACTCGTCGGACGAAACCGTGCTCGGACTCCTGCTAACCGTCCAGGGACTGCGCGCCATCCTCTTCGGAGGTCTGGTGATCGTCGGGGTGTTGATGCTGCTCAACGCGGCGCGCGATGCCGACGACTCACCGGTCACGCGTTTCTCGATCACCGCCGCCACCGGAGTGGCCGTGGCAGTGGTCGGGTTCGTCATCCAGGCCGAGGCCGTCTCCCGGAAGTACCGGGCCGAGTTCTTCGCATGGATGATGGCCGCGGCGGTCGTCTTGCTGATCGTCGCCATGGTGCGGCTGCTGTTCGATCAGCGACGCCATGCCGACGAGAAATCCGACCGGCTAGGAACCTCCGTGTCGATCACCGGCATCCTGCTGATCGTGGTAGCCATCGCCACCAAGCTGCTGTGGGCCACCTCGGCCGAGTTGGAGGCATCTCGGGCTCTGATCACCTACCGGATCTCGATCCTGTACTTCTTCGCGTTCGCGGCCTTCGCCACATGGCTGCTGATGCGGACCAAGTTCGGAAGCTGGACCTTCGCTGTGGGCGGCAACAAGGAGGCGTCCCGGCAGGTGGGTGTCCCCGCCGCCCGGACCAAGACCCAACTGTTCATGGTGGTCTCCGGAGCTGCCTGGTTGGTCGGCACCCTCATAGCGTTCCGGCTCAACTCCGTTCAGGCCAACGTGGGAGACGGGCAAGAGTTCTTCTACATAATCGCCGCAGTCGTGGGCGGAAACCTGCTGACCGGTGGTTACGGGTCGGCGGCCGGCGCCGCTATCGGCGCGCTGATCATGGCAATGTCGTTCCAGGGGATCCCGTTCGCGGGATGGAACTCCGACTGGAGGTTCCTGTTCGTCGGCGTGATCCTGTTGCTGGCGGTTATGGTGAATAACTATGTCCGCGGAAAGGCGGAGAAATCCAAATGAGTGAACCTGCACTTCTCGAGATCGAAGGGATCTCCAAGTTCTACGGCAACATCATCGCCCTGCGGGACATCACCACCTCGGTGAGGGCCGGAGAGGTCACATGCGTGCTCGGCGACAACGGGGCCGGCAAGTCGACATTCATCAAGATCCTGGCGGGCGCCCACAAGCAGAGCGAGGGCAAGGTGTTCGTCGAAGGTGAAGAGGTTGACTTCGACTCCCCCCGCGACGCTCTTGCCATGGGCATCGCCACCGTCTACCAGGACTTGGCGGTGGTTCCGCTCATGTCGGTTTGGCGAAACTTCTTCCTGGGGGCCGAACCCACCAAGTGGGGCCTCCTCAAGGTCATAGACAAGGAGAAGGCCTCGGGTATCGCCAAGGCAGAACTTGCCAAGATGGGCATCGACATCCGGGACACCGAGCAACCGGTGGGAACCCTCTCCGGCGGCGAACGGCAGTCGGTCGCCATCGCGAGGGCTGCCTACTTCGGCGCCAAGGTGCTGATCCTCGACGAGCCCACGTCGGCGCTGGGGGTCAAGCAGTCCGGAGTGGTGCTCCGCTACATCGTGGAGGCCCGGAACCGGGGACTCGGGGTGATCTTCATCACGCACAACCCCCACCACGCCTATCCGGTCGGGGACCGATTCATGATCCTCAACCGTGGCCAGTCACTCGGTGACTACGCCAAGGATGAGCTCACCCAGGCCGAACTCACCCAGTTGATGGCGGGCGGCGCCGATCTGGCCGCGCTCCAGCATGAGTTGAGCAAGGCTATAGCGGACCGCTGAGACCGATTGGTGGATAACGGGTAGGTTCCGGGGTGACACGACAGCCCCGAGCGTCGCGCACGCCCCGGAACCTGCCCCAGTTGGTAACGATCGGGCGGGTCAGCGTCGATCTCTACGCTGAGCAGGTGGGTAAGCCGATCCGCTCGGTCCGGACCTTCCGCAAGTCGATCGGGGGAACCGCCACCAACGTAGCGGTAGCGGCTGCCCGGCTCGGTAACCGGGCAGCCCTCGTCACCAAGGTCGGGGACGACCGGTTCGGCGACTACGTACGGCACGCATTGGAGTGCACGTTCGGGGTCGATACCCGGTTCTTGGGGGTGGACCCCGACCTCAAGACACCTTTGGCGTTCGCCGAACTCGACCCTCCAGAAGACCCGAACATCATCTTCTACCGCGAACCAAAGGCGCCGGACATGAACCTGATTGCGGCCGACCTCGACTTCGAGGTCGTTTCGGAGGTCCCAATCCTTTGGATCCCGGCCTCGCGCCTGTCGGACGAGCCGAGCCGCTCCACGATCAGGGAGGTCCTGAGGCACCGGGCTCGGGCGCCGGAGGTGGTGTTCGATCTCGACTGGCGGCCCGCTTTCTGGGAGTCGGAGAAGGAGGCCACGGCGGAGATCGGCTCCGTCCTGGACGAGGTGACGATCGCGATCGGTAACCGGGAGGAGTGCCGCATCGCCGTGGGAACGTCCGATCCCAAGGAAGCGACCCGCCGGTTACTTGCCAGGGGAGTCCGGGCGTCGGTGGTGAAGCTAGGTGGCGATGGGGTGCTGGTGACGACCTCCGACGGGAACCAGGAACGGATACCACCGTTCGCCGTGAAGGTTGTCTGTGGCTTGGGAGCCGGCGACGCCTTCGGAGGCGCCTTCTGCCACGGCCTCCTCAATGGTTGGACCGTCGCCGCCGCAGCCCGCTACGGAAACGCCGCCGGAGCGATCGTGGCCTCCCGGCTCATGTGTGCGGACGATATGCCCACCCCCGGAGAGATCGAGACCTTCCTGAGCACCAGGGACGGACCGTACCGGACCGGCGTCCCGATGCCTTCGGCTTGATGGAGCGTCCCGCATCAGGAGCGTGATGGGAACTCCCTGCCGGCCAGTTGCCCGATGGAAAACTACCTGGTCAGCGGCCGGCCGGCCGACCAAGAACCCGTCTTCCATCCACCCTCCCGGGGCGTACGCGGATAGGTGCTCGCCTGGGAATACAGTCAATGCGACGGTTGACGAACCTAGAGCCGTGGCCATCTGTTCCATACGTTCCAACGGCGTATGGTCGCGCAGATGAAGGCGGCCGCGTCCGTCTATGAGCGCACCCTCTTACCGGCAACCGGAGGAAAGCAATGAAGGATCTGAGGATTGCGATACTGGGAGCGGGCAGGATCGGCTCCATGCACGCCGAGTTGCTCCACCAGCGCACCGAGGGCGCCACCGTGGCGGCAGTCCACGACATCGTCCCCGCCGCGGCGCGTTCGATCGGCGACAGACTCGGCATACCGGTGGCGGGGTCGCCTCGGGACGTGTTCGAGGACTCGTCAATCGACGCGGTAGCCATCTGCACGAGCACCGACACCCACATCGACCTGGTCATCGAATCCGCCCGGGCCGGCAAAGCGATCTTCTGCGAGAAGCCGCTCTCCCTCGACCTGGCAGAGGTCGACCGCGGTTTGGAAGCGGTAGAGGCAGCCGGGATCTACCTGCAGGTTGGCTTCAACCGCCGTTTCGACCCCTCCCACCAAGCGGTAAGGGACGCGGTGGTGTCGGGCGAGGTTGGAGAGGTTCACCTGGTACGGATAACCTCCCGCGACCCCGAACCGCCTCCCATCCCCTACGTCAAGGTCTCGGGGGGCATCTTCCTCGACATGACCATCCACGACTTCGACATGGCCCGCTTCGTCACCGGAAGCGAGGTGGTGGAGGTCTACGCGAAGGGGGACGTGCTCGTCGACCCCGGGATCGGAGCAGCCGGAGACCTGGACACGGCGGTGGTCCTGCTCACCCACGAGAACCGGGCCATCACCACCATCGACAACAGTCGCCGCGCTGTTTATGGATACGACCAGCGGGTGGAGGCATTCGGATCAGACGGAGTCGCATCATCCGGCAACCCGCTCGTCACTACCACGGTCGTGCGTGGTTCCGGAGGCGGGAGGACGCCGACCCTTCCGTACTTCTTCCTCGACCGTTACATCCCCAGCTACCTGGCGGAGTGGCGGGTCTTCGTCGACGGGGTCCGCGCAGGGAAGCCGTCACCGGTCGGCGCAGCGGACGGGAGGGCGCCCCTGGTGATCGGCCTCGCAGCCTGGAAGTCTGTACGGGAGGGGAGGCCGGTCCGCACCGCGGAGATCGGCTGAGTGGGATATGAGGATCTGGATGACCGGCGGGACCGGGTTCGTCGGCAGCAACATCGTGCACGAAGCGGTCAGGGAAGGTCATGAGGTTGTCACTACCTACCGTTCCTACCGTCCGTCCGGCCGCGAACGGTACACCCTTCGCCGTGTCAACATGCTCGACCGGGCCGCCGTGCTTCGGGATGTGAAGGCGTTCGCACCCGACATCGTGGTGCATTGCGCCATCCTCAACGACTTGGCTTCTCTGTACCGTGACCGGGGCGCGGCATGGGACAGCTACGTGGAGGCGACGCGGGCGACCGCGGAGGCCGCCTCCGTGGCCGGCGCCTCGTACATCCTCGTCTCCACCGACTGGGTCTTCGACGGGACGCAGGCCGGAGCGGACGAGTCGACGCCTCCCAACCCGATCAACCTGTACGGAGTACTCAAGATGGCCTCGGAACTGGTGGCTCTCGAGCGGGGCGGGGCGGTGGCCAGGGTATCGGGCGTGAACGGCATCCACCGGGCCCGGCTCGCAGCACCCCGCGCCCAGGACGCCGGCTTCGGCTACTTCGTCGCCTCGCTGGTCGACAGGCTGGAGCGAGGCCGAACCTTTACGGTATGGGAGTCGGACCGGATCAACATGAGGGCGACGCCTTCGCTGGCTTCCGAGTGCGCGGAGATGATCCTGGAGATCGGTCGGCGCCGCCTGACCGGCGTCTTCCACTGCTGTGGCGCCGATGGCGTCGGTCGGATGGAACTAGCCCGCCTTGCCTGCACTGTCTTCGACCTCGATCCGGGGCTGCTCGCTAGCTCCCCTCCCGGTACGGCCGGATTACCGGGTGTACGGATCCCCTACGACACCACGCTCATCGCCCCCCGCACCTCCGCACTTCTCGAGCGACATCCGACCCCTCTCCGTACCCTGCTGGAGCGCTTTCGAGACCAGTACCAGCTCAGGCCATGAGGACCGCCATCGCCGCGCTGGGGTTGGCCCTGGCCACCGCGGCGTGCGCACCCTCGGTTCCCGAGTCCGACGACCCTTTCGACTCCGTGGCCCAGCTGCGCGGCCACGTGTGCGGGCGTGCCATGGTCGGCAGCGCAGTGGTGATCGACCGAGGACTGTTGGTCACCGCCGCTCACAACGTGGTTGGATCGGAGGGAGGCGTAACCGCCACCTTCGAGGACGGGGTTGAGCATCCGGTCACGCTGGTCGGGATCGACACCCAGCGGGACCTGGCCCTGCTATCGGTGCCGACCGCAGAGCGCCCGGCCATCAACCTCTCCGATCCCGTCCGGGGAGAGCCCGGCCGGATCATCCGCCTCCGGGCACAGGCGGAGCGGGCCGAGGTCCCGTATACGGACGCAGAGCCGGTAATCGCCGTGGGCCGGGACATGTACGACCAGGAAAGCAACATCCGCCGGGTCAATGTCCGTGTCCGGGCAGCGGCAGGCGCCGGCTACTCGGGCGGCCCCGTGCTCAACAGCAACGACGAGATGACAGGCGTGGTTTACGCCACGGCACGCCTCGAAGACATGACGTACGCTAACGCGTCCGCTGAGGTTCAATCATTCCAAGATGCCATCGATCCGACCACAGAGGTGAGTTCAGGCCCCTGCAGTCGGTAGTAGTATGGAGTCACAGCGAATCTCCATCTGAGGTGTTACATGTCCCTACAATACCGAGCCATATGGCAGGATGATCGACCAGATCTGATCGATTCCGCTCCAGCACTATTCCAGGAGTGGCTCGATAGTTTGGCCGGTACCGACATCGTGATTCCACAGGCTGGGACCGCTATGTCAGGTCCCTATGAGGTCAGAGTTGACCCTGTCGTAGATGATGAGCACGGCGATATACGAGCTCTCCGTATACGGCTCGTTCGGACCATTACTGAGGCCGAGACTGAGGAGCATTGGACAACGACCACTCACTGGTTGATGGATGGGCATAGTGGTTGGATCTGGATCGATTTGGAGTGGATTTCTGACGATATTTCACAACAACGCTCCGTCTATCCTCCAGGAATTGTCCAGCGACTACTCAAGAATAGAAGCCTTTATCTCGACCGGGATAATCGAGGGCCCAACCCAGTAACAGTCAGTAATGAACAAGACATTAATGACCTATTCGATCGCTTGTTCGATAGTAATCGAACTGTTCCTTTGGTTCTGTACTCTTTTGACCGCCATCTTTCTCATCAGGCGTTTGAAATTCGTATTCAGAATGCGGCACGTCGGCTCGCCGGATGTGCCGATGTCAGAGCTCTCAATGAACCAGCACAAGGCAGCTTTCATGACCAGATTGACCAGATTGGGATGTCTGTATACGGAGGTGCAGTTCGTATCTATCTGCCAATACTTGATAAGTACGACCCCGAGCCGTGGAAGCATCGTTACATACAATCTCGTTATCTACCCCGCGATCCTCAGCAGGCAGCAGGCCGGATCGCTCGACATATCCTACCCCGGATGATCGCTCAGAGCCCTCCGGCAGTTTATCAAAACAGGATACGGAAGCTTCTAAGCGGTATCAACCGTGATTGGCAAGAAACTGCTTTCGAGCAAGATACCAGAATTCGGGAGCTTGAGGACTTGATCAACCGACTCCGTTCCGACGTATCGGATCTCAATCTCTATCGAGATTTAGCGATCGAGGAAGCCATAGAAAGTGAGATAGTCGCTGAAAGCGCGCGGCTGAAACTTGACCAACTACGGGCCTACGTGCGATTGTTGGGAAAGACTCCAGAGGTTATCGAGCAGCAAGTAGATGAGCATGTAGTCGCATCGTCTTGTAGAGAAGCTATCCAGACTGCTCAGCAGTTGGACCTTATTGTGATTCATCCGGATGCACCCCAGGATATTGAACGACTAGATCAAGATGAGGACTCTCGTCTATGGGCAGCGAAAATCTCCCGGTGCCTACGATCTCTAAATACGTATGCAAACCATAAGCGTAATGGCGACTTTGAGGGTAACTTCAAAACTTGGTGTGACAATTCAGGGCATGACGACAGACTAAACTCTAGGAAGTTCGTTGCTTTAAGGGAAAGTGAGACTGTCCGGAAAAATCGGCTATTGATGTCGAAGCGTCACTTTCCGATCGCTCAAAGTATTTCAGCCAGTGGACGTATAGCAATGGAGTCACATCTGAAGGTAGTCGAGGGCGGTGGTATGAACATACCACGAATCTACTTCCACGATGATACTAGGCGGACCGGCAAGGTTTATGTCGGGTTCATAGGTCCTCACGACCTGGTACCCAACAAGTCGAAAAACTGATAAGGCCACGCGTAGGTCCAAGGTACGCCATATCGGACCTGATAGCGAGATGAGGCACCGACCGGTACCATTCTTCCGGGTGCACCGACCGGCTTCTCGCTTACCGCGCCTGGTCCTGCTCGCCTATGTCGCAACTCTGACATCGGGGATAGGGGTCGTGTTCGCGCTTCTGGCAGAGATCCAGGACCGGTACGGATTCCCGACCTGGTCTCTGGGTCTCCTGGCGGGAATCCCTTTCGCCATGACCCTGTTCGGCAACCTCTGGCTCGTCCCTCTCGCCGATCGCGGATGGGAGGTACGCCTGATCGCCGCCGGCTGCGTGCTCGTGGCGGCCTCGCTGCTGTGGATGGTATTCGCCACAACGCTCTGGCAATGGGTGTCGGCCCGGGCGGTGATGGGCCTGGCGGAAGGCATCTCCGTGAACGCGGCCCGACGGGTCATGTTGAGCTGGGACCAGGACCGCCAGGGAAGAGCGCTGAGCCATGTGATGATGGCAGTGATCGGGGGGATCCTGCTCGGCCCTCCCCTCGGAGGAGCGCTCAACCAGATCAACCACGCCGCTCCCTTCCTGGTCCCCGCGGGAATCGCGCTCCTGGTGCTATCGCTCCTCCCGATCGTGAGACCGGGTGAGTACCCACCATCACCCGCCCGGCTATCCCGGCGAAGCCTTACCGCTATCCCGGGATTCGCCTCCGGGTTGATGCTCGGTGCTTCGAACTGGCTATACATAGGTGTGATCGATACGATCTGGGCCCGCTACATGACCGACCTCGGAGCAGGACCGCTTCTCATCGGACTCGGCTTCCTGATCATCGCCCTACCAACCGTCGTCCTCACCCCGGTCAGCGGCAAGCTGGCCGACCGCACCAACCCGGTCCGGCTCGCCCTGGTCGCCGCGATCCTAGGACTCCCGCTGGTAGCCGCCTACGGGCTTGCCGGCGGGATACCTGCCCTCCTAGTCGTCGGGGCCCTGCACTCCGCCTGCTGGGCATTCGTCAGCCTCCCCGCCCAAGCCGCGGTCGCCAAAGTGGCGCCTCCCGGCCAGACCGCCGAGGCCCAGGGAATGGTGCAGGCCAGCGGGCTGACCCTGGCGGCGGTAGGGGCATTCGCGGCTGCGCCTCTCTACGAGGCGGGAGGCCCCGCAGTGCTCTTCATTGCTACAGCTGCAGCGATCGCCACCTTCCCGATGATCGTCTACTCCAGACGCGACAAGTGGCGGACCGCATTCTGACATGCAGGCGACGGCCCGTGGCCGGTCGTGATTCACACAGCCGCCGGTGCGAATCGACAACCGGCAAGTAGCATCGGCCGGGTGCCATCGTCCCCTCTCCGACTTCCCCGCCTCGTTCTACTCGCCTACATCGCAACGCTGGCAACCGGCATAGGGGTGATCTTCGCCCTTCTGGCAGAGATCCAGGACCGCTACGGATTCCCGACCTGGTCTCTGGGTCTTCTGGCGGGCATCCCTTTCGCCATGACCCTGTTCGGCAACCTCTGGCTCGTCCCTCTCGCCGATCGCGGATGGGAAGTGCGTCTGATCGCCGTGGGCTGCGGTCTGCTCCTGGCATCCCTGTTGTGGATGGTCTTCGCCACTGCCTTGTGGCAGTGGGTTGCGGCCCGAGCCCTGATGGGCCTGGCGGAGGGAGCTTCCGTGGGCCCAGCCCGGCGCATCATGATGAGTTGGGATCAGGACCGCCACGGACGGGCGCTGAGCCAGGTGATGGTAGCGATAATCGGAGGGATCCTGCTAGGCCCTCCCCTCGGGGGAGCACTCAACGAGATCAACCACACCATGCCCTTCCTCGCGCCGGCCGGGGCCGCCATGCTGGTGTTCTTCCTCCTTCCGATGGTAAAACCGGGCGAGTACCCACCATCACCCGCCCGGCTATCCCGGCGAGGCCTCACCGCCATCCCGGGATTCGTATCGGGCTTGCTGCTCGCAGCCTCGAACTGGCTCTACATCGGAGTCATCGATGCGATCTGGGCCCGCTACATGACCGACCTCGGAGCAGGACCGATCCTCGTCGGACTCGGCTTCCTGATCATCGCCCTACCAACCGTGGTCCTCACCCCGGTCGGCGGCAAGCTGGCCGACCGCACCAACCCGGTTCAACTCGCCTGGGTAGCCGCCATGGTGGGCCTCCCTCTATTGCTCGCCTACGGACTGGTCGCTGCGATACCCACCCTGCTGCTGGTAGGGGCCCTGCACTCGGCATGCTGGGCATTCGTCACCCTTCCCGGGCAGGCTGCGGTGGCCAAAGTGGCCCCTCCCGGCCAATCAGCGGAAGCCCAGGGACTCGTTGAGGCATTCGGATTGACAGTGGCAGCAGCCGGTGCGTTTGCCGCTGCTCCGATCTACGACGCGGCGGGTCCGACGGTTCTCTTCATCATCACAACCGTGGCCCTCGCGATAACGCCACTGGTCGTGTTCATCCGCCGCGACATGTGGCGAACCGCATTCTGATCTCTCGACGGTAAGAGGGTCTGCCGGCTGGGTGATCACCGCAGCCCTGTCCGCGGTCTTTCCGACCGGGTCCCAGTGTCCCGAGTCGGAAGTTCGTTACAGAAGAGCGGGCTACACCTCCACCCCACCGAACCCCGAGAACGCGAAAACCGCCGGAAGGTGCCCCTTCCCTTGGGATCCCACCCCCCGCCGCCACCTCCGAGGGTCACGGACGCGACCTCTCTATCCCCTGTGAGGGCCGGTTCCGGACGATTATGAACCCTGCCACGGTCCGCTCGACGTCAGAAACGAACCGCCGGTGTATACGGCTATCTACTATTGTACAACGAGCATGTGACAGATACAACGCTCTCGTAACGGTGGTCGGTTCGGTTCGGCTCATCAAGCCCGGAACGCAAGCGAAACAGAGATACAGGACACTAGCCCTGATTCTTCATGCTTCCAGACACACCCACGTCAGAAGGCCACATCAACCACATTATCGGCGGCCGGGTTAGGGTTCACCCCTCGGGTCAAGGTCGCGCCGGAGTGAGACGGGACGATCGCGTGGGCCGCAATACCTGGTCAGAAGCTCATAGCCCACACGCCGTTCGTCCGGCACAAACCACCCGCATTAGAAATCGGGGCTAGGAGGGTGCTGAACACTGACGCTTGCTCGGGCCTGCCGCCGGTGGATTGCTCAGCACCCTCCTGGTCAGATGCCGAGATCGAGCAGGTACCGGACGCTCGTGCGGGCGTCTTCTATAGGACCTGCCCCCGGCAGGGGAGGCTCTGACAACGCCACATCCTGCTCCAGCACGTACCAGCCCTCGTATCCACGAGCCTCGAGGTAGCGGACCACCCCACCAACATCGACGAATCCTTCGCCGAGCGGCTTGAACAGCCCGTCTATCACCGCCTGCCGGAAGGGTCGCTCCCCTGCTCGTACCTGCTCGGCCATCCTCTCATCCACATCCTTGAGATGTACATGGACGACACGGTCGCCGGCCATCCGCGCCACTTCGAGGGGATCGCCGCCGCTCAAGGCCACATGCCCCGTGTCCAGGCATATGTCCACGTCGCATGTCTCCAGCAACCGCTCGATCTGCTCCGGGCGGTCCACCGCCATTGCCCAGTGGGAGTGGAGGGCCGTCGCCAGACCGTGACTCTCACAGATCCCGGTGAGCCGTCGCAGCGCACGATCGAACACAGACCATTCCTGGTCGGTCAGCTCGATCGGTGTGTCATAGCCGTCGAGCACGGAAGCCGGTCCGAGCACGAAGGTTGCGGCGCCCGCTCCGGCGAGAGTTCCGGCTGCCCGCTCCGCGTAGGCGAGTTCGGAACGTAGCAACTCCTCACGATAGAGGCGCACCGGTACGAACCCACCTACCAACTGCATCCCGCGGCGTACCAGCAGCGGATCGAGTTCCCCCGGATCGATCGGAAGAAACCCATCCGGACCCAGCTCCGTGGCTCTCAGACCCACTGCCTGCATCTCGTCGAGAATACGGTCACGATCCATCACGTGTCCCCAACCGGGGGACGGGTCGACGCCCCAGGTAATGGGTGCGCCTGCAATCCGGTCCGCGAAGGAATGGCCCGCCATGTTTCTGGCCCCTCCTCTGTCCCGCATCCGGGCGGTGGATGCGGAACGGGTCCCCTAACCTGACTTACTCTCCAGGAAGCCCGCCGCCCGGATCCCATCCGGGTCCAGCCGACTCAGCGCGCGGCCTCTTGGGGAGGTATGAGAGCCTAACCTACACGACTCCGGAACCGGATGGGCGGAAGCGATTCCGACCGACGGAGGAGGTTGAAGATGACCATTGTCGAAGTGCTGCGGAAACCCCCGGATGGGCCAATCCGTCGCTGTGGATCCCCCCTACCGAACACTCCCACCGCCAACCCGTATCGGGGGTTCAACCATGGTCGACGTTGACGTAGCGGTCCAGGCCGGGGCGCTGCTTGGCGAGTCACCGGTCTGGAGTCCCGAGGAAGGGGTTCTCTACTGGGCCGACATCGACGGCCGCACAGTGCACCGCTTCGACCCGGCGACCGGCATCGATGAGACCCGCTCCGTACCGGGTCGCCCCGGGTCGCTGGTGCGCGGAACCGAGCCCGGACGGCTCCTGCTCGCCGCGGAGAACCAGGCGGTCTGGCTGGACTGGGAGACCGGGACCACGACGCCCTGGATAACTCTTGAGCCCGCCGGCACGGGTAACCGGATGAACGACGGGCGCACCGATCCCGCAGGCCGTTACTGGGTAGGTTCCATGTACCAGCGGGCTGCCGACGAACTGTTCACCGGCTGCCTGTACCGGATCGAGGCGGACGGCTCCTTCGCCGTCACCCGCCGCGGGATCGGCGTTCCCAACGCCCTGGCCTTTGACATCGAGCGGGACCGTATGTACTTCGCGGATTCGCTGACGCGGACGGTGGTGCGCTACGACTACGACCTCGAGACGGGTGCTGCACGCAACGAGACCGTGTTCGTCGAGTTCGGTGACCTGCCGGGGCGGCCCGACGGCGCCTGCGTCGACGCCGAGGGTTGTTACTGGGTGGCCGCGGTACACGGCGGCGCCGTGCTGAGGTTCACGCCGGACGGCGTGCTCGACCGCCGGATCGAATTCCCGGTGAAGATGCCCACCATGACGGCCTTCGGAGGGACGGGACTCGACATGCTGTTCGTGACCTCTATCGGCGGAGGGGGCAGCCATCCCTTGGCTGCGGGCCAACCGAGGGCGGGCGATCTCTTCGTCCTCGATCCCGGCGTCACCGGCCTAGCCGATGCCCCGTTTGCCGGATGAAGCCGGCGCCCGCCGCTCTACCTGAGGCTCGAGTGCTCGCGTCCGGTGGTCTCGCCAGGCAGGCTCGCTACCATTCGCGTACCAAGCGGGGAGGTTGGTGATTACCCAGCGGATCTGGTTCGAACGCGAAGTGACATCCGCTCTGCTGCCGCTCGTCCCGACCGCGGTCGAGATGCTGGGGCCGGGCGGGGATGGCGATGTCCACGCCGGCATCCGGACTGCCAGAGCGGCCGTAGCGGCGCGGCTGCCCTACGACGATCACCTCTTCGACCTCGCGCCCGAACTCGTGGCGGTCTGCCGTAGCGGCATAGGGTGCGACACGATCGACTTCGAGGCGGCCGCGCGGCGGGGGGTGGCGGTGTGCAACGTCCCCGACGGCCCTACCGTCCCCACCGCGGAGCATGCCCTCACCCTGATGCTCGCCGCGGCCAAACAGGTGATCCCGTCCGCGCTGCGGCTGCGAGACGCCGCCGGCGCGTACTACCGATCACACGGCGCCCTCGAACTGGACGGCAAGAAGCTCGGCTTGGTGGGCTTCGGACGGATCGCACGACGGGTGGCCGGTTACGGGACAGCTCTCGGTATGGACGTGATCGCCTACGATCCTTACCTTCCGGAAGACGCCTTCCCGCCCCGGGTGGAGCGAGCGACATCACTCCACCAGCTTCTCGCCCCCAGCGACGTGGTCTCCGTCCATGTTCCGATGACTGATGAGAACGCCCGCATGTTCGACGCCGACGCATTTGCCGCCATGAAGGCGGGTTCGGTGTTCGTCAACGCCGCCCGAGGCGGGCTGGTGGACCAGGAAGCACTCCTGGCGGCGCTCGACGAGGGCCACCTACTCGGGGCCGGCCTCGACGTGACCGATCCGGAGCCCTTGGACCCGGATCACCCGCTGCTACACCATCCGGACGTGATCGTCACCCCCCACGTAGCATCGGCCACGGCGGAGGCTAAGGCCCGTATGTTCGGGTCCGCTGTCGAGCAGGCCCTGATGGTGATAGCAGGACAGAGACCACCCCATCTGGTCAACCCCGACGTCTGGAACAAGGTTCTCCGGCGTGTGGCAGGGAGCGGATGAGGCAACCGATCCGGATCGGCCTGGTCGGCTTCGGATGGATGGGCCAGGCCCACTCACGCTCCTACCTGTCGATCCCCCGCTACTTCCCGGAAGCCCCGTTCCGCCCGGTGCTGGCCGGCGTGGCCGACACGGTGCCCGCCCGTATCAGCCAGGCCGTCGATGACTTCGGTTACGCGAGCGGGACCGCGGACTGGCGCGAACTGGTCGGCCGCCCCGACCTCGATGTCATCGACATCACCGCACCGAACGCGATGCACCAGGCGATCGCCGAGGAGGCCGCGGCCGGCGGCAAGCACATCTTCTGCGAGAAGCCCGTGGGTATCTCCGCCGAGGCCACGGCCCGGATCGAGGCGGCGGCGCGGCGGGCCGGGGCGATAACCGGATGCGGCTACAACTACCGGTGGGCGCCGCTGGTCCGCTACGCGAAGCAACTGGTCGAGACCGGCCGGGTAGGCACGCCGACCCATTACCGCGGCCGTTTCTTCAGTATGTACGGGAGGGACCGGCTCGGTTTGCTCAGCTGGCGGTTTCTCCACGACAGGGCCGGCTACGGTGCTCTCAGCGACATCATGTCCCATGCCATCGACATGGCCCAGTTCCTCTACGGACCTGTCCGGCGGTTGGTGGCGACCCGGGATACATTCGTGCGGGAACGGCCTCTCCCCAAGCCGGGTGCCGGAACCCACTACGACAGGGGTTCGCCGGACGACCCGACCGGGGAGGTGACCAACGAGGACTACGTGGGGGCTCTCGTCGAGTTCGAGAACGGAGCTCGGGGCACCCTCGAGGCTGACCGCGCCATCTTCGGACCGCAGAGCCAGATGGCGTTCGAGCTGAACGGATCGAAGGGAGCCATCTCGTGGGACCACGAGAAGCTCAACCAGCTACGCCTCTACCTGCCCGAGGAGCAGCCGGAGGACGGATTCATCGAGGTGCTGGGAGGTGACCGGTTCCACCGCCAAGCCAACCTCGTACCCGGTGGGGGCAACTCGATCGGCTTCGAAGACATGAAGATCATCGAGGCGTACGAGTTCTTGACGTCGGTGTCCAACGGGCATCCCCACGACCCGGGCTTCGACGCCGCTCTCGCCAATGCCGAGGTAGCGGCTGCGATGATCCGCTCGTGGCGGTCCGAGCGATGGGAGGACGTAGAGTCCCTGCGCATCGATTGAAACATGTAGCGGTGCGCACGGTTCCGCGCGTGAATCCTCAGGGAGGGAACCGGGGCGCCGGGTGAGGAGAGGGCCCCCGGTGGGCCAAGAGGAGATGACATGGAAACCATCAGGTTGACAACGGCCCAGGCGATAGTCCGGTGGCTGCTCAGCCAGTACACCACTGTCGACGGAGAGGAGGTACCGGTCTTTGCCGGAGCCTTCGGTATCTTCGGCCACGGCAACGTGACCTGCCTGGCAGAGGCCCTCGAACCGGTGCAGGACCGCTTGCCCACCTGGCGGGGACACAACGAGCAGTCGATGGCGCTGGCGGCAGTGGCCTACGGCAAGGCCATGCGGGGACGGCGCATCATGATCGCCACCTCTTCGATCGGCCCCGGCTGCACCAACATGGTCACCGCCGCGGCGGTCGCCCACGCCAACCGGCTTCCCCTAATGATCTTCGCAGGCGACACCTTCCAGCACCGCATCGTCGACCCGGTGCTCCAGCAGATCGAGGTTTTCGAGGATCCGACGGTCACTGTGTGCGACGCCTTCAAGCCGGTCAGCCGCTACTGGGACCGCATCACCAGGCCCGAGCAGGTGGTCCAGTCGCTGCCTCAAGCGCTTGCGGTGATGCTGGACCCCGCCAGCCGGGGACCGGCGTTCCTGGCCCTTCCGCAGGACATCCAGGGCGAAGCCTACGACTACCCGGCGCGCTTCTTCGACCACCAAGTCCACTACATCCGGCGTCCGGGACCCGATCCCCGGGATGTGGAGCAGGCTGCCGCGGTGCTCGCCGGCGCGAGGAGCCCGATGATCATCGCAGGCGGCGGCGTCCACTATTCGGGCGCGGTCGCGACCCTCACCGACTTCGCGGTGCGCCGAGGCATCCCGGTGGTCGAGACAGTGGCGGGCAAGGCCACCATGGTCCACGATCATCCGAACTACGCAGGTCCGATCGGTGTCACCGGCTCGGCAGCCGCCAACTCGGTGGCCGAGGACGCCGACGTCGTGCTGGCGGTCGGCACCCGGCTGCAGGACTTCACGACCGGGTCGTGGGCCGTGTTCAAGCATCCCGACGTCCGGTTCGTCTCTATCAACACCTCCCGGTGGGACGCCCACAAGCAGTCGGCAACCCCCGTCCTGGGCGACGCGAGGGTGTCCATCGAGGCCGTCGACCGCCTGCTGGGAGACTACCGGGCACCCACCTCCTGGCTGGAGACGGCGCAGACCCACATCGGCGACTGGCACCGCTACCTCGACTCGTGGAAGTCCCGCGAAGTCAAGCGAAGCCCCGCCTACGCGCAGGTCATCCAAACCGTCAACGGACTCTGCGACGAAGACGACTACTGCCTGTCGGCGGCCGGGGGCCTGCCCGGCGAGTTGACCATGGGATGGCGATCGAAGTCGGTGGGCAGCTTCGACTCCGAATACGGCTACTCGACGATGGGCTACGAGGTGGCCGGGGCGTGGGGAGCGAGGATGGCGAGGCCCTCCGGCGACGTGATCGCCTGGGTCGGCGACGGCTCCTACCTGATGATGAACTCGGACATCTACTCGACGGTAATGACGGGTCAGAAGGTGATCTTCATGGTGATGGACAACGGCGGGTTCGCCGTGATCAACCGGTTGCAGGTGAACACCGGAGGAGCCGAGTTCAACAACCTGTTGCGCACCACGCGCCACGACGCGTACTTCCGCGTCGACTTCGTGAGTCACGTCAGGTCGATGGGTGCGCTGGCGGAGAAGGTGGAGCGGCTCGAGGACCTGCCGGATGCTTGGCGGAGAGCCAAGGCCGCCGATCGCAGCTACGCCATCGTGATGGACATCGACCAGTACACATGGACCGAGGGCGGTGCATGGTGGGAGGTCGGAGTACCGGAGGTGAGTGACCGGGAGCAGGTGAGGGTCGCCCGGGCTGCGTGGGAAGCAGAGCGCAAGCACCAGAGGGTGGGGATATGAGGACCAGAATGGCAACCGGAATCCGGAGGAGGTAGAGGATGGGACGCTTCAGCGGCAAGGTGGCGCTGGTCACCGGAAGCACGCAGGGTCTCGGTCAGGCGATCGCCGAACGGCTCGTCGAGGAAGGCCTGGAAGGTCTGGTGGTAACCGGACGCAACACGGAGCGGGGCGAGACGGTCGCCGCCCGGCTGAACGGAGAGTGCCGGACGGTCTTCATCGCGGCCGACCTCGCGGAACCGGATGCGCCCGCCCGGCTCATCGACGAGACCGACCGGGCGTTCGGACGCGTGGATGTCCTGGTAAACGCCGCCGGCGACTCGCATAGGGGGACGATCGAGGACACGAGCACCGAGCTGTTCGACCATCTGATGGCCGTGAACGTCCGGGCGCCTTTCATGCTGATGCAGGGTGCGATACGCGTGATGCGCAGGGAGGGAATCGAAGGCACGATCGTCAACATCGCCTCGATCGCTTCGCACGGAGGACCCCCCTACCTGACGGCCTATTCGACCACCAAGGGCGCCCTCGTGATCCTCACCCGCAACGTCGCCCATTCGGTGGCGTGGGACCGCATCCGGGTCAACGCCCTCAACATCGGGTGGATGGACAGCCCGGCGGAGCACGTGATCCGCGAGCGATTCCACGGAGGCGACCCGCAATGGCTGGAGAAGGCGGAGGCGTCCCAGCCCTTCGGGCGGCTCCTCAAGACACCCGAGGTTGCCCGGGCGGTCGCCTTTCTCGCCTCGGATGACTCGGGGATGATGACCGGGGCTGCCGTCGACTTCAACCAGATAGTCGTGGGGACCGAACCGGGGCCTGCCCCTCGCCCCGCCGACCGGTGACGTCGTACGATCAGCCGGCCCGGCGCCTCACCGCAGCCGAGGAGTCTTAGTGAGTTCCCTGCTCAAAGCCCGCTTGGATAGGCAGGTGACCGTCGAGGTGACACCGGAGAGTGCCGGATGGACCTACCTTGACTTCCGCGTGGTGCAACTCCGGCCCGGAGATCGCTTCCGGCAGGACTCGGACGGGCGGGAGGTGGCGCTGGTGCCGATCTCCGGAAGTGGGCTGGTCGGCGTGGGCGCCGAGGTCATCGAACTGGGCCGGGCGGGGGTGTTCGAGGAGGTACCCCAAGTCCTCTACGTGCCACCTGGAAGGTCCACGGAGGTCTCCACCGTGGGCGGCTTCGTGTTCACGATCGGGGGCGCCCCCGCCGAGGGGGGCCTACCGCTGCGGGTGTTCGAACCTGCCGAGATGCGAGTCGAACTGCGGGGAGGGGGCGCTTCCCACCGGCAGATCTCCCATATCCTCTCGGCCCCCCTACCCGCCGAGCGGCTCATCCTGTACGAGGGTTACGCACCCAGGGGCACCTGGTCGGGCTGGGCGCCCCACTGCCACGACGGCTACGGGGGGTCCCCCTACCTGGAGGAGGTGTACTACTTCCGCCTGCAACCGGCTACGGGATTCTGCCTGCACCGGAACTGGCGCGAGGACAGGGACTACGACGAGGTCCTCGTCTGCGAGGACGGCGACACGGCACTCGTCCCCCAGGGATTCCACTCCACGGTGGCCTGCCCGGGAACCAACATGTACTTCCTCAACTACCTGGCGGGTGAGCCGGTCGGCGAGGAACGAGCCCGTGGTCCCTATTTCCATCCGGACCACACCTGGATCCACGACGACTGGGACGCGGGCGTGATGACGCTGCCCGCCGCGGGAGCGAAGACCGGAACCGTTAGCGAATGAGTGTGATTCCCTCGGAGATACCGGCCGAGGTTCTGGCTTTCAACGCCCGGGTGGCTGACCAGATCCGCAATGTACCCCCGGTGTGGGAGGTGGGAGCCGCAGCGGGCCGGAGGGCCAGGGAAGAGGGCAAGTCGCTGCTGGGTCCTCCCCGCCTGTCACCGAGGGCGTCGGAACGCACCATAGACGGGCCCGGCGGTCCCATCAGATTGCGGATAATCCACCCGGAGGGTCGAGCGGCGCGGGGGATCTTCCTCCATATCCACGGCGGGGGATGGGTATGGGGAGGGCCGCACCACCACGACCCGCAGATGACAGCCCTCGCCGATGCCACGGGCCTGATCACGGTGTCCACCTCCTACCGCCTGGCGCCCGAGCATCCTTACCCGGCTGCACCCGACGACTGCGAGACCGCCGCCCTCTGGCTCTGGCGCAACGGAGGCGACGTCCTCGGCCACGACCTGGTCGCGATCGGGGGCGAGTCGGCGGGAGGACACCTCACCGCCGTGACCTGCCTGCGACTGAGGGACGGGCACGGTCGTACCCCTTTCCGGACCGCGCTGCTCACCTATGGCGCCTTCGACCTGCGTGGAACACCCTCGATGCGGGCCTTCGGCGACCGGCCGCTAACACTCAACACGTCTTCCACCGACTGGTTCGTGGAACTCTTCGCCGGCGACGGGGACCTTGAGAACCCCGACATCTCCCCCATCTGGGCCGACCTGAGCGGGCTTCCCCCTGCCCTGTTCACCGTCGGTACGCTCGATCCGCTGCTCGACGACACGTTGTTCATGGCCGCCCGCTGGAAAGCCGCCGGGAACCACTCGCAACTCGATGTCTGGCCCGGCGCCCTGCATGCCTTCGACCTGTTCGACAATGCCTACGGGCGGGCTGCCCGCGGCCGGATGCACAGCTTCCTCAACTCGGCCCTAGGAGGGTGCTGAGCAATCCGCCGGCGGCCTGCCAACCGCCGGCATAATTCCTGGGCCGGCGGGCGGCAGGCCCGAGCAATCGCAATTGTTCAGCACCCTCCTAGTGTCCCGAGTCTTTAGTTCGGTTGTGTTTGGAAGACGTGCGGTCATGCGACGGGTTGGTTGTGTCACAGGCCTGTTGCATGCTTGTAGATAACCGCAAAGCGCCAACGGTCCGCTTT